>LFEF01019473.1_pt1 | contig 31935 bp, 36 predicted proteins | sample 619371 | NCBI WGS metagenome assembly LFEF01 (sample SAMN03014291, study PRJNA259931) | freshwater metagenome | biome: lake; feature: waterbloom | place: China: Taihu Lake | collected 2006-08 | depth 0 m m
ATGGTCGCGGTCGGCGCTCTCGTTATCGGTCTGATCGACAACCTTCTGCGTCCTCCCTTGGTCGGACAGGGTGCGCGGCTGCCGGACTATGTCGTCCTCATTTCGACCGTCGGCGGGATCTCGCTCTTCGGCCTCAGCGGTTTTGTCATCGGTCCCCTGATTGCCGCACTCTTCATTTCCGCATGGTCACTCTTCACGCTGCAACAACAGGAAGTGCCATCCGGTTCGGCCGGGCCAGGCATCAAGAAGTAGTCGAGCCGGGGCGCAGAAACCGGTTCAAGCAACCAAATTCGATCGGCAAGCTGTATATCTTGACGGTGAAAGATAACCGCAGAGCCGCTGCAATTCACTCAAACGCCGCCAAACCTGACAATCCGCTTTCGACCCCATTGCACTCATAGCTCGCCTATGATGAGCCGGCTCATCGAGATCAGGTTCATGCCGGCTATGGCAAGCACATCCCCCGTCCCGAGGGCAAAGGTCAGCCCGTGCCGATTTCGGTTTGGGCATCACCTTTGGGCATCAGGTCGCCGATGAAGCCAAAACGGGATCCGGCACGACGGAAAAACATGAAAATGAAGGCTTTTTGGGAGAATTGGCTGGGGAACCTGGATTCTCACATGATTTCAGAAGCTTAACAAAATCGCGTTTGATTTTTCTCTGTTTTCCTGCCGAAAGCGACCGTGGATGCCAGCTTTGTGCCCTGGCTTTGGGCTGACGTCAACCTGGCGGGAGAGCGGCAATTATTTCCGCTCACAAGACAGATATTGTCATTACTCAGCGAGATCTGCACGGCCCAGATTTTTCAGCGTGCGACCAGAAGATCTGCCGGATAGCCGCAAGCAGTGGAGGCGCTGACGCGAGTTCTTCGCATTCTCTAGGCAGACCTTTGAGCCAAGAGGTCCAAGCACTCAGAATTTTCTCGATCCCTATCAACCGCCTACTTGTGTCGTCTCCACTCGCACCGCTCCGACATTTCAAAACGTTACTATCTGACGGCCCTGTACAAGCATCTCGCGTAGAGAGGCATGGCCGTGATCTTCAGTCAGAAAGGTTATCCCTTCTGCTTTGAGCGCATCGGCAACGCCGTAGGCTCTGGCGCAGTAGCCGCACACGCCACGCAGGGCTGGGGCGGCTTTGGTCCAGGCGCGATGCAGCTCGTGTTTGGGATCAAGCACCGCTGCCAAGGTCGCGCTGCCGCCGCCGTCTAAGATGAGGCTCACGTCGTCGCCGTGGGCCAGAAGTTCGGCAACAAAGCCGAAAGCGCGGTAGGCGCGGCTGGCTGCCTCCTGGGTCACGTTCGAGTACACGACCACCGCGACCTTGTGTGCCTTACTCGACGCCTGGGTCGCTAGGGCGGAACTTGTCTGGGTTTCCTGCATGATATGTTCCTCTATTTAATGGTTGCTTCTGCGAGACTGAGCGTTACAGCAATTCCGCGCCGGACGGCGGGTCTGCGCTCCATGGAAGAATACCAACGGGCAAGGTTCGCGCGCGCATCGAAAGTGACACCCGCAAATTCCCGTCGCCAGAACCAGCCGAAATGCGCGATGTCGGCGATCGTCATTTCATCGCCAGCGAACCATTCGCTCGCGCCAAGATGTGTATCGATAAGATCTGCAAGCCTATTGGCTTCAGCTTGGTAACGCGCGATGGCGGGCTCGTTGCGGTCTGGGGCCAGTTTCTGCCAATAGCCGGATTGGCCAAATGCGGGTCCGGTGCCCGACAGTTGCACGAAGAGCCATTCGATCGTCTTCGCACGCTTGGCCGGCTCGGTGGAAAGAAGGCGGCCGGTCCTTTCTGCAAGATGCATCAATATCGCACCCGACTCCGCAATTTTCAGATCGCCGTCAACGAGCAGTGGCACCTTGCCGTTCGGGTTGAGAGCCAGAAAGTCCGTCGATTTCTGTTCGCCCTTGCGGATGTCCACGCGGTGGAGATGGTAGGCCAATCCGAGCTCCTCAAGAGCAATCGGGATCTTCACGGAGTTCGGGGTCGCGAAGGCATAAACGGTGAGCATCGAGGGCTCCTTCCTAGGCTGAACAAATTGTCTGTTGGGGCATCTGGCTTGCCGATGACGAGGATCACTCCGTGAGATTGGGCACGAAGGATACTTGGCCGCTTCATCCGGTTGCGCAGGTCCTTGAACCTGGGCATGCGCAACCGGAAGCCATGCCATTGCTCATGCGGCCGCGAGGGTCAGTTCGAGTTTGGGTGCTGCAGGAAAGTCAACGGGCACCTTGGTGGTCGCATGCAGGTAGTTGGTCACCGTCTTGTCCCCGATAGTCACGATCGCATCAACCAGGTTCTCGATTGTCCAGCCCTCTGCAAAGAAAGCCTCGATCAGCATCTGATCGCCGTGACCCCGGTTTTCGGCGATCGACCGTGTCAGGCGCGCCAGAACATCGAGCTTGGGATCAAACGAAGCACGGCCCGAGCGGATCTCGAGAATCTGAGCGTCGGTGAAGCCGTTCATTTTTCCAAGAACGGTGTGGGCCGCCAGGCAGTATTCACATTCGTTTACCTGGCTCACGACCAGGTTCACCACTTCCCGCGACTTTGCATTGATCGATGATTTCGCTGACTGCAGCGTCAGATATGCGCCGAGCGCGTTCTCGGAATGGGCCAGCGTTGCGTAAAGGTTCGGAACAAACCCAAGCTGCTTCTTCAGGGCGTCGAAGAGACCCTGGTTGGCAGGGCTGACGTCGTTACGGCTCGGAACGGTGATCGTGGTCATGTTGCTAAGTCTCCGGTTGCTCGGCCCGGCCCTCTGCCGTTCCTGATGAAACCAAGATGCATCATTCCAATATGAAATATAATGTGGGTTGAATGCAGAACATTCATGCGTAAAGTGTATGAATGTCCGATACGCTCTCGCTTTTCCGAACCTTCGTCCGTGTCGTTGAGGCCGGATCTTTCACCGCTGTGGCGGAAGAAATGAATACCTCGCAGCCGACGATCTCGCGTCAGGTGTCTGCCCTGGAGGATCACCTTGGCTGCTTGCTGCTCCAGAGGACGACGCGCGCTCTTGTCCTGACGGATGACGGACGGACCTTTTATGAAGCAGCGCTCACGGCGCTGGACGCGGCTACGCAGGCCGAAAGCGTGGTTGGGCGCCGGAGGGGGCACGCGACTGGGCGTTTGCGTTTAGCCGTGCCCGGAGTTTTCGGGCGACTTCATGTCATCCCCCGCCTGCCGGCGTTTCTGGAACGGCACCCAGAGATCGAGGTCGATCTGGTCATGCACGATCGCTTCACCGATCTGATCGAGGAAGGCATTGATCTCGCATTGCGCGTCGGACCCGTGAAGGATTCAGGGCTGGTGGCGAGAACGGTCGGCGTGTCCCGGCGAAGGGTTCTGGCTGCACCGTCGTATCTTGAGCGCTATGGCGCCCCAGCTCATCCCAGCGATCTACAGGCTCATCGTTGCATCATGTATTCCGGCCTGGCGGCTGGCCGCGTTTGGGGCTTTGAGGGACCAGAGGGACATCTGGATGTGCCGATTTCGGGCCAGTTCAGCGTCGATAACACCGAAGGTGTCCGTGCGGCCGTGCTCGAGGGGATGGGAATCGGCTATGTCCCAATCTGGCATTTCGTTGATAATGAGATCGAGAGTGGCCGTGTTGCCCTGCTTTTGAGCGACTATGAGGCAACGCCGCTTCCGATCAGCGCTGTTTATCCGTCGCGCCGATATCTTGCACCGAAAGTTCGCGCAGCAATCGACTACTTCGCTACAGAGTTTCAAGCCGATCCGAAGCTGAGCCCCGCGGCTCGTTGACCTGTCACGCGGCGAGACCCTCTTCTGTAGAGACGCTGCTCGTGGACCCGTGCTGAAAATTTGCCGCGAGAATTTTTCTGTCGTCCCCTGTAACGCCGCCGGCCGAGGAACGTCTAACCGACAGATCAAGCCGTAATGACAATGGTCAGTCCATCTACGGCTTACAGGGGAGCTCTCAGCGTGCGAAAACCCACATGCATGATCGTGACAGGTGCGGCTGGTAATCTCGGGCGAGCGACGGCTCTCAGGCTCGCCGGTCAGGGCGTGAATCTCGTTTGCGTAGATCGAACGGAAGGAGCGTTGAACACCCTAGTTCAGTCCCTTCCGTCGAAAACGAAGGTCCTCACCTTTGCGGGCGCTGACTTGAGCAATCCGGCGGTTGCCCAGGTCATGGTCGAGGCAGCGGCAGATTCGTTTGGCGGCGTGGACGCTCTCGTTAATACGGTCGGAGGGTTCGCGTCCGGGCCGGTCGATGGCGATGCTCTCGATCAGTGGGACCTAATGATGAACCTGAATGCTCGGGTTGCTCTCGTGACGTCGATCGCAGTCCTGCCCACCATGCAGGCCGCCCGATACGGCCGGATCGTGCATATCGCAGCAGCGCCCGGCTTGAAGGCCGGTGCCAACCAGGCTGCCTATGCTGCGTCAAAAGCTGCGGTGCTTCGCCTGACGGAGAGCATCGCGGCCGAACATCGCGGCAATCGCATCACGGCCAACTGCATCCTGCCCGGCACGATCGACACGCCACAAAATCGCGCAGCCATGCCGGATGCCAAGGTCTCCGACTGGGTTTCTCCCGATGCGATCGCCCGACTAATAGCCTTTCTCGTCTCTTCCGAGGCTGCCGTTGTCACAGGCGCTGCCATTCCCGCAACCGGGTTGGAATGAGGGTAAGGCCATGGCTACTTTCGCCGATCCAGCGCAGTTCCTCCTTTTTTTGTGGGGTACGCCGGGTCTTATTGTCGCCGTAGCATTTCTGGCTGTCGGCATCGACCGGATCGACCACGCAGCCGCGGGTGCCTATACGTTTCGACCGCTGCTAATCCCGGGCTTGATCCTGTTGTGGCCGCTGGTCGTCTGGCGATGGGTTGTGCTTGTTCGACACCGGGGAGAGTAGCGGCATGCAGCGCGCTCATAGAAAAGCCCATGCATGGATATGGACGATATTGGCAATCTCCCTGCCTTTGTTCCTCGCTCTGGCATTTACGTCGACATCCCGGCTCTCCCCCGATGCCCCATCCATCAAGCTCGAAACATCCGTGGGGAAGGCCCAGCCATGAGCACGGCATACAAGCCCGTCGGCTGGAACCGCAATAAGCTGATCTACGACGCTGTCCTCTTGGCCGGCGTGGTTGTCTATATTCTTCTTTATCTCAAGCTTGCGCCGCTTCTCTCACCCACCGTGCGCGCGGTTGATACGCCGATCCTACGCATGCGTGCCTTCGGCTCGTTAGCCTTTCTGTTGCTGACCGTTGTGCTGGCCATCGGCCCGCTCGCGAGGCTCGATCCGCGTTTCCTGCCTTTGCTCTACAATCGTCGCCATTTCGGCGTGCTCACCGCGGCCGTCGCGTTCACCCATGCCATGTTCGTGCTCGACTGGTACTTTGCCTTCAGCGCGACTCCAAAACTGACGGCCCTGTTCACCAGCAACACGAGCTTTGGCAGTCTGGCAGGTTTCCCGTTCGAAGTGTTCGGCGTCTTCGCTCTCGTGATCCTGATCGTCTTGGCGGCAACGAGCCATGACTTTTGGCTGTCCTTCCTGTCGGCTCCCGTCTGGAAGGCGATCCACATGAGCGTCTATGCAGCCTATGCAGCAGCCGTGCTGCATGTCGGCCTGGGTGCCGTTATCGGTGAATCCAGTCCGATGGCGGCTGGTTTTCTGGGCGCAAGTCTGGTCGCGCTTTCGGTGCTTCATCTGCTGGCAGCGCGCCGGGAGAAAGCAATCGACGAGGCGGTCCCTCGGATCGAAGCGGAGACAGGTTGGGTAGACGTTGGCGACCTACACGAAATCGAGGAAGGTCGGGCCATTATCGGAGTGCTGCCACAGGGCGAACGCGTTGCCGTCTTTCGCTTCAAGGACCGGTTGTCGGCTCTTTCTAATCTGTGTTCGCATCAGAATGGTCCAATCGGGGAGGGCAAGATCGTCTTGGGTTTTGCGACCTGTCCCTGGCACGGCTACCAGTATCGTCTGGAGGATGGCTGCGCGCCGCCACCATTTCGCGAGCGCGTGCGCAAGTATCATGTGAAAGTCTCAGGAACGCGGGTCCTCGTTGATCCGGTTGTCGTGCCGTTTGGGACAAGGATCGAGCCGCTCCCGGTTGCCGATGCTTTGTCCGCTCAGTCTTCGTCAACGCCGATGACAAGGATTTCACCATGATGTCCCGGCCGCCGGACCCCGGCTTTTTCATAGGCTATTCAAAGAAGATCCCGCCTGCGGTGGCGCAGTGCGTTCTGCTGTTCGGGGTGTTCTTTCTCTTGGGCCTGGGCACTGCTTCTTTGGCTTTGTCCCTATCCACGCCACATCCGGGTTCAGGTGGCTATGTCGACGAATTGCGTGGCGGGCATTTGACCGGTGTTCTCGAGACGCTGCCCTATCCGATCCTGCGTGTGCCGGCTCAGAATGGCATCGGTCCACGGGCCATCATGCTGTCGGGCCAAGGCAAGGCCGGTGTTGCAAGAGATGCCGATCCGCTTGCCGGGCAATGGGCGCAGGTCTCCGGCATCTTCGTAAAACGCGGTGACCTTGACATGCTACTGGTCGGAGGGCGTGAGGGATTGGTGGGCGCTGAACCACCCGAAGATGCGTCCCAGCCCAAGGCTGGCGTGCCACTCGGCCGATGGCGTCTCACGGGCGAGATCTGCGATGGCAAATGTTACGCCGGAGCCATGCGGCCGGGAACCGGCCTTTCGCACAAGGCATGTGCGAACCTCTGCATAACTGGGGGCGTGCCACCCGTTTTCGTAACGACCTCACCAGTGGAGGGGCACGAGTTTTTGTTGATGGCAGGGATCGACGGTGGCCCCTTGCCGCGTGCACTTCTCGATCGTACAGGCCTGCTAGTGGAGCTTGAGGGAGAAATCGAGCAGCGCGACGATCTCCTGATCTTCAGGGTGGATACGAGTGGCAAAGATGGGATGGGTTCGTGAGCCAAAACCATCGGCCATCTGCCCTGCGCCATCTGTCTGGCCTCGCCCTGGTCGCCGGCCTCGTCTGGCTGCTTGCTCTTCTATGGTCCTCAAGCCCGATGTTCCTGCGCGGCACGATCTTTCAGGAGCTATCCGTGATCGCCTATGTCGTTGCCGCCTTCGGGCTTCTTGCATTGGCCGAACGGATCTTCGGTGGGAGGACCAAAGGCTAAGTCATCTGCCGGCCTAAGTCCGCATCAGGTTTCAGTAAGCGCATGACGGCTTCTCGATCCGCGTCGAGATGCGGCGGGCGACTCCGGTATGTCACCGGGGTCACCGACATCTTGATTGGATTGCCGAGCAGACGAAGCGGAGCCTCGGTTTCGTCGCCTGGCAGTTCCACCACCATTTCTCGCGCGAGCGTGTGCGGATCGGTCAAAACGGTATCGATCGTCGCGACGCGGCCCGCCGGCACTCCGACGCTAAGCAGACGTTGCTCCCAGGATAGGGCGGTGTCATTTGAGATTTGCACCTGGATTATTGCCTGAAGGTCTTCAAGGTTGGCGAGCCTGTCTCTGTTTCTGCGGAACCTCGCGTCCATGGCGATGTCCGCAAGTCCGATCGCCTCGGCAAAGCGGGCGAATTGCTGATCGTTCCCGACCGCAACGGCCAGATACTCGTCGGACGCTGCAAAGGTCTGATACGGCGCGATGTTCGGATGCGCGTTGCCGAGACGCTTCGGCACCCGGCCAGAAACCAGATGATTTGTCGCCGCGTTGATCAGCCAGGCAACCTGGCTGTCGTACAGGGCAAGGTCGATGTGCTGGCCTTCACCGGTACGGTCGCGATGTCTGAGGGCCGCGAGCACGCCAACGGTCGCATACATGCCGCACATGACATCGGCGATCCCTACACCGACCTTCACGGGTTGGCCGCTCTTCGCATCGGGGTCGCCGGTAATACTCATGATGCCACCCATGGCCTGAATCAGGAAATCATAGCCGATGCGGTCCGAATAGGGACCAGTCTGGCCAAAACCTGATATTGAGCACCAGATGATATCAGGCTTGATCTGTCTCAGGTCCTCATAACCGATGCCGCGGCGGGCCAGATCGCCAGGCTTGTAGTTCTCAACCACGACATCCGAAATGGCCACAAGCCGACGCAGCAAAGCAACGCCGTCCTCGCTTCCGATATCAATGGCGATCGATTTCTTGTTTCTGTTTGCACAGAGGAAATAGGCGCTCAGATCACTGTCATTACCCTCGGGATCGGGCAAGAAGGGTGGTCCCCAACTGCGCGTATCATCGCCAACTTCGGGTTTCTCGACCTTGATGACTTCGGCACCGAGGTCGGCCATGAGCTGCGTTGCCGTGGGGCCGGCCAGAATTCGCGACAGGTCCAGGATGCGCAAACCTTGAAGGCTCCCAGGTGCAGTCTGTCCGTCTTCCTCAGTCATTGTATCAGGATCGTGATGCATCATATCGTCCTATGCCTTCCAAGGGGCAGCCTTGAACCAGGCCACCAAATAGGCGGTGGCAATCAGGATGGCGAAACCTGTAAGATTGGCGAGCGTTGTCCAGGCAGGTGTGCGCCCCACGTGATCGAGCCAAATGCCGATGATTTGTGCGACCACCATTCCGGTGGTGAAGACTGCCAGCGATTGCTGCCCAACTTTCATTAGCACGCGGGTTGCCGGAAAGACCCGCGGATGGATCAGCCTATGCCCGCCGTCGCCCACAGCGTGGAAGGCGATATAGGCAAGCGCCAGGAAATGGATAAGCCGTAGAATGCCGAATACGGTCTTGTCGGTCAGCGGGTGAATGGCATGAGCCGCCTCCCGGAAGAAGGCAGACGCGTCGAGGACCATGTACCAGGCGAACGGGACGCTTGCGACAACGATCATGATCGCGAGAGCCATCACCCAGCGACTGTCGGGTGGCGGAATGATCGTCCCGCGCATCAGGAAGAACCCAAGGAAGAATATGAACTGCCAGCCGAAGGGATTGAAGAACCAGGAGCGGTCTGACCAAGGCTCCGCTGGAAAATGCGTCAAGGAGAACTGAGCGGAGAGCCAAAGTCCAGTCATCAGCACAAGCGGGAGGTATCGATGGATCCGCTCGGCGATAAGCATGACTGGCAGCAGCGCCAGGATCACCATGTACATCGGTAGAATGTCGAAATAGTTCGGCACATAGGTGAGGGTCATCAGTCCGATCAGAAGCGGGGCGGGATCCTCGAACAGCCGGACGAGATTGAGGCTCTGTATGTATGAGGTGCCGTCGGGCTTGTTGCCGGCGACGGCCATAAGCGTCGCGACGACGATAAAAACGCAGATGTGCGACCAATAGATTTGCCAGATCCTCTGCACGACCCGCGCAAACAACATGACGATTCCCTCCCGATCAAACAGGCGACCGAAAGCGATGGCCGATGCCATGCCCGAGAGGAAGACGAACATCTCCGTCGCGTCCGAGAAGCCGAACCGGGCCGGTATCCACAAGGCCCAATGATCACTGGGAATATGAGCCAACAGGATGATCAGCATCCCGATCCCGCGAAAAACATCGAGGCGCGGATCCCGAGGCCGCTTGATCCGCGGCCCTGCGTCGGACGGGATTGCCGGTTCAAAAAGCGTTTTTGTAAGCATCGGCATCAAAACTGCATGAGATTAAAGTAAAGGTTGCCCGGCCCTCGGCAGCTTTGAGCTCGTGACGGAGATGCTCGGCCGTCTCGACGCGAACGCCATAGCCACCAAAGCCGGTCGCAACGGTGGCGAAGTCCGTTTCGCCAAGCGCGACCCCTGCTGGAGCAAGCCCAGCCGAAGCTTGTTTCAACGCTATGAGTGCGAGGCTCCTGTCCTCGAACACGACAACGGTGACGGGATGGCCGAGATCACGCAGCGTAGCGAGCTCCCCGATTCCCATCTCGAGACCGCCATCGCCCATCACCGCAAAGACGCGGCGAGTGGGATCGGCAACCTTCGCGCCGATCGCGAGAGGCAACGCCGCCGCCATGGTGCAGAAGCCGGCGGACTGCAGAAGCGACAGCGGGCGTGTGGCAATCCATTTCTGCGACAGCAGGATCCGGTGTGCGCCGCTATCGACGGTCACAAGGCCATCCGGACCTGCAGCCTCGTTGATGAGGTCGATGATAACATGGGGACCCCACTCCGAGCGGGTCGCAAAGATCTCAATTACCTGTTTCCGGGCTCTGACGTGTTCGCCGTCAGGCCAGGATGTCTTGGTCAAAACGGCCGCGGCCAGGGCGGCCGTTGCGTCGGCCGTGTTGGCAGCGAGCCGGGTGGCCCCATGATGCATGGCGTGATCTGGCGCAGCGGCCGTGATTTCAATGATCCTATTGGGATCCAACACCGGATCCAGCCAACCGAGGCGCATCTCGATCGGATCGTAGCCGATCATCAGGATCAGGTCGGAGCGGCGTATCAGGCCAAGCATGACGGCATCGGCCAGCGGCGAAAGACCTGCCCCGCCGAGAGACAGGGGATGGGTCTCCGGGATCACCCCTTTGCCCTTGTAGGTCGTCAAAACCGGAGCACCGATCGCTTCTGCCAGACGCAGGATGGAAAAGCCCGCATCCGCCCTTGCAGCCTCGAAGCCGGCAAGGATCAGGGGCCGCTCGGCCTTTGACAGACGCTGCGCTAGGGTCTGGATCGCTGGATCAGCCGCCCCGATTGCAGGCGCAAGGATGTTGGTCGGGCTGATTGTCCTGGGATCGGGATCGATCATGGCTGCAACGGCAGGGGACAGATCGAGATGAACCGGGCCCATCGGTTCCGCAAGGGCAAGAGCCAGCGCGCGGGCAACGGTCGGGCCGGCGCTCTCGCACTCAATCTCGAAGCTCGCCTTGACCAGGGGCCGCAAAAGCTGGGCATGATCGATGACCTGATGCGTGTAGCGGGCTCGCGTGGCGCGGTCGACGATGCCGGAGATGACGACGAGCGGGACATGCTCTTGGGCTGCGTCGGCTATACCGTTGACAGCATTGGCAAGGCCCGGACCGACGGTGGTGACGAGGAGCCCGGGCGTCCCTGTGCCGACGCTGGCACCTGCCGCCATCGAGGCGGCTGCCGTTTCGTGACGCGCGAGATGAAAGGCAATGCCGGCCTCTTCCAACCCGTCGATCAAGGTCACGACCTCGCCGCCCGGCATGCCAAAGGCGTGCCGGACCCCGTGAGCATGAAGCGTTGCCGCAACGGCTTCGACCACCCGCGCAGGTCTGTTGTCGTTTGCATCTGGCATTGGGCAAAAGCCTCTCTCAATATCGTGAAGTGCCGCTAAATTGCGGCACTTCAGCAAAGACTGTACGTGGGAATGATGGATTGGGGCAGGAGGCGACACGGTGACATTTCGTAAGGTTTTGCCGATCGTGGCCGGACTTCTGGCGCCTTCTGCGGCTTGTGCCGATGACTGCGGCGCGAACGTCCCCTGCAGCGTCGAAGGCGGTTCCTATCGGATTGAAATGCCCGTGTCGGGCACGCCCAAAGGCGTGCTTGTGTTTTTTCATGGATACAAGAGTTCGGCCGAACTGCAGATGAAGCATCGGGCGCTGGTTGAGGTCGCGCATGCGCATGGGCTGGCCTTTGCCGCCGTCGATGGCCTCAACGGAACATGGTCGCACCCCAACGCGCCTGGACAATACCGCGACGAGAAACGCTTCGTCGGACATGTGCTTGACGACCTCGGGACGCGTTTCGGTTTCAACGCGAAAAATACGCTTGTCGGCGGCTTCTCGCAGGGCGCATCGATGGCCTGGTACACGCTTTGCCAGCAGGGCGGTCGCCTTGCGGGTGCCGTCACCTTTTCCGGTGTGTTCTGGGACCCGTTGCCGGCCCCAACAGATTGTGTCTCGGACATGCCGCCGGTGGTGCAGATCCACGGCTCGGCGGACGAGACTTTTCCCCTGAGCGGCCGCGCCATTGGTTCCGAATTCCATCAAGGTGATACATTCAAGAGTATCGCAATCATCCGCCAGCAGAAGATATGCAAGCCTGAGACGGCAATTCAAAAGGTCATCGGCGGTATTCCCTGTGACGTCACACCCGACTGCAACCGAGGTGAAGTCGCGCTGTGCATTCATGACGGCGGCCATCAGGTGCGTCCGGACCATCTGGACGCTGCTCTCAAGGACCTCGGGTTCTGAGAGACAGCTCCGCACACGTTTTTCGCGGAGTGCGGAACGTCCCGTTTCGTGTCGGGGAGGCTTCACGCGGATGAACGCTCGCGAAACCAGACCACATAGGCGACAATCAGCCCGAACAGCAGATGGCCGCCAAGCGATGCCCAGGTCAGAGGGATGAAGCCGAGGAAGGGTGGGAAGCCGGCGATCAGATGGGCCATCACGTAAAGTGCGAAGATCCACAGGCCCACCCCGAAGCCAAGTCCGGTCAGGAACAGGGGCAGTCGGGGAAAAATCATGCGCTGTAGCGGTCTTGCGATGAAGAGATAGCCGATCGGGTAAAAGATGATCCCGACGATGGCGTGGATTACTTCAGCCAGGAACAGGTTCTGGAAACCGAAGACGCTCTGGACGAGCCCGGCAGGCTCGAGCGGGCCGCCGACGAGGAGCGGCGTAATCGCTCGTGCCCAGAATTCCCAGGTGATGTCTGCAGCCAGTCCAGCGATGACGATGGTGGCTAGCAGCCTGCCGGACAGGCGCGGAAGAATAGGCGTATGGTGTGTTTCGATCATAGTCATTGTCGTTCCCCCTTGTTGAACGTCGATAGGATGCAAATCGGAAATCTAGAGTGCCCTGTGCATTTCGATCGACCCAAGCAGTCGATCTTCGGCTCGCAGCAGGCCCCGAACGGCTCGAATGCGTGAGAATCCTGCGCTGTCACCGTTTGTGCCGGCAGCTTTGGCAACAGCGAGTAGGAAGAAATCGCGCTGCGCGTTGCTGCCACCGATCATCGGCATGTTGAGCACGAGTTGATCGAGCATCTGTCGGTCAGCCGCAGTACTCATTCCGGCAATCACGCGGGCAAGCGGCAAGCCCACCTGAGCAGCAACTCTTGCCTGGTCGCCATTGCCTGCAGCTTTGACTTCCAGACCACTGATGATGTCGCGCACGGCGGTATACTCGCCGATGGCGACGAGAGCGGCCAGTGTGTGTAGTGAGGCAAAGATCAACGTCGTATCATGGCGTCGCTTCAATGCGATTTCGGCCAGATCGGTCCAGCGAGCCCCGACATCGACGCCTGTCTGGTTGAGCCGCCACAGCAGCGAGACGGCATTTGCCACATCGCGGAAGTCGTCCGTCTGTTGCGGACGGACTTCCTCATCGTAGATCCTTAAGACCTGTTCGTGATCGCCGCGCTCGAGATGCAGCAGCGCCAGATGCCAGGCCATGTGGAAGGCAAAGTTGTTGCAGCGTGACCATGAACGGCGGCCCTCTTCGAGCCAGGAGATGCCGGCCGCGGTATCGCCTCGCATCTCGTGCACATGGGAAACGGCGTGCAGGCCCCACGCATCATCTGGCTGCAGTTGCACGGCGCGCTGTCCGGCCCCCTGCGCGGCATCGTAGAAGCCATGCTCCTCGAGTGCGAATGCATGGCAGCCGAGCAGGAAGCCAGCCGCCGGCAGGTCTTCGCTCCAGACCTCCATCACCCGGTTGCTGGCGGACAGCATTCCGTTTGCATCTCCAAGCATGAAGCGCAGGGCATGCGAGATTTTGAAGGGAAGAAAGGTCGCTGGTCGTTCCGAAAAGCCCTCATCCAATCGTTCTGCGGCCGTCGAAAAAGAACCGCCCACGGCCGCCGAGAGCGCATGCACCATGACCTGTTCATCCCGGGTTCCTCCGTCGCGATTGGCCATGGCCCGTCGCGCGGCTGCCAATGCTTCTGCCGCCGGTGTCACTAGTTCGGACCGCGCAAGAATGAGGTTCGCGAAGCCTTTGAGCGCAAGGGCTGCGACATGGTCCGGATCAGCCGACAAGGTCGCCTGGAGTGCGACCCCTGTATTGGGACTATGGGCGGCTAGACCATGAACTGCCGCCTCGAAGGCCGTTTCTGCTTCAGAGCTCAGCGTGCTCGTTGAAAAATTGTAGGCATCCAGTCTCATTCGCTCGGCTCCTTGGAAGAACCATCACGATCCGGATTTTTGAGGCCAAGGGCTTGGAGGAGCTCGTCGCTTACAGGTTCCCGAAGACTGTCGGAGATCAAGCTCCTCGTGATCTTCAGCCCGCGAACGTAAGTCCTGCAGTTTTTGCACTGAGCGAGATGAAGTGACATCATCATCCGGCTAGGTGTGAAACCTTCCCGACTGATATAGTCGCTGGCAATCCCAGGAATTTCTCTGCAAGTCAGCAATGCCGTTCGCCTCTTGGTCTAAACCCGGTCGGGTTCTGCCCGTAAGACGAGGCTCGAGGCAGAACGTTACAGCATTTCTTTCACGCTTCCGTGATCGCCAGAATTTTTCCCGAGAAGAAGGTTCTCGATCTCGTTGCGGATCCGGGTTCGGGCGCGATGCAGCATGACACGCTGATTTTCCGGTGTCAGATCCAGGAGCTCGCACGTGTGTCCGGCGTCGTGACCTTCGACATCGCGCATGATCAGGACGGCTTTCTGGGCCGGCGGAAGCCGATCAATCATGTCCCGTACGTGGTTCCACAACTGTCGCCCACCGAAGATGCGTTCCGGGTTCAGACCGTCAAAGGACTGCGGCGGCTCGACCCAATGGCCTGTGTCATCAAATCGCGATGCTGAGACGTGATCGTTTTCGTCATTTTGATCGGCCTCCTGCACGAGCGGCGCGTAGCGTCCCTCCCGCTTGGCATAGGTCTTTGCCTTGTTGAAAAGAATGGCAATGATCCAAGTCGACAGCGCCGCCTTACCTTCAAACCGGGAGATGTTGGCAATGACTGCAAGCCAGGTCTCCTGAGCGACATCTTCAGCGGTTGCACGGTTCTTCACTATAGTCTGTGCCAAGCCGACCAGTGCAGGATGGTGCCTCTCGACGAGGAGACGCAAGGCTGCGGGGTCTCCACTGCGAAGCTGTTCAAGAAACAGCCCGTCAGCCCGAATGCGCAGCCCAAAACCGACGGCTGCTATGAAGAATGTGAAGCCCATGAAACACTCCGTTTAGTGCGCTTTCCGCGAGCGCGCGAGCATCAATAAACGTCTTCCGAAACAGGAAAGTAAAGGTCGCGACGACAATGTCTCTGTAAATTGAATGTCCTCAAAGAACGGAGCCTGTGTTTTCCTACATAGGGGGACATAAGGCGTCCGATCAATAAAGTTGCGGATGAGTAGGAAGACACCGCTTGCGATCACGACGAGGCGCTCCATTGCATATCGATACCTGAGCGTGCTCCACAGATGAAGCGCGCCAAACCCGCGGCAATAATTTCCGCGCGGCCAGCATTTATAGTCCTTTAGGGCACTGAGATCCAACGAGGTGCAACTGGAAGCGGCAGTATGGTTCCAGGCCGTTAAGGTCTCCGGCTCTCTCGGACAAATTGACCTACGACGATCGAATTCACACATCGAACCGCCGAGTAAGTCACTCCCCTGCCAAGTCACGTAATCTTCGACAGAATTCTAGGACGGACCGACGGCTCTCACGGTGCGCAGTTACAATATAGTATGTCAGGCTACTGGGCACCAACACTTCGCTAAGTCGGATCAGGCCCACCGCGTCGAGTTCTTGCTCAGCGAATGGTAAACGGGCAAGCGCGACTCCAAGACCTGCCCTGGCCGCTGCCAAAACTGCTCCATAGTCTTCAAAACGACGATCGTGGGCTCGTGGACGAAATCTGTCGACGCCATTCGCTCGTAGCCAGTCTCGCCAACCGATTGCGTCGGAGTCGCAGAGCAGTGTCTGACGCAGTATTTGCTGTGCCGTCCCACCACAGCCGATGCGCTGGGCAAGCTCAGGGCTGGCCACGGGGATGAGGCTCTCATTCATGAGGCGTTCCGCGTGAACAGCCTTCCAGCTTCCGCGGCCATACCGGATCGCTACATCGACTTCACCGCCCTCGAGGTCCGCGTGACGATAGTCGATAGCGATTTCCGCGCGCAGTTCTTGGCTGCCGTCCTGCCCGAGTTCAAGGCGACGCAGACGTGGTAAAAGCCACATCCGAGCGAAGGATGGCACGACGCTGATCCGGACCACGTCCGTCCCCCTACGTCTCCTCCAAGGGTCCCCCGCTGATGCAATAAGGTCGAATGCTTCATCGACCCTTGCAACAAATCGCTGACCGTCGGGCGTTAGGGTCATACCGCGCCCGTGTCTGCGGAACAGACTCGTTCCAAGCCAAGTCTCGACCGCAGCTACGCGCCTGCTGAGTGCTCCGGCTGTCTGTCCAAGTTCGTTGGCGGCCGCTGTTAGCGATTGATGACGCGCCACTGCTCGCACGGCTTCGAGGCTGGCCAGTGGTGGATAGGTGCGTTCGTCAGATGATGCAAATAAGCTTTGATGCATGATCAAAACAGAGCGATCATTAGCGCGATATGTCAACGCTCAATGCTGATGCATAACCTTGGCATGAGCAATTTATCGCCCTCTACATCTTCGGTCCGTCCCCCAACATCCGGGATCATTGCGGGCTTCTCCGTAGCATTCACAATTCTGGCATGGGGATCGGCATTTCCACTAATACGACTTGCCCTGCAGGACATTGCCCCCTTGCCACTCGCTGCAGCCCGCTTTGCAGTTGCAAGCGTGCTAGTCCTCATGTGGCTTTTGTGGTGCAGGCCGCCACTGCCGTCTTTACGACATATGCTACTCTTTCTGACATGCGGGATGATCGGTATCGCTCTGTACAACGCGTTGCTAAATGCAGGACAGCAAACAGTCGCAGCCGGAGCCGCAAGCTTCATTGTCAATACAGTTCCGATCATCACGGCGGTCCTTGCAACTTTGTTGCTTCGTGAACGGTTCAATCGCTGGGGCTGGGCTGGAACTGCGATCAGCTTTTCGGGCATCGCTCTTCTGTCTTCTGGCCAGCCAGGGGCGTTCTCATTCGGAGCAGGAGCGAGCCTCGTACTGGCCGCAGCGTGCTGCCAGGCGATCTATTTTATTCTTCAGCGCTCGCTCGTTCCTCACTACGGCGCTCTGACCTGTACTGCTTACACTTTGCTGTCAGGTGCACTCCTGCTCACCCCATGGATACCAGAGGCGGCGCATGTGCTTACAAGTGATCATACCGCAGTCACCACGATCTACGCGGTTGTCGCACTTGGTATAGTCCCTGCCGCCCTTGGCTACGCTACCTGGACCTATGCCATAGGCCATTTCGGCGCCGCTCGTGCGGCAAACTTTCTCTATCTTGTTCCTCCGGTCGCAACTGGGCTGGCATTTATCCTGATCGGGGAACTGCCAAGCGCCCTGACCTTGGCTGGTGGGGCCACGGCCGTCGTCGGCGTGATCCTCGTTAACGTCCGCGGACGGACATAAGACATCTTATTGAAGGATAACTCCATGTCGTTCAACGTCGCCGTCGGTGGAGCAACCGGAAACGTCGGTACAGAGATGCTGCGCATTCTCGAACAACGCGAATTTCCAATCGCTCGACTAGTTCCTCTTGCATCCTCGTCCTCTGTGGGCCGGAAGATCATTTTCAGGGGGGAAGAACTTGAGGTGGGAAACCTTGCGACTTATGATTTCCGCGATACCGATCTTTTGTTCCTCTCGACGGGGGGAGAAAATGCGAAGGTGATCGCTCCGCGAGCGGCCGCGGTAGGCTGTGTCGTGATCGACAATTCTTCGGCATTCCGCGGGGACCCGACGGTGCCCTTGATTGTTCCGGAGGTCAATGCAACCGCACTTGGTTCATGGCCCGAAAAGCGTATCCTGCCCGTGGCCAATTGCTCGACGATCCAGCTTGTCGTTGTTCTAAACGCCTTGCGTAAAGCGTCTGACCTGAAACGGATTGTGATTTCGACATATCAGTCAGCCTCAGGCGGCGGCAAGCGTGCTTGACAAGCTCCTCGCCCAAGCTGATCCTTCAGAAGCAAATAGACAAGCTCTCGGAGCGCTTGCGTTAAATGCGGCCGCACAAGGAGAACAGCCGCTGGCCTATAACGTCGTTCCCCATATCGACGTCTTTCTTGATGATGGTCGCACAAAGGAAGAATGGAAGATTGAGACGGAAACTCGGAGGATTCTGAACCTGCCCGACCTCCCCGTATCTGCGACCTGTGTTCGGGTCCCGGTGATCGTTGGTCACGCAGAATCCGTGAACGTAGAGTTTGAGCGGCCCCTCACGGCCGACGAAGCGCGCCTGCTACTTGGCAAAGCACCCGGTGTGCGGGTGCTTGATGAACGTCGGACCGGTGGCTATGCGACACCTCTTCATGCCGCCGGAACGGACGGCGTGTGGGTTTCGCGAATACGTGAGGACAAAAGCGTTGAGTTTGGGCTAAACCTTTGGATCGTTGCGGATAATGTTCGAAAGGGAGCTGCGCTTAACGCCGTTCAGATAGCAGAAGAGCTGGTATCGCGGGGCTATCTAGTGCGGACTAACGTAACTCGTTAACCGTCTGCTCGAAACCAGACTTGCGCCGTGCTGATCCATTAATAGAGAGCTCTGGTAGTTCCGCAAACGGATCGGTGCGCTGCCATAAAGCCTGCAAGCCCTTCGCGCTCCGACTGATCGATAGGGCTCGAACACGAAGTGTGGTTTCCCAATCCAACTTCGAAATTGACTAACTCCATAAGGCACTGTTTCTGTAGTTGGCGATTTTCACCGGGCCAGGACTCAATAGGTGGCGCCACCCGCTGGACGGCGCCACTGCTGGAATATCCTAAAGCTTTTTCCAGAAAATGATCTTGTCGTCACCCTCGGCCCAGAAGTCGCGAACCCTCGCTTCCCGGGCGTAGCCGTTCTTCTCGTAGAACGCCCTCGTTTGACTGAAGGCATCCGTTCCGGACGTATCAACGATGAGAATTCGGCCGCTCCTTGTCCGCAGCACTTGTTCGAGCTCTTTGACGAGAGCTGCGCCGATGCCATCGCCTTGCCTGGACGGCAAAACAGCAATCGCCAACATGTTCCACGTTCCCTGAGTGAGTTGTTCGGGAGCGGCATAACAGAACCCGATTGCCGTATGATCGTCCTCATAAGTGAGCCAAACATCGCTCTGATCGCTATCGGAAAGAAAGTTGCTTATCATTTCCGGCAGCATCTCGCTCGGAAAGAGCCCGGTCTCCTCGAGTACTGTTTGCAGTGCTGCAATATCTTCCAAATTGGTCTGGCGGATGTTCATTTGGATTCCTTCAATAGAGGCGAGCGATGCCCGTTAGATGGTCCTTGCCGTAGCCAGCAGAGATCGCGTGATTCATGACAGCGCGCGCGGCCGATGTCATCGGCAGCCCGTCGGCTCTGGCAGCTTCCGCGTAACCCAGATCCTTTTCGGCCAGTTCTACTGGAAAAAGAGGAGTGAAGGTCTGGGTCAGGATCGAATTCGCCGCAGCTCTGATGGCCGGGCTTGCTACCGGGGTTGAATTGATGATTTCAAGCGCCTGTCCAAGCTCGACATGATTTGCTTTCAGCATACCACCCAACTCGGCTACTGCGGCAACCTGAACGGCCAACAGGGCATTTACGGCCAGTTTTACCGCAACGCCTGCTCCAGTGTCTCCCGCGTGGTGAACACGGGAGCCCATCGCCATAAGCAGAGGAGCAGCCTCAGCTAAGGCGGTCGCATCCCCGCCCGCCATGAAAACAAGCTGGCCGGCCTCTGCCTGCGGTAAAGAGCCAGCAACGGGCGCATCGATAAACCTGATGCCTTGAGCCGTGGCAGCCGTCGCGAGATTACGGACATGGCCGATGGTCAAGGTAGAGGCTTCGATGGCGATCGCATTCGGCTGCATACCGGTCAGCGCCCCCGCCGTTGAATCGAGCCAGACTGACGAGGAGGCGGTATCGTCTCTGACCATAGCGATGACGATCTCCGCCTGTCTCACAGCCAAACGGGGTGTCTCTGCTGCAACGGCGCCAAGATTACTCAGTGGTAGGGTCCGAGCAGGATTGCGGTTCCATACTGTTACCTGATGGCCGGCTTCAATGAGCCGTGAAGCCATACGTGACCCCATGGCACCAAGGCCAAGAAAGGCGATTCTCTTTCTATCATTCATTGGATCGGTCCCTTGCTGAATTCAGTCATGCCACGTTCTTCAAGGGATTGATCGACTGGATGAGAGCTCCGGCATGCGCCTCAGCCTCTTCAGTCTTCCCAACATTGATGCCTTCCGCGGGGATGATGGTGACATCGGTAATCCCGATAAAGCCAAGAATGAAACGCAGATAGGGCGCGACGAAATCGGCCGACTGGAAGTCTCCGTTCGTGTATCCGTCCGCTCCATAAGCGATAACGACGTAGGCGCGTTTTCCATCGACCAATCCCTTGAACGACTGACGGTCGAAACTGAATGTGCGCCCGATCCGAACTATCTGGTCTATCCAGGCTTTGAGTGCCGACGGGATGCCGAAATTGTACATCGGCACCGTGATGAGGATCATGTCTGCGGTGAGGAGTTCATCGATCAGCACTGCCGACAAATTCTGCGCTGCCGCCTGGTCTTCGGTCCAGTCCGCAGGATTGGAGAAAAACGCTTCGATGGCATTTGCGGTGACATGTGGAATGACATCGGTGGCCAGGTCGCGTCTGACGACATGATCGGGGTTCAGTCTTGCGACGGTCTCGTCACCCAAACGACGAGACCAGGAGCCGTCCTGGCGGCTGGATGCATCAATACGAAGCAGCGTTGTCATGGAAGTCCTCTTGAATGTTCAGTCTGCAGGAGGAGATCTAATCATGCACGATGACCGGAAAAACCATGGTGTTTTCAGGTATCTCGTGCGATATCTGCACGAATGAACTTCGCCGATCTTACATTGCTTCTGGATGTCGCAAGGCTTCGCAGCTTTGCTGCAGTCGCACGTCTGCGCAACACGGACCCATCATCCGTCAGTCGTATCGTGGCGGGCCTTGAAGACGAGCTCGGGATCCGAATCTTCGAGCGCAGCACCCGACGGATGGAGCTGACGGAAGCCGGCGATCTCTACCTTTCCCGCATCGAGCCCATGCTCGAGCAACTCGACAGCGCCCGAGAAGAGGCTCTGGCCATCCGGTCAGCCCCTCGCGGAACCCTACGGCTGACGGCATCGGTCACATTCGGACAGCAGATCATCGTGCCAATGCTACGCCAATTCCGGGCTGCTTTTCCCGGAATTCGCGTTGAAGCCCTGTTCACCGATGCCATGGTCGACCTGATCGCTGACCGTGTCGATCTTGCCGTCCGGCTGGCACCGCAAGTCTCTGGCGATCTGGTTGTAACGAAGCTTTGCAATACCCGCTACATGGTCGTGGCATCACCATCGTATCTGATGTCGGTGTCCACCCCCGCCCACCCGAATGATCTTGCAGAACACAGGCTCATCCTCTTTCCGTTTCCCCCTTTTAGGACCCGCTGGTTGTTTCGTGATAGTGACGGGATACTTCTGGAACAGGCGGTGGACGGTGACTTGATACTGTCGCCAGCGAGCGCGCTTCGTGACGCAGCTCTCGCTGGGCTGGGAGCTGCAATGTTGCCGGACTGGCTGGTCGCGTCCGACATTGCCCAGGGCAGGCTGATCCACGTGCTGAAGCAATGGGACGTGACCGCCACCAGTTTCGATACAGCCGCTTGGCTTGTATACCCCAGCCGTAGTTATCTCCCAGGAAAGACGCGGGCTATGATCGATTTCTTGAAGGGCAACGTACCGTAAAAAGGCGCAAGCGTAAGTTCTGGGTCTTCTAACTTCTTATACAGAAGCATCCTCAAGACGGTGGGGCCTTGTAAAGCCGTCACACTCTACCGAGGATCTTTCCCGTTAGTCGATACAGTGACTCAGCCTCCGCGTCATCCTTGAACTTCGCACCTACATGTCGCTGAATGGCTGCGGCGTAATCGGGCCACATCGAGGTCAAGGTGGCTAGCCCCTGATCGGTGATCGTCACCCTTTGCCCGCGACCGTCATTGTCTGCCGGCCTGCGTTGTACGAGGCCCTTTCCTTCGAGGCGATCGATCAGCCGCGAGACGTTATGCTGGGCAAGCAGGAGCTCCCGCTCCAGTTCGAAAGGCCGTAGGCCCTCTTCGCCTGCGCGCCTCAGTTCAAGCAGGACATCATACCAGGCAAGCGGCGGATGGCCTGCCCGTTTAAGGTCGGCTTCTATGGCAGACAACGCCTGATTGGCTGCCCTGACAAGCCGCGCCCAGCCTTTGACGACGATTTCTGATGGTTGTTTGTCATGCATGGTTTGATAGTAGCAGATCCATGCAGGTGCATCAATATTGACAAGTCAATGCAAACGCATCTATGTGAATGCATCTGCATTGAAAAGGAGTTCATCAGATGCAAACCACTTCCGCCTCGGTCGCGCTCGCGGCGTTCCTGCTCCGCATTTCGCTTGGCATCATGTTTCTGGCCCACAGCCTCATCCTCAAGCTGATGGTCTTCACACTTCCCGGGACCGCCCAGTTCTTCGTCTCGATCGGACTGCCCGGTCCGCTTGCCTATCTCGTCTTCGCAATGGAGGCCGTCGGTGGCGTGCTTCTGATCTTCGGCATCCAGGTCCGCATCGTTTCTCTCGTTCTCCTGCCGGTGTTGCTTGGCGCAACCTGGGCACATGCCGGCAATGGCTGGATGTTCGGCTACACGAATGGCGGCTGGGAATATCCGCTCTACCTGTCGGTCCTGGCCGTGGTTCAGGCTCTGGTCGGCGAGGGGGCCTTTGCCTTGTCACGATCACAGCTACTTCTTTCCCAACCATCCAGTCTGGCGTGAGGAGGAAGCCATGAAGGTTCAACTCATTGCGCTCAACGCTATACCTGCGGATGGCTCCACGATCGTGCCGTTCTTCGGAAAAGAAATCCACGTCTATCGGGTCGATGGTGTCCCGCGTGCGGTTGCCAATGTCTGCATGCGTCTCGGCGGCCCGCTCGAATGCAGGGACGGCAAATTCGTGTGTCCGTGGCACGGCGCGCGCTTCGACATGGCAAGCGGGCAGAAAATAGACGGACCCGCACCTTCAGGCGCCCGCTTGATGCGCCTGCCGACCGTCATCGAAAACGATGCTCTGTTTTATGTCTGGGGAGAGGCCTGATGACCAGAACGCTAAAACTCGTTTCCTTCGATCTCTGCCCTTATGTCCAACGGGCAGCCATCGTTCTTGCCGAAAAAGGTGTTGCCTTCGAGCGCGTCGATATCGATCTCTCGGACAAGCCGGAATGGTTCAACGCCATATCGCCATTCGGCAAGGTGCCGCTGCTTCAGGTGGATGAGCACGTCCTGTTCGAAAGCGCGGTGATCGTTGAGTATCTCGAAGAAACGGAGCCTCGCCCCCTGCATCCGCGTGATCCTCTCGAAAGGGCTAGACACAGGGCGTGGATGGAGTTTGGCTCGTCGATCCTTGCCGATATATGGGTGATCGAAACCACGAAGGATGGTGCGCTTTTCGAGGCAAAGCGGACCATGCTGCGCGACAAGTTCAAGCGACTGGAAGAGCAACTTTCAACCGGGCCCTTCTTTGCTGGAGCTGGTTTCTCCATCGTCGACGCGGTCTTCGCGCCCGTGTTTCGGTACTTCGACGTTTTCGACGAGATTACCGATCTCGGGATTTTCAACGGACTGGAAAAGATCGCGGCGTGGCGCAAGGCTCTCGCCGCAAGGCAGTCCGTAATCGGCGCCGTCGTCCCGGATTACTCTGACAGGCTACACGCGTTCTTGAGGAAGCACGACGGTCATCTCCTGAAACTGGCAGCCTGATTTTGGCGCGAGGGTTCAAGATCTGAAGGCTCGGATGTCCGAGATTGGGGGCAAGGAGATCAAGTCTCTGACGCGATTGTCTTGCCCCTCAAGCCGTTCCGGTCACCCATGCAGAGAATGAGACACGTCGCCGCATTCACCCGTGAATGGCTGCGCGCGCCCCTTCAAACCGCCTCGATCGTGCCATCCAGCGCATCCTTGGCAAGAGCGATGGTGGAAGATCTTGATTTGGAAGATGCCGCCGTTCTCGAGCTTGGACCAGGCACCGGAGCGTTTACCGAGCATCTCGTGAACATGTCGGCCGGGCCGTCACGCATATACGCCGTAGAGAGCAACCCGGCCTTCGCCGATTTGATGCGATCTCGGTTTACGGCGGTCCAAACCTTTACGGTCGATGCACGCCGGATGCGAAGCGTTCTGCCTTGCCGTCCTCGCTCACTGAAAGCCGTTCTTTGCGGCCTCCCGCTTCTTTCGATGAGCCTGCCATCGGTCCATCGGATCATGAAGTCGGCTTTTGAGCTTATCGAAGACGATGGCGAGTTTCGCTGCTTCACCTACGGCCCACGCTGCCCAATTCCATTCGCAATTTGCGAGCGGTTGCTGATCGAGAGTGCGCGTGTCAGGTTCTGCCCGGCAAACTTCCCTCCAGCGACAGTCTACCGCGTCTTTCGAGCTTGAGACGCGGCCACGTCATACTGTTTTGAAGGGAGCGCCATTCTTCCCTGATCCGAAACAGTTTCTGTAGACACCGGGTGTCACCCCGACCTTGCGGGAAAACAACCGGGTGAAATGCGGCTGGTCGGAAAAGCCGTTGAGGAAGCCAATCTGGGCGAGGCTGGTCTCGCTGTCTTGACAGAGTTGTTCTGCCGCAAGTTCAAGCCTCACCTCCAGCACGACATCACTGAAGGACGTCTGCCGCTCTTCCAGTCGTCGCTGGAGGCTACGTCTGCTGGTCGCAAGCAACTCAGCAAGACGATCGACTGACCACCTGCGACATGGGTCATCAGCGACGAGGCGCTGGATATCATCGATCAGGTGTCCGGACGAGCGAGGCTGAACGTATCTCGAAGACATGGACGCCGACTGGACCTCAACGAGAACCGTGCGAAGAATGAGGTCCTCATCAAAGGCTTGCCAGTTTCGATCCGATCGGATGACTGTTCCGTCTTCGGTCATGAGGACCACGTCATCGCCGGAAAGCTCGATCAGGATGGCGATGAGCGCCAATACCAAAAGGCTCTCTGCCCTCGAGGGGCCTGGACCCTCACTTCGGGCCCGATGCTCCAGTCTGTATACGGATGGTTCAGGGTGAGACTGGAGTACGAAATGTCGGCCATGGCTGAAGCGCTCCATCCTGCTCCAACGATCCAGAAGATCTTTTGCACCCACCGCCTGGCGCAGGGCGCGCACGACAGGCTCGAACGGCATGAGAGGTGCGCAGTCAGCAATCCTGAGGATGGCCTGAATTCCGTGCTTGGCAAGGACCGTGCCGAGGAGATCATGTTTGTGGGAGCGAGGGACATAAGCTCCTTGCGCCTTCGGCACAGGAAGTGAAATCTGTTGCGACCGGAGCCCGAGGGCGATCAGCCGCATGATTGCGGCGGACGCAAAGTCAGATGTGTTTTTTCCACTCAGTTCGTTCGCTTCAGCCGTCATCGCATCTCCGTGATATGTTTCATCACGCATTGACCGGAAATCGCGTCGGCCTGATGCCGGTTGCGGCCCTGATCGCATTTGCGATTGCACCGGGTCCACAAGCCATGATCGTTTCTCCCGCACCTGTCGCAGGATTGGCACTCTCGATCAGTTTGACGTTCATTCGTGGGGCATCTTCCATACGGGGAATGGGTGCATCGATGAAGGTTTCTGCCACTATACGGGACCGTTCCATCGGCAGATGATCATGGAGGACGAAACCGACGCTCCACATCAGGTTCCCCTCGCATTGAGCTCTGACCTGATCCAGGTTGATGATCAGTCCGCAGTCGTGGGCGCACCAGAACTCTCTCACGCTGCAGCGTCCATCCGAGGCGACTGCCACCTCAGCAACCACAGCCGCATAGCTGACATCCTTGTAGATGCCGCAGGCGATACCGCGGCCGACATTGCCCTCAGTTTTTTGGCTCTTCCACGCTGTCCAGCCGGACATTTCCGCAACTGTCTCGACCACCGATACCAACCTTGGATCCCTGATGTGAGCCAGGCGAAAGGCGAGGGGGTCGGCGCCAGCGACGAGCGCGGCCTCGTCCATGGCGCTTTCGATGACAAGACTGTTCGGCCCGGCACCAAGGCCTCTCCAGGGGCCCGTATGAACAGGCAGTCGCACAAGGTCGTAGGACGCGCTTGAGCGGGCGAAGACATAAGGAGCCGCCATGCCGCGTGCCACTCCCCCGTCCCCGATGAAGGTATCCGTTGTTCGCTGCATGAGTGGGGGAACGACCGCCGATGTGAAGAGTATATGGGACGAGACCTGGCGATGGTCCCAGTCACTGATCTGCTTGTTCGTCACCCGTGCACGGATACGGTGGGAGGATGGCGGACGGTGGAAGGCGAAGGCCAGTTCCTGCGCACGCGTCCACTGGACCTTGACTGGCACTCCGACGGCGCGCGATAGCGCGGCGGCTTCCGCCTCGACCGTACAGATCGTCTTGGCTCCGAAACTTCCTCCGACCCGGAAAGACTGAACCCTAACCGCATCGATCGAAACGTCGAAGGCGTCCGCCAGACAATCGCGCACAAAGAACACGTCCTGCGTGCCTGCCCAGACAGTGAGCCTGCCTTCCATCCATTCCGCAACCGCCGCTCTAGGTTCAATTGCCCCATGTGCCGCAAAGGGGATATCGAAGCGGAGATCGACGTCCCATGGGCCGGGCTCGGGGGTTCCCGCCAGGACAACGTTGGACGGCATCTCTTCCGCCGGGCGCCGATCGATATCGACGGGGGTGGCGGGCGAGAATTCAAAGTGCGGCTCCTCGATTTCCCATCGGATATCCATGGCTTCGACTACGCGATCAAGCACACCGGGCCGCTCCGTCACGATACCAAGTCCCTTGGCATTGCCGAGGTTGGGACCGCACTCTTCGACGATGGCGACGAAGCCGGGAATGGCCCGTGCGGCCTCGGCATTCCAGGACCGGGGTCTGGAGACATATTCAGCCATGGCAGGTGCGCGAAGGACGCGTCCAAACAGCATGTCGGGCCGGCGGATGTCAGAGGCATAAAGGGGCTTGCCGGTGACGATCTCCCGACCTTGCTCAATCTCAACGGTACGACCAGTCTCTCCACGTCGACCAAAGGCTTTCAATTGATCCGTCGGTCGCGGCGTTACCGAGACAAGACCCTGCCTCTCTCCTCTCATCAAGGCGTCACGCAGGCTGGCGCAGGCCTGGGCCAGCGGCTCGGCAAACAACATGACCGATTCACTGCCGACCGTTGATCGCACTCTGGCAAGGCCGCTATCGTGGAAGCGTAATTCCACCGCGTCCCATGCAACTTCCAGCTCCGTGCAGGCGATCTGCTTCAGCGCGGTTGCAATATTCTGGCCCATCTCCACGCGCGGAAGTGTCAGGGTGAAACGTCCCTCGTGGTGCGTAATCCAGCCGAGCGCATTGTCTGCCGTCGGTGTCGGACGTTTGGGAATGACAGGCAGTGCTCCATAGACTGAAGCGCCTGCACCAATAAGCGCGACGAGAGCGCCGGCACTTCCGATGAGAAAGCTGCGGCGCTTCATCAGCCTGCCTCTATCAAGCTGTCGATAGCGTTCCTGATCCGCTGATAGGTACCGCATCGGCAGAGATTGTCATTCATGGCGCGCAAGATGACCTCTGAACGTGTTGTCGTGTCGCCAAGGCTGCCATCGGTCAGGAGCGCAACGGCCGACATGATCTGCCCGGATTGGCAATAGCCGCATTGCGGCACGGCGTGCTCCGCCCAAGCCTTCTGAACCGGATGCAGTGTCCCGTTGACCTCCAGTCCCTCGATCGTAAGCACCTGCGTTGTCGCCGTCAGATCCCCCGTGCGGATCTGACAGGATCGTGTGGCGACACCGTCGATGATCACCGTGCAGGCGCCGCAGATGCCAACGCCGCAGCCGAACTTGGCTCCGACAAGGCCGTGATACTCCCGCAGCGTGAAAAGCAGGCTCTCCTCGAGCCACTCACTTGCCGCGCTGGTGACCTTGCCATTCAGGACATAGTTCATGGATTCGCCCGCGCTTGAAAATGAAGCGGCATGTTAGGTACTGTGCAGGCGTTCGTATTGAATGATTGCGCCAGCCGCGAAAGAGCGCAGTAGAAGCCACCACCCAATTGGTGCGCAGTTGTCCTATCGTCTTCGCGGTGTTTCCTGGCACTCAACGGAAGTGCAGCCTTAAGCGGGTAGGGGATCAGCCTTCTGCCGCCCTGCTTTCAGCGTGAGCTTCTTGACGGTCCTGGCCAGAGACATAGCCTCAGTAGCACCTGAAAAGCTTCATATCTTCATTGCTCAACGACGGCCCTTCTGGCTCTTCTGCAACGGCAATTTGCCACCTGGTCGTCCCGTCAGCCCCAGTGCAATCTCCAACGCTCTTTTCTCACGCGTCGCTTCGGTCTTGGCAGAGTCAACAAAATAGGCCAGTCCCCTTTGCTTGCCGGGTGTCAGGGCGTCCCAAGCCTGCTGCGCTCCCTTGTCTGCAAACAGGGCGCCGAGCAGTTCTTCGGGGATGTCGACGTGATCCTGGTTCGCGATATTCAAGCGCAGCTCGACCGGCATTCCGATCTTGAGACCCATGGCTTTCAACCGGGCTGAACCGAGGATCAAGTGGTGGCTACGCGACGAGGGTAGCAACGCCCCCGAAAACGGATAGTCGTTGATTTCACCCTCGACGCGCAGCCGCGGATGAACAGCGAGCGGCAACTGTGCGGCGATCTCAGCCGGCAGGTAGATCACGGAGTAATGGTAGCGGTGATGATCGAGGATATCGACGACCGCCTCAAAGCAAAAGGAATAGAAGCTCATCGCCTGTTCTGATCCTCATTGCGCCAGTAGTCTTGACTTGCCGATTAGATAAGCGCGCGCTGCTTCGTCCTCCGTCAGTCCAATGGCGCGCCTGAACGCCGACACCGCGGCGTCTTTGTCGTTAGCCAACTGCTGCAGCAACTGCGCTTTTAGTGCCCAGAAGGGCTGATAGTCTCCCGTCAAGGCTTCGGGCAACTGCGCCAGTTCGTGAAGACCCGCCTCAGGCCCATAAAGTTCGGCTGTAGCGGCTGCCAACCCCACCAGGTTACCGATTGTGGGCGCCGTCTGCGCCAGGAGTCCGTGCAGTTTCCACGCAGGCAGCCGCAGATCCACGCCTGTCATGCGTGACTGCACCAGCAGCGACTGGATCGCTGCCTCCAGTTGAAACCGCCCAGGCTGCTTGAGCCCTCCGGCCATTCGCAATCTGTCCTCAGCCTCGCGCGCCATCGTCAGATTCCAAAGCGCGATATCCTGCTCGGCCAGCGGTACATACCGCCCTTTCACCCGCCGCGCTTCACTTCGGCTTTCGCAGAACAACATGAGCGCCAGAAGTCCGAGGGCTTCGGCATTTTCTGGCCGCAGCTCCAACAACACACGCGCCAGCCATATCGCCTCCTCTGTCAGCCCCTTGCGTGCCTGGTCGTCACAACCTGCGCTGTCCCAGCCCTGCCCATATGCGGCATAGATCGCCTCGAGGACATCCCCGATGCGCTCATCCAACTCGTCAGCATCAGGTATTTCAAAGGCAATTCCGATTTGTTTGATCCGCGCTTTGGCACGACTAAGACGCCGTCCCATAGTGTCGGGCGAGACGAGGAACGAAGAGGCCATGCGCTCGGCCGTTAGGCCCAGCACGGTTTGCAGCATCAGCGGCGTGCGGGCGAGAACGTCGATTGCCGGGTGGGCGCACACAAACATCAGCTCAAGTCGCTTGTCGGCAATCAAGGGCATTTCCTCTGCTTCTGCCGAGGCCAGCACCAAAAGGCTGGCCGTTGTTTGTTCGCGTGTTTTCCGGGACCGAGCTCCATCGCGCAGCCGATTGCGAGCTGCGACCATCAGCCAGGCATCGGGATTCGCTGGCACGCCTTTTCGAGGCCAGATATCCAGCGCCCGGGCGAATGCATCGGCGAGCGCGTCTTCGGCTGCCCCCACGTCTCGCCATTGCCGTGCAAGATAAGCAAGGATGCGTCCATACGAGGTGCGGGCAGCGTTTTCCGCCGCCCGCCGCCCGTGATTTTGAAGGCTGCTGACCATCGCTTAGCCTTGACTGGACAGATCCAGCACGGGGCGCACTTCCACTGCCCCGTATGTTGCCGCAGGGCAGCGCGCCGCCCACGACAGCGCCGTGTCGAGATCGGGGACATCGATGACGACATAACCCGCCAACTGCTCCTTGGTCGCGGCCACAGGTCCATCCTGCACCAGTCGCTTCCCGCCTTCGAGCCGCACCGAGGTCGCTGCAAAAGGTGGAAGCAGCGCGTCGCCTCTGAGCACGATGCCTGCCGGGTACAACGCGCCCATATAGGCGTTCCAGGCGTCCCAATACGGCCCGGTACGGTCGGCGTTGTCTCGCTGGGCAGCGACCGCAGCATCGTTCTCGTAAAACATCAGCATGTATTGCATTTTGTCGTTCCTGTCTTTGGTTGCAGAGGCGGAACATCCGTCTCTGCAATATTGACGCGGCTGAATCTGCCATTCGGACAAAGCCTAAAACTTTTCCCGCAAACACGACAGACGTCGGCACCTGTGTCTTCGAGTGCCGCCGCCACCTACGGCCTACCGTTGTGTCGGCAGATGCTGTACCGGGCGCACTTCAGTTGCCCCATTGGAAGCTGCAGGGCTGCGCGCTGCCCAGGAGAGCGCGGTTTCCAGGTCCGGCACCTCGATCACGACGTACCCGCCCAACTGTTCTTTGGTAGCCGAAACTGGACCGTCCTGCACACGGCGTTTGCCGCCTTCAAGTCGCACTGTGGTTGCCGCCGCTGGGGGCTGGAGCGGGTCGCCCCTGAGGACAATACCTGACTTGTAAAGCGCATTGACATAAACGTTCCAGGCGTCCCAATAGGGGCCGGTACGTTCGGCGTTGTCGCGCTGCGAGGCAACCTCGGCCTCGTTCTCATAAAACATCAGCATGTATTGGGCTGCCTGCGTAGGTGCGGCCAGAAACAGCGAGATTGCTGTTGCGAAGATTAGCTTGATCATGGGTAAACTTCCTTGGTTCCCGAGACGGACCATCCGGCTCTGCAACACTGACGCGGCCAGAGCCGCCATTCGGACATGCCTCCAAAGTGTTTAGCCAAAAGAAAGGCCATCGGTGAACCAGATCTGTTCACAACAAGGGCGCTTCTTCGCTCTAACGCCCTGGATGAAAAGTCGATGACCTTACCTTTCCCAGTCGCGTCAACCACGTTGACCATCACAACACTCGACAATGCGCGCGGCTAGTCGATGTGTGGGTAACGGCGATCGGGCTTCGTCGGGACGACTACGGTACGTATTCCCTGCGGCGAACGAAGGTTGCGATGATCAACAAGGCGACCGGCAGTCGCCGAGCGATCCAGATCATCCTTGGTCATACCAAGATCGAGAACTCAGTCAGATATCTCGGCGTTGACATTGAGGATGCACTAGAACTGGCGGGGCGGGCCGGGATCTGAGTTGGTTTTTTGGCGACGGAAGGCGTTCGCTTCCGTCGTTTGTCTGGCAGAAGAGGACTCTTCGCTCCCGGGCCCGTTAAGGACACCGCTTGCGGGTCCCCAGCCAATTTTCGCGAGACCCGTTTCGGAACGTCCATGGACTGAAGAACCGCAGCCGGGATTGCTCAAGTTGTTGAGAAGGCGTCGCTTTTTTCTGTGAGAAACAGCCGCCGAATTTACGCGGAAAACCGGCCTAAATGGCCCGCCTGGAGAACCTGGATTCTCACATGATTTCAAAGGCTTAACAAAATCGCCGTTGATTTTCCTCTGTTTTCCTGCCGCGAGCGACCGTGGATGCCATGTTTGTGCCCTGGCTTTGGGCGGACGTCAACATGGCGGGAGAGCGGCAATTATTTCCGCTTCCAAGCGCCGAGCCGGAGGTGAGGCGAGCATGTCTGCGCGGCAGCTTTTCGCCCCCAATCCGATCTCTCGTGGCCACGCGTGAGCGTGCCCGACAGGCGCCGTGGCATTGCCCTATACAGTGGACGAATTTGAGCAGAAGCTCGCTGGATGATCGCGACAGCGGTTGATGCTTATCAAGCGACAAACGTCCTTTTGCGGTTACCTTGCTGGC
>LFEF01041987.1_pt1 | contig 31559 bp, 32 predicted proteins | sample 619371 | NCBI WGS metagenome assembly LFEF01 (sample SAMN03014291, study PRJNA259931) | freshwater metagenome | biome: lake; feature: waterbloom | place: China: Taihu Lake | collected 2006-08 | depth 0 m m
AGCGTGTCGCGGCAAACGTGATTCAGGATTCCTGTTTTTCTTGATCTGTGATTGACTGTGCCCATGGAAGGAGAAGCGCCATGGGCAAGCCGCATCCGATGGAGTTGCGTGAGCGTGTCGTCGCGTTTGTGAATGAAGGCAATAGCAACCGGGAAGCCGCCCGGCATTTCCGGGTTTCGCCCCGGTTCGTCAACAACATGATGATCCTGCATCGTTCCTCTGGTTCTCTTCGCCCCGCAAGACAGGGCCATCCGCCTGGCAGTAAACTTTCGCCGCATGGGCAATGGCTCAGCGAGCGTGTGGCTCTGCATGGCGAAGTGACTCTGGACGAATTGTGTCTCGAACTGGCCGAGCGCGGCATCGACGTCCACCGCGCCACCGTCGGGCGGTTTCTGCACCGGCTTGGGTTGAGCAATAAAAAAAAGCCTGAAGGCAAGCGAGCAGCGCAGACCGGAGATCGCCAAGGCGCGTGATCTTTGGATCAACCGCCGCAAGCGGTTCTTCGACAAGGCGTTGTCCAGGCTCATCTTTATCGATGAGACGTCCACGAATACCCGTTTGACGAAGCGCACCGGATGGTCTGCCAAAGGCAGTCGCTTTGCAGCCTACGCTCCCTTCGGCCACTGGAAGACGCAGACATTCATCGCCGGACTGCGCTGCCATGGCCTGACCGCGCCATGGATTGTCGATGCGCCGATGAACAGCCGCATCTTCGAAACATGGATCGAGACACAGCTTGCGCCGACACTGTCGCCCGGCGACGTTGTCATCCTCGACAATGTCGGCTTCCACAAAAGCGAGAAAGCCGAGCAACTCGTCAAGGCGAAGGGTGCCTGGCTGCTCTTCCTGCCGCCCTATTCGCCTGACCTGAACCCCATCGAAATGGCGTTCTCGAAGCTCAAGGCGCTCTTACGAAAGCGAGCCGCCAGAAGCTTTGACACGATTGCCCAAGCCCTCGGCGACATCATCGCCCTCTTCTCCGTCACTGAGTGCAGAAACTTCTTCAAAGCAGCAGGATATGAGGCTGAATAAATGCGACACGCTTTAGCAGTGACAGTTTAACAGTCGGTATTGCGAAGGGGGCCATACCTTGCCGCAAAAAGCCCTGTTATCCGCAGGGATAACAGGGCTTTAATGCAATCGGTCAAATGCCCTTCAGCGGCGATAGGTCTGGCCTGCCGCGTCGAACAGATGCAGCTTGGTCTTGTCGGCGGAGAAGCGCAGTTTCTGGCCCTTCTTGACATCGACGATCCCCGGCAGCTTGACGACAACAGGCTCTTCCTCGACCGGACCGTTGACGTAAAGCAGCGTGACCTCGCCCAGCGCCTCGACGATTTCGACGTCGCCCTCGAAGAGAAACTCGTCACCGGTGGCGATCGCCAAGTCTTCAGGACGCACGCCGAAGCTTGCGGTCTTGCCCTGTTCGGAAGCTGCCGTTGCGACATCGACAGTGACTTCCGAGCCGTCCTTCAGCTTGATGCGCGTCGTATCTCCCGTGCCAATGACTGTCACCGGCATGACGTTCATGGCGGGGGAGCCGATGAAGCGCGCGACGAAGAGGTTGGCCGGGCGCTCGTAGAGTTCGAGCGGCGGGCCGACCTGCTCGATGCGACCGGCCGAGAGCACGACGATGCGGTCCGCCAGCGTCATCGCCTCGACCTGGTCGTGGGTGACGTAGATCATCGTCGTGTCGGCCATCTGCTCGTTGAGCTTGGCGATCTCGATGCGGGTCGCAACACGCAGCGCCGCATCGAGGTTCGACAAGGGCTCATCGAAGAGGAAGACCTTGGGATTGCGGCAGATGGCACGGCCGATCGCCACACGCTGGCGCTGACCACCCGACAGCGCCTTGGGCAGGCGGTCGAGATAGGGGCCGAGCTGCAGGATGTTGGCGGCAGAGCGCACGCGACGGTCGATCTCTTCCTTGGTCTCTCCGGCGATACGCATGCCGAAGGCCATGTTGTCGTAGACCGTCATATGCGGGTAGAGCGCATAGGACTGGAAGACCATGGCGATACCGCGCTTGGAAGGCGGTACGTCGTTGACGAGCTGGCCATCGATATACATCTCACCGCTGGTGATGTCCTCAAGACCGGCGATCATGCGCAAGAGCGTGGACTTGCCGCAGCCTGACGGGCCGACGAAGACCACGAACTCGCCTTCCTTGATCTCCAGATCGATGCCATGCAGCACCTTGACCTGCCCGTATGCCTTGCGGATGTCCTTGAGAACCAGACCCGTCATGCTTTCCTCCCCTGTCAGGCGTGGCGCGCGAAATAGGCGCCCCAGGCCGGCAATTCTACCTTGTTATCGTTGACTGCACTGTCGAAACCGTGGCCCTCGAGCGCGATCCATTCTCCCGCCGGCAGGGCGATCGATGTGGCTTCTGCGGTCATGTTGAAGACGCAGAGCAGCTTCTCGTTGCCGAAGGCACGGGTGTAGATCAGCTGATCCTCGCCGGCATCGTGGAACGCGATGTCGCCCTTGGCAAACGCCGGATACTGCCGACGGAAGGCGAGGAAGCGGCGGTAATGCTCCAGCACCGACTCCGGCTGGCCGACCTGCGTGCTGACGGCGCGAAGCACATGCTCGACCGGGATCGGCAGCCAGGTCTTGGGCGCCGTGGAAAAGCCTGCCTGGGCGGCATGGCTGTCCCAGACCATCGGCGTACGGCAGCCATCGCGGCCCTTGAATTCCGGCCAGAACTGGATGCCATAGGGATCCTGCAGGTCTTCGAAGGCGATTTCCGCTTCTGTCAGCGCGAGTTCCTCACCCTGATAGATGCAGACAGAGCCGCGCTGGGTGAGCAGCAGAGCCGAGCTCATCTTGGCATAGGCGTCGCGATCCAGAACATTGGCGCCCCAACGCGATACATGTCGGACGACGTCGTGGTTGGAGAAGGCCCAGCAGGCCCAGCCTTCGGGTGCTGCTGCTGCGAAGGCGTTCTGCGTGTTGCGCACGACGGCCGGCGTCAGAGGTTCCGGCGCCAGGAATTCGAAGGCGTAGCACATCTGCATCTTGTCATTGCCGGAGGTGTATTCGCCGACGATCTCAAGACCACGCTGGCTGTCGCCGACTTCGCCGACGGCGGCAATTGCCGGATACTCGTCCAGCAGCGCGCGGAAGCGCTTGAGGAAGGCGATGTTTTCCGGCCGGTTCTTGTCGTAGATGTGTTCCTGGAAATTGTAGGGGTTGACGGCGGGTGCCGTCGACGCATTGCGGCGCTCAGGAGCAAGCGGCGGATTGTCCCTCAGTTCCTTGTCGTGGAAGTAGAAGTTGATCGTGTCGAGGCGGAAGCCGTCGACGCCGCGCTCCAGCCAGAAGCGGGTCGCGTCGAGCAAAGCGTCCTGGACCTCGGGATTGTGCAGGTTCATGTCCGGCTGCGAGGTCAGGAAGTTGTGCAGGTAATACTGCATGCGGGTCGGGTCCCACTGCCAGGCGGAACCGCCGAAGATCGACAGCCAGTTGTTCGGCGGCGTGCCATCCGGCTTGGAGTCCGCCCAGACATACCAGTCAGCCTTGGCATTGTCGCGGCTCGAACGGCTCTCGACGAACCAGGGATGCTGGTCCGACGAGTGGGACATAACGAGATCGATCATGACGCGGATGCCGAGGCGGTGGGCTTCGGCGATCAGGCCATCGAAATCGGCGAGCGAGCCGAACATCGGATCGACGTCGACATAGTTCGAGACGTCGTAGCCGAAGTCCTTCATCGGCGAAGTGAAGAAAGGCGAGATCCAGATCGCATCGGCGCCGAGATCGGCGATATGCGCCAGACGGGCGGTGATGCCCTTCAGGTCACCGATACCGTCACCGTTGGAATCCTGGTAGGAGCGCGGGTAGATCTGGTAGATCACCGCACCGCGCCACCAATCCTTGTCGGCGACCAGCGTCGATTGCGTCGTGGAACTCATTCTTGATCCTCATGCATGTCAGTGTGTCGAAAAGCCCCGCTCAACCACCCTTGACCGAGCCCGCCAGCAGACCCCGGACGAGGTAGCGCTGGAGACCGAAGAAGACGAGGAGCGGAACGATGATGGTGATGAAGGCGGATGCCGTCAGGATTTCCCAGTTGCCGCCGCGGGAACCCAGCAGGTTGACCAGACGACCGGTCAGAACCAGTTCGTCATTGCCGGTACCGAGGAAGACCATCGCCACCAACAGGTCATTCCAGGTCCAGAGGAACTGGAAGATCGCGAAGGAGGCGAGCGCCGGATAGGAGAGCGGCAGGACGATCTTGATGAAGATCTCGAAATCGGAGGCGCCATCGACGCGGGCCGATTCCATGATCTCGCGCGGCAGGCCGGCGATGTAGTTGCGCAGCAGATAGATGGCGAGTGGCAGGCCGAAGCCCATATGGGCGAGCCAGATGCCGACATAGCCCTTGGCCGGAACGCCGAAGAAGGCACCGACGTCGTTATACATCTTCAGAAGCGGGATGAGCGACATCTGCAACGGCACGACAAGCAGGCCGACGATGACGGCGATCAGGATCGAGCGACCGGGGAACTTCATCCAGGCGAGCGCATAGGCGGCAAAGGCTGCCACCAGAATCGGGATGATCGTCGAGGGTATCGCAACCGTCAGCGAGTTGATGAAGGACTGGCCGATCCCTTCGGCTGTCAGAACCGTCTGGTAGTTCTCCAGCGTGAAGCGCGGCGGTGTCTCGGCCGTGAAGAAGATGCGCTGGCCGCGCGATCCCTCGAAAGCTGTCGGGGATTCCAGGCGGAAGTCACCGTTTTCCTGGACCGTCAGTTTCTGGCCGTCGCGGATATCGGCAGTCGCACCCGCCTCGAAGGCCGACGGCTGCTGGCTGGTCGCACCGAAGGCAGAGACTGCACCAGGTCCCCCTTCAAAGACATTGCCCTTGATGACGTAGACGCCGTTTTCCTGGACCTGGGCTTCCGGGCCGGGAGCACGGTAGATCTCGTTGCGGGTCGAGGACGACAGGGCCGTCCACCAGCCGGAGGCGACGATCTGATCCTTGTCACGCAGAGACGAGATCAGGAGGCCTGCGGTCGGAAGCGTCCAGGCGGCGACCAGAACGAGGACGGTGAGGTTGACGACGATCGTCAGCGGAGAAAGCTTGCGCGTCATGTCAGCGTCCTTCCATTTCCCGGCGGGCATTGCGGATGTTCCAGATCATGATCGGGATGACCATGACCATGATGACGACGGCAATCGCCGCGCCACGGCCGAAGTCACCGCCGCCGCGGAACATCCAGTCGAACATCAGGTTTGCGAGAACCTGGCTCTGCCACTGGCCGTTGGTCATCGCCAGAACGATGTCGAAGACCTTGAGGACGAGGATGGTGATTGTGGTCCAGACCACCGCAATGGTGTTCCAGATCTGCGGCACCTTGATCTTGATGAAGATCTGCCACGGATTGGCGCCGTCGATGACGGCTGCTTCGATCGTCTCCTCAGGAATGCCGCGCAGAGCCGCCGACAGCAGGACCATGGCGAAGCCGGTCTGGATCCAGATGAGGATCACCATCAGGAAGAAGTTGTTCCAGAAGGGCAGCGCGATCCAGATCTGCGGATCGCCGCCGAAATAGACGACGATGGCATTGAGGATGCCGATCTGATCGGACCCGGCATCCCGGTAGTCGTAGACGAACTTCCAGATGACCGATGCGCCGACAAAAGAGATCGCCATCGGCATGAAGATCAGCGACTTGGCAATGTTGCCCCACCAGATGCGGTCGGTGAGTGCAGCAATGATCAGGCCGAAGAAGGTGGAGGCCGCAGGCACCACGATCAGCCAGAGCATGTTGTTGAAGATCGACTGACGGAATTCCGAGTCGTTGACCATCCAGCGATAGTTCGCGAGGCCGACGTAGTTTTCGCCGCTGCGGTCCATCACGGAATAGAGGACCGAGGAAAACAGGGGGTAGATCAGGTAGATTGTCAGCGATACCAGAGCGGGCCCGAGAAAAAGCCATGGGCGGATCAGGGCCGCGCGTCTCAGGTTTCTGGAGGCTTTCTCCGTATCGGCGATGCGGGACGGAAAAATCAGGTCCAGCAGATAATTCGAACCGAAAAAGTATCCGATCGCTGCCGCGACGCCGACGATGATCGTCAGCAAGGCAAAGAGTAACTGTTCCAAAGACGTCCCCTCCCTGTCGATTGCTCCGGATCACAAGGATGCGCCGGATGCATTTTTCTTCTTCATCGACGTCCGGGCCGCATCCTCTCGAATGCGGCCCGGCATGCATTGTCGGGAGTGCTTACTTCAAGCCGTCCCAAGCCTTCTGGATGTCGCCTGCGACGTCAGCCGCAGCCTTGCCACCGGAATAGTCAACCATACCCGTCCAGAATGCACCAGCACCGATCTTGCCCGGCATCAGGTCGGAGCCGTCGAAGCGGAAGGTGGTCGCGTTGGTCAGGATTTCGCCCTGCTTGCGCAGTGCGTCGTTGGCATAGGTTTCCGGCTTGGCGGACTTGAACGGCGTCAGGAAGCCCGACTGTGCCATCCAGACTTCATGGGCGATCGGGGTCTTCAGCCACTCGATGAAGGCGCGGGCGGCAGGCGTGTCCTTGGTGATCGAGACAAGGGTGCCGGCGCCGAGAACCGGGGTGCCGAGGTTCTTCTCGGCATAGGCCGGGAAGTAGAAGAAGTCTGCATCCACGCCAAGTTCAGTGCCTTCCGGGAAGAAGGACGGGATGAACGATGCCTGGCGGTGCATGAAGCACTTCGGCGGCGAGGAGAACAGGCCCTTCGGGCTGTCGCGGAAGTCGGTCGAGGCTACAGCCTTGGAGCCGCCATCGACGAACTTGTCGTTGCGGGCAAACCAGCCGAATTCTTCGATTGCGCCGACAACGGCGGGATCGTTGAACTTGATCTCGTTGGTGACCCACTTGTCGTAGACATCAGGCGACTGCGTGCGCAGCATCATGTCTTCGACCCAGTCGGTGGCCGGCCAGCCGGTTGCACCACCAGAGCCCAGACCGATGCACCACGGCGTGCCGCCGTCGGCAACGATCTTCTCGGTCAGAGCCTTCAGCTCTTCCATGGTCTTGGGCACTTCATAGCCGGCATCTTCGAAGTTTTCCGGCGAGTACCAGACGAGCGACTTCAGGTCGGCCTTGTAGGGGAATGCGAAGAACTGTTCGGCGCCAGCCTTGTCCTTGTAGGTGCCGAGGCTGACCCAGCTGTCGCCGGCAGCATAGTTGGCCTTCATCCAGTCAGCCGATTCCTGGCCGAGCGGAACGAGGAAGCCCTTGGAGGCGAGGTCGGCAAGAAGACCCGGCTGCGGCAGGACCGCGATATCCGGCGGGCTGCCGGCCTGGGTGTCGATAACGATCTGCTGTTCGTAGTTTTCCGAGGACGAGTAGCTGACATCCACGCCGGTCGCGTTTTCGAAATAGGCGAGCATGGATTCGACCAGAACCTGGTCGTCACCGCGCCAGGGGCCGAAGATCTTCAGGGTCTGACCCTTGAGGTCGCCGTGAGCCTTCTTGAAGTCCTCGAATGTCGACCAGCTGAACTTGGCGTCCTCACCCGGAGCGAACTTCAATTCCTGCGCGCCGACCGAGCCGGCCACGAGCGCGGCAGCGGCCACGGTCATCAAAAACATTTTCTTCATGTGATTTACCTCCCATCACATCGGACGGCCAATCGTCCCTGGTCAGCGCGTTTTCCTCAAAGCGCTTTGGCCCCTATTTCATCACATTGGGTTCCATCCCGAGTCAAGGCTTTTTATGGTGTTGCTGCAATTCATCGCAAAGCGCCGCCAGATCTCGTGCAAATGCATCTTCGATAGTCAGATTCCACTTGCCGCAAGGCTCGGCTCTGCGTCATATTCGAAGCGCTTTGGCCGTTGGCGGGGGAGGCCTTCAGCCAGGTGAGGAGAGGAAGTCCGCAGTGAACCTGAAAGAATTGTCTCAGATGCTCGGTCTGTCGCAGACGACGATCAGCCGGGCGCTCAACGGATATCCGGAGGTCAACGAGGAAACCCGGCAGCGGGTCATGAAGGCCGCGAAGGAAACCGGCTATCGTCCGAACCGTGCCGCGCAAAGGCTTGCGACCGGCAAGGCCGGATCGATCGGTCTGATCATGCCGATTTCTCCCGATCACAGCTCGGACATGCATTTTGCCGAATTCCAGAGCGGGCTCGCCGAGGCATCGATTGTCCACGACTTCCATTTCGTCATCATGCCGTCAAAGGCCGAGGACGAGGAACAGGCGATCCGCTGGCTTGTCGCAAGTGGCAGTGTCGACGGCTATTATCTTGCCTATGTCCGTGAGAAGGATCCGCGGATTGCGATGGCCAAGTCGCTCTCCCTGCCCTTCATCGTCCATGGCCGTTCCTCTGGGCTCGATCTCGACTATCCTTTCCTCGATGTCGACAATGAGGGCGCCTTCTACGATGCCACACGGTTCCTGCTGCAACTCGGGCACAAGCGGATCGCGCTTCTAAACGGCCAGGCAGATCTCGATTTCGCTCATCGGCGGCGACTCGGAACCGAAAGGGCGTTGGCAGAGAAGGGCTTGCTGCTCGACCCGCACCACACGCGGCACAGCTTCATGGGAGACGAGCAAGGCTATCGCGGCATGAAGGAGATCCTCTCCGGACCCGACCGGCCGACCGCCGTGCTCTGCGCCAGTACGGTGCTTGCGCTTGGAGCCGTCAGAGCCATGAACGAGCTCGGCCTGAAGCTCGGCGTCGACATCTCGCTGATTGCCCATGACGACGAGCTGCCGCTTCTGAAGCCAGAGAACTTCTCCACCCCGCTGACGACGACGCGCTCGTCCTTGCGGGCCGCCGGAAAACGGATCGGCGACCGGCTGATCGCGATGATCAACCAGACGGAGCCGGCGCCGCCGGAGCAGGAATTGTGGAAGGTGGAGCTCGTGGTCAGGGCGTCTACCGGGCCGGCTCCCGCCTGAGCCGGTTACCCGTTATTCAGCCCATCAGAAGCGTGGAGCTGCCATACCCGCCCGGCGATGGGCGGCGATCACCGTATTGGCCATCAGCATGGCGATCGTCATCGGCCCGACACCACCCGGGACAGGTGAGATGGCTTTCGCAACCGGCTTGCATTCGGCAAAGGCGACGTCGCCGACCAGCTTGAACTTGCCCTCGCCCTTTTCCGGAGCGGCCACCCGGTTGATGCCGACATCAATGACCGTTGCCCCCGGTTTCAGCCAGTCAGCTTTCACCATTTCCGCACGACCGACGGCGGCAACCAGAATATCTGCCTGACGGGCGAGTGCCGGCAGGTCGCGGCTGCGCGAATGGCCGATGGTGACGGTGGCATTGGCATTGAGCAGGAGCTGCGCCATCGGCTTGCCGAAGAGATTGGAGCGGCCGATGACCAGCGCGTTGAGACCCGAGAGGTCATTGCCATGGATCTGGCGGACCAGGATCATGGCACCAGCCGGCGTGCAGGAGAGAAGACCCGTCTTCAAGTCACCGGTCGCCAGCTTGCCGGCATTGACGATGTGCAGACCGTCGACGTCCTTTTCCGGAAGGATCGACTGGATGACCGGCTCGCTGTCCAGATGTTTGGGAAGCGGGAGCTGGACGAGGATGCCGTCGACACCAGGGTCGGCATTCAGCGACGCGACCAAGGCCATCAGCTCTTCCTGCGACGTCTGTTCTGGCAGCGTGTGCTGGATCGAATTGAAGCCGCACTGCTTGGCCATACGGCTCTTCGCACCGACATAGGCGTGGCTTGCCGGGTCATTGCCGACGATGACGACCGCGAGACCTGGCTTGCGATGGCCGGAGCTTTCCAGCGTCGTTGCTGCTGAGGTTACCGCTTCGATCACCGAAGCGGCGGCTGCCTTTCCATCGATTACCGTGGTCACTGTGCTCAATCCCCGTCTTCAACTCGCGACAAGCTAGCGCCAACACGGAGGCGCCATTTGCCTGTCGCCGTCCTATGCTGTCAAAATGCGGCATATTGCAAGGCAGGATTTTGCTGCCAGGCCTCAAACGGCGGGCGTGGTCGGGTGCCGCAGCCGGTGGCGAAGCACATGGGTCAGGAAGACGGGAATTCCGAGAACGTAACGACGCCAGAGGCGTGACGGCTCCAGCCACAAGCGGAACAGCCATTCGGATCTCAACTGCCGGACCCAGTGAGGGGCGCGCTTCACGTGACCGGACACGAAATCAAGCAGCGCGCCGACACTGATCACCACACGGGCATGATCGGCCGTCAGATAGCGGTCCACCCATTTTTCCTGCAGCGGAGTCCCCATTGCCACCAACAGCAGGTCGATGCGGGCGGCCTCTATTCGCTTGAGGATGAAGCTTGGGTCGGCGCGATCGAAATAGCCGTCCGAGATCTCGACGAATTCGTGCCAGGGGGTGTTCTTGCGAAAGTTGGCCGCCGCATCGTGAAGCACCTCAGACGATGCGCCGAGCAGACCGACCCTGAGCGGTTTGGTGATGAAGCTCAGAGCGGCGGGTACGAAGTCCGTTCCGTTCAAATTGGCCGTGAAGCGTCCGCCATGGAGGAATTTGGCGGCGATATCGACGCCGATTCCATCCGGCAGGACGAGGCAGCGCGCCAAGACCTGACGATACTCGAGATCGCGCATCATCACATTGGCATTGTTGGCATTGAGAAATGCGATGTGCGTGAGGCCCTGCCCCGAGACCAGCTTTTCCTCCAGGAGGTCGAGCGCCGGCTTCCAACCCATGTCATGCACGGGCAGATCCAGGATGGGAAGCACCGGGACGGCGCTGTGCATCGCCTGTCTTCCCAGATGATCCGGGTCTTTGAATGCTGACGACGACGTTGCTGGCATGGAGCGGGTCCCGAGGATCTGTTCCCCGTACCTATCAGGCTCGGCTAAAATTCCGGTAAAGCGCCGTCTGAAAATTTGCAAGCCGATGGCAAGGCTTTGGTGACCATACCGGGGCGTGTGCCGTCAGTGCCCTGACGAAGCAGGCTTTTCCTCGACCTTTTCGCCTTCAACGACAGTTGTCTTGTCGAGCGGCTCGGAGCCACCATCGGCGGCCTTGCGGGCAGCATCCTTGGAAACATAATCCAGCTGCTCGATCAGCACCTGGGCAACCATGCCCTCGCCCAGCCGCGCGTTCATCTCAGTCTTGATCTGCTCGCGAAAGGCGTTGACGTCGAAGGCGGAGACATTGGCGATATCGACCATCTTGTTGCCGACCAGCAGCGTAAACAACTGGTCGGTCAGCAGTTCGGTCGTCGGAAGGGCCTGTCCCTTGACCTTTTCCTTGTCCATCATGAAGGAGATGCGCGTCAGGAAGTATCCGGTGACATCGCCGCTCCCGATGACCGGAATGGTAATCGGCTCTCCGCGGATCAGTTCAAGTGCGGCCTGCTGGGTCTCTTCCTCGCTCGGGCCGGCAGGGGCTGTCGCGAGGTATATCGAGCCATAAACGGCCCCCAGCGTGACAATGCAGACCCAAAGGCCGATTCCGAGTATCTTGCCCATCAGAACTCGCTGAACTGGAACTGTTCCTGAGAATAGGTGCCGTCACCATCGGCGTCGCGGACCGCATTCTTCAAGAGGTCGGCGACAGCGCGAACGGCTGCCAGATGTGCCTCGACGCGACGGGCGTTGAGCGCAAGCTTCTCCTTGAGGACGTGAAGCTGCTCGACATAGTTGACGGCGAATTCGCGCGGATCGGTATCACGGAACAGCATCGTCAGTTCGTAGAGGCACCGGCTCTTGTGCGCATTGGATACCTTGAAGTCGAATTCAGGGTCCTTGCCGATCCGCTCGTTTTCATTGTCGATGATGCGTTCCAGACGGCTCAGAACCGTCTTCACACGATATTCGCTCGAAACAACTTCCATGAAATTCTGCCCTGTCTTTCGAAAATCGATCAGTTTTTGGTGTCGGTATCAGCGCCTGCACCCAGGGTGCGACGCTCAAGATCGGTCACCCAGCTCATGGCCAGGCCGCGATCGGTCTCGTCGGTTGCGGCGCTGATCTCATCGTCGCCGCGCACGCGCTGGAGCGCCTGATCATACATTTGCTTGGCAATGCCGACGCCACCGGATTCTGCGATGGTCGTACCGAGTTGTTCGGCCATCATGCTCTTCCACATCTCGCCGGCATTGCCCTTGCCATAGACTTCCTCACTCTCGTCCGGCAGCATGCTCTGGACGAAGTTGGTCAGATAGACGGCCTCAAAATCGCGATAGATTTTGGGTGGCTTGCCGACTTCTTCGGGCTGTTCCGCCGTCGCCTCGACGCGCGCCGCATTGGCCGTGCGGTTCAAGATGTCGACGGTTGCACTGAAGCCTGCACCCTTTTCGGCAAGGCTGGTCGCCACGAAGTTCGCGCGGTTGATCTTCAACTGTTCCTGGGCAGCTGCGACCTGCGCCGGATCGGCGGCGCGGATCACGTCCAGTACCAGATCGCTCGGAGGAGAAATGGCCACGGTGACGTCCTCGATTTGGGTTCGAGGCGACTATCACTCCTGAAGCTTGCTGGAGGCTGGTGTGGCAAACTTGATGTCGATCAGATCATAGATGGCGTCGTCGTCGCGCTCGCGCTCCTCGTGGTCGCGGGCGTCCTTCATGTTCTCTTCCAGACGATCCCCCTTGGCGCGCTCGCGCATCAGCTTCATTTCCTGAACCTGCTGGAGACCGTGGAGCTGTTTGTCGGTATTGGAGAGGCGGTCGAAACGGTCGGCATAGTTCTGCGCGAAGAGCCGATGGAGCGGATCGAGCGAGCCGATGGCTTCCATCACCGTTTCCATTGAGCGGGCATTTTCCTCGATGCGCTGTGCCGTAATGCCCAGATCGCTCTCGGCCATGCGTTCCATGTGACGCTGGACGGCAACAAGACGCTTCAGCTTGTCGGATTTCTTCTGCGGTCCCAAGACATCCTCGTCAGAAGTTGAAGATCATCGGAAAATACTGTGCGAACTGCATGACCATCGCAGCAATTGTGAAATAAACCAGCAACAGCCCCCCCATCAGAAGATAGGGCGTCGAGATGTAGAAGACCGGCACCTGAGGCGCGAGCTTGTTGACCAGACCGACTGCAACGTTGAACATCAAACCGAAGATCAGAAACGGACTTGCCAGCCGCAGCATCAGCATGAAGGTCTGCGACAGAGTATCCGTCAGGGTGATCAGCATCTTCTGGCTGTCCGGCATGCCACCCAATGGCATGATGCCGTAGGAATCCACCAGGGCCCGGAAGACCACATGGTGGAAATCCGTCATGAACAGCACGAGGAGACCGCCGAACGAAATCAGGTTGGTCATCTGATTTTCGGGTGTGTCTTCGAGAATGTCCGACGAACCCGGGGTGTTCAGACCGATTGCCATTGATATCGCCGAGCCGGCAAATTGCAGGCCGAGAACGAAGAAGCGCGGCACCAGCCCATACATCATCCCGATCAGCAGTTCGCCGACGATGACGCCGATCATCGAAGCACCGCCTCCGGCAACACGCGGATAGATGGTGTCGAACAGGACCGGCGTCATGGCCATGGAGACGGCGAAGGCGAGGAAGAACCGCACCGTCATCGAGATACGGGCCGAAGAGAAGCCCGGCAGGGTCATGATGCAGGCGCCGATGCGACAGAAGATCGCAAACAGCACCAGCACAGTCCCCTGCGGGTCAGCAATCATGAGATGGAGCCCAAAATCTTGATCTCGATGCCCTTGGCCAGTTCCACATGGGAGAGAACCGGCAAGGTCGCAAAGAGTCGTTCGATGATCATGCGCACATAGGACCGCGTTTCGGGCGACGTGACAAGAACGAAGGGCAGTCCGCGGTCCATGAATTCACGGATAACCTGGCTGGCCTGTTCGGAGAACTCTTCCAGGCTGCGCGGATCGATATCGAATTCGACGATTTCGCCCTTGGCATCGCGCTTGAGTGCCTGGTGGAAGACGAGGTCCCACTTGGAGCCGAGGCGCAGCACGCGAAGGACGCCGTTGTCGGTGAGGTCGCCGCAGAGCTGCTGGGCCATGCGCACACGCACATGCTCGACGATCTGCTCGGTCTTGCGGACATGCGGCGCCAGTTCCGCGACCGCTTCCAGAATGAGATGCAGGTTGCGGATCGAAACGCGTTCGGCGAGCAGCAGTTTCAACACGGCCTGCAGACCCGAATAGGACATGTGAGACGAGCAGATTTCGTCCGCAAGCTTCTTGTATTCGGGGTCCAGTCGATCGATCAGCACCTTCACGTCCTTGTAGGACAGGAGCTGCGGCAGGTTGTTGCGGATGACTTCCGAGACATGGGTGAGAACAACCGAGACGTTGTCGATCGGGTGGAAGCCCTCGCGTTTCAGTTCTTCGGTGAAGGTTTCGAGAACCGAGACTGCCGGCATGCCGAATGCGGGCTCGCGGATTTCATCCCCGGGCACGCTTGGCCTGCGGCCGGAACCGGTGACGACGAGGACTTCGCCGACGCGCAGGTTGTTGGAAGCGACCGTCGTGCCGTGGATGCGGATCTGGTAGGCCTTCTCCGGAATGGCGATGTCGTCGGTCACCTTGATTTCCGGAACCACGAAGCCGTACTGGCTGGCGAACTTCTTGCGCATCTTGCCGACGCGGAAGGCCAACTCCTGGTGAGCCCCCAGAAGGCGGGTGGAGACGAGCTTGCCAAGGGCGAGTTCGATTTCCGACGTCTTCAGCACGGACTTGACCGAGTCCTTTTCGGCTTCCTTGCTCTGAATGACCTTCTTTTCTTCCTGCTCGCGCTTGAGCTGGTTTTCAGCTTCCATCTGACGGGGGATGAACCAGGCGCCGAAGGCCATGAGGCCGCCGAGAGCGACGAACGGGATGAAGGGGAGACCGGGGACCAGGGCGAGTGCGCCCATGAGACCGGCGGACACGAAGAGTGCGCGGGGATAGCCGCTCAGCTGATCGACGACAGCCTGATCGGTCGAACCCGGTGTGCCACCGCGCGACACCAGAAGGCCGGCGGCCAGCGAAACGATCAGGGCCGGAACCTGCGAGACGATACCGTCACCGACGGACAGCTTGACGAAGACGTCGGCGGCTTCGCCGAGTTCCATGTCGTGGCGGAAGTAACCGATGATGATGCCACCGAAAATGTTGATCGCGGTGATGATCAGACCTGCGATCGCGTCGCCGCGGACGAATTTCGACGCACCGTCCATGGCACCGAAGAACGAGCTTTCCTGCTCGAGTTCGCGGCGCCTGTGCTGCGCCTCCTTCTCATCGATGATGCCGGCCGATAGGTCGGCGTCGATCGACATTTGTTTGCCGGGGATGGCATCCAAGGTGAAGCGGGCTCCAACTTCCGCGATACGGGTGGCGCCCTTGGTGATGACGATGAAGTTGACGGTGATCAGGATCAAAAAGACGATCAGACCGATGACGAAGTCGCCGCCCATCACGAGGTTGGAGAAACCGGCGATAACACCACCAGCAGCATCATGACCTTCGTGACCATGGGAGAGAATGACGCGCGTCGTGGCAATATTCAGCGCCAGACGGATCATTGTCGAAATCAGCAGGATCGTCGGGAAGGACGAGAAATCGAGGGGCCGCTGGATCCAGAGCGCCACCATCAGAATCAAGACGGAGAGCGCGATAGAAAACGCGAGGCCGATGTCGATAAGGAAAGGCGGAATCGGAAGAAAGAGGATGCACAGGATCATTACGATCCCGAACGCAAATCCAATGTCGCGTCCGCTCGGTGCTACCTTCGGAATTACGATTGCAGGTGGTTGCGCCATGTCCAATCCATCTCTTCATGAGAAGTCATCCGGAAGGCCATGCTTCCGGCAGTCTGCCCATGAGAAATAGACGGTGAAGCTTGCGCGAGGATGGCAGTACGACGGCCGCTAGAAGCCGGACTCTATTCGCGAAAAGACGAGATTGGTGAACAGGTTGATCTGCGCACCGACAAAAGGTGCGGATATGCCGATGGTGATCATGATCGCCAGGATCTTTGGCACGAATGTCAGGGTCATTTCCTGAACCTGGGTCAGCGCCTGGATCAGGGCGATAACCACACCGATCACCATACCGGCTGCGACTGCCGGACCGGACGCGATGATAATCGTCCAAATGGCGGCCTGGAGAATGTCGAGCGCATCTGCCTCATTCATGAGACGGTATCCTTTCGGAGCGGCGAATCATGCCTTCCACTCCGAAAGGCCTATCATGTCACGAGCCGGTCGTCGTCCCGGTTGTTGGCTTAGTCCCAACGCGAACACCAACGGTGATCGGGATTTCCTTGCCGTCCGTGGTCGTTGCGACCATGGTATCGCTATAGACGCGAACGGAAGCCACGATCCCGGTCGTCTTCTCATCCGAGCTGGTGATCGTCTTGCCGATGTAGGAAGACGCGTTGGTCAAGGCATTGCCGGTGATCAGCGTCTCGAGGTTCGAGTTCGTCTGGATCGTCTGCTCAACCTGCGAGAAGGTCGCGAGCTGAGAGATCTGCTCGGTCGCATCCATTGGATTGGTCGGATCCTGATTCTTCATCTGGGCAATCAGGAGCTTCAGGAAACTGTCGTAGTCCAGCGATGCCTTTTCGGCCGCCGTCTTGGCCGAACTGCTGCTGGAGGCTGCGGCAGCTTTCTGCGCCGCAGCAGCTGCGGCCGTCGCCGCGTTGGTCGCAGACGAAGTCGCGTCTACCGCCATGGTGCGATCTCCTTGCGGATCTGCTCGATCGTGGCCGGTGTCATTTCCTGGTTGTTCAGGATTCGGTCCTCGATCGGATAAAGCTGACGGATTGCTTTCAAGGCATCAAATGCACGGCCGGAAGACACCATCGCGTCGATACGCTTGAGCTCGGCGAGGATTTCCTCGTTTTCAAAGCAAGACAGCAGCATGATCACGGACTTCCGGAACATCGCAAGAGACTGGTCCTTGCCTTCCGGATTGATCAGCATCATCTGCGCGATGAAATAAAGCTGACGAAGCGGCGTTGTCGCCTGTTCGGGCTGCAGAACATGGTTCTCAAGCAGAAAGGTGACATCGTTCAGGAACTCGAGGGCAACCTTGCGGTCGACGCGTAGAACCGCTCCATTGATAAAAATACGTTCGCCCGACTTGAGCGAAATGCGCAAAGTGCTCTTCATTTAAGTCCATCCCTGATGATGGTTGTCACGTCGATAATGCCCTGGAAGTTCTCGGATTCCCGTTTTCGAATCCGCTCACACTCTTTCAAGATCCAGATGGCGATGGAAATCAGATTGGCGCGGACTTCGTCGCCCAACTGGTTTTCGGGGTTCTGCAGATCTTCGATCAAGCGGATCCACACCCGACGGGTATAGAACAACGCCTCGATCGCCTCGCGAGAATACCCCTGCTTGTCCCTGGCCGCGCTCAGAAGCTGGATGCAACGGTCAAGGGCCTGACGTTCGCGCTCCTTGGCGTCCGCGACGCCATCCTCCATGATTTCGGCATATGAGAACTGGTACATTCAACTGCCCTTCAGGTTCATTTCACCCTTTGCTCATCAAAGGTAGTTTACAAGTGTTAACGCCTGGATCTTTGCAGTCAGGGTGTAGGATGCTTCCACCATGGAAAGCAGAGAGTTAACGCGAGTCGACGCTTCGTACGCATCTACTTCAATCTTACTCGACAGGCTTGTTTCGATTATATCCACCTGAACCTTGAGCGAGGCATCCGCCTTCTCAACGCGGTTCTGGGAAAGACCGAGTTCCGAGCGGGTCGCATTAACGCCAGAGATGGCGCGGCCGGTGTAATCGATGGCCTTGTTGATCGCGACCGTCACTGCGTTAGCAGGCGCGCCGATCGTCATCAGCTCCTTGGTCACGATGGCCGAGAGCGCAAAGTAGCGGAAGCCGTCTTCATTGACGGACGCGGATGTCTGTACCGTCTCGGATTGGGTGATACGGCTCGTCATCGCCTGGTCCGTGGCGCTGGACCAGTTGGTGGTCCAGTCCGCTCCGGTGTACATAGGCTCCAGCACCGAAGTGATGAAATCTTCCATGCTCGGGACGGCGCCGCTTGCCGCGATCGTCGCGGTGTTGGCCGTATCGGTCGGGGCAAAGCCGAAATAGCTGGTGAACGCGGCGTCGAACGCAGCCTTTGCCGGCGATGTATCGGTGTATTCCGTAAGCGGCTTCACATCCGTGTTGATGCCGGCGAACAGATATTCACCATTGGCCGTCTGGTTCGCCATGCTCGTCATCGTCGAGAGCGAATTGGCAACAGTCATTACGGTGGTGTTGATCGTATCGATGTTGGATGAACCGGAGATCGTGATCAGCGCGTTGTTCATCTCTTCAGCCGCAGTCGCGATCTGCTTCAGGGCCTCCTGAGAGGCCGACAGACGTTGCGTCGCGATCGAATTGTTGCTGATCATCGAGTTCAGCCGGAGGCTTTCCCGATTCAGATCCACGACCGTGGAGGTCTTGCTGCCGAGTTCGGCGCCGATGTCGGCATAAAAGCCGGTGCTGACTTCCTGCTGCGACTTCAAGAGCTCATTCTGCGCCTGACGAATGGTCAGTCGCATCGAAGTCTGCGTTGAAAGGTTGGATACGCTTGACGTCGACATCAGGTGTTACCCCGCCATTTCGAGAACGGCTCTCAGCATCTCATCGACCGTCGAAACGAGCTTGGCTGCAGCCTTGTAGGACTGCTCTACATCGAGCAGTAGCGAGAGTTCTTCATCGAGGCTGACCGCCGTCTTGGAAGAATAGGTCTGGAAGGTCCGCTCGTAGAGCGCCTGCTTGTTTTCGTTGGCGGTCGTCGCATTCGATCTCAGCTCTTCAAGCCAGCCGATCGAGTTGCTCGCGAAGTCCAGGACGCTCGCATCCGTCTTCAGATCCGCATCGGCCGAGAAGCTGCGATTGGCCGCAAGTTCATCGACATAGCTGTTGATCAGGTCGGTGAAACCAGACGAATTGTCAGAATTCTGGATGTAGGCGGCGCCGTTGATACCGCCGTCACGGATGAGCATGGGATCACCGCCGGCATCCGAGCGGACAGCCGGGTTGACCTGAATCAGCGCGGCGAGACCCGGCTCTACGGTTCCGGTCGTCGGGATCGTGCCGGTCGGCCATGTGAAGAGGCCCGGCAGTTCGTTACCGCCACCGGTATCAACTTCCTGGAAGGCTTCGATCAGACCGCGGGCGATTTCATCGAGCTGGGTCTGAAACGTCGGGGCAATCACGTCGCGGATCTGCACCAACGAAGCGAGCGAACCCTGACCATCGGTATTGCCGCCGACGCCTGCCCTGACAGGGGTCCCGTCGATGTAGATGGCATTGCCGCTGACGGTCGAATCATAGGTGTAGGTTCGAACGAAGCTGACTTCGCGCGGATCCGTCTCGAACAGCGTGGTGCCGTCATAGGTGTAGAGCACCATGTCGCTGTTGTCACGCATGTTGACCGACACGCCGACGATCTTGGAAATGTCCTTCAGCAGCGTATCGCGTCGGTCAAGATAGTCGTCCGCAGAGCCACCTGTGGCAGCCTGGCGGACGATCGTGTCGTTGACGATCTTGAACTCGGCGAGCAACTTGTTGAGCGACTGGACCTGCTCAAAAATCTGGGAGTCGGCGTCTTCGCGGACCTCCTGGGTCGTTGCAGTCGCGTTGTTGAGCGAGTTGACGACGTCGATTGCGTCCGTAACAACCGTCGAGGCAAGCGCATACTCGCCGGGCGCCGCAGCGAAGGACTGCAGGCTGCTCTGAAGGTTTGCGAGATAGGCGGAGGGCGACAGTTCGTAGTCGTTGCCGCCTAGGGCATCGGAGAGCGTGGTCAGTCCGTCGAGCAAGGTCTCCTGGGCGCTTTGCTGCGCCGTCGAAGATGCCATCTGTCGCAGCAGCGCCATCTGCTGCGACCGCTCGTTCTGCACCATCGAGGCGCCGTAGACGGTCTGCGTGACCACCGCGTCACGGCGAACGTAGTTCTCGTTGCCGGTGTTGGCGATGTTCGTCGAGATTACGGACGTCTGCTGCGACGTGTTCCGGAATATCGAGTTGGCCGTGTTGAGCGACGATGCAAGCGACATAGGACTAACCTACTCTTTCGATTATCTCTTCAGGTTGACCAGGACTTCCATCAGTTCGGAGCCGGTCTGGAATACCTTGGAGTTTGCAGTGTAGTTGCGCTGGGATTCGATCATGGCGGTGAGTTCCTCGGCGACGTCCACGTTGGAGTCTTCGAGAGCGCCGGACAGGATCTTGCCGAAGCCGCTGGAGCCGGCGTAACCAAGAATGACGACACCGGAATCGTTCGACTGGGTGTAGAGATTGCCGGCCACCGGATTGAGCTCGTCGGGGCTCTGTACGCTGGCGAGCGCCACGCGGAACTTCGGCACCAGGTCGCCGTTTTCATAGGCGATCGACACAATACCCTTGTCGTCGATCTCGTAGCCCTTGACCTTCGACGCGGCGTTGCCGTTGACTTCACCCTCTTCGACGGAGAAGTCGGAGGCGAGCTGCGTGGTGTCACCGATGCCAAGTGTGATGTTCTCAACCGTAGCACCGCCGACGGTGTAGGAGTTGATGGTCAGCTCTGCGGGGACCGGGTTGATCAGGTTGCCGTTGGCATCGAAATCAAGAACCGTTGTAGGCACAACCGTGCTAGGGGTATCAGCCTCTTCGCCCGTGACCTCCCACTGGTTGTCCGCCGTCTTCGTGTAAGTAAAGGTAATCAGCCGGCTCGTGCCCTGGCTGTCAAAAACCTTCAGCGAGGTGGACTTGCTTTCACCCACGGCAAGCGAGTTCGGCAGGTTGACGTTGAGCGTGCCCTCCGTCGATGCGACGGCGGAAATGCCGGAGCCGGAGAGGTCCACGTCCTGCAGACCGTCGAAGCCGTTCACGACGATCGTCGGATCGGCGGTCGAATCATATTCATAGCCCTGCAGCGTATAGCCGGCCGTGTTCTTCAACGTGCCATCTTCCTGGAGCACGAAGGAACCGGCACGCGTCATGTAGGGGGTGCCGTCGTCACCCTTGACGATGAAGAAGCCGTCGCCGTTGATGGCCAAATCGGTTTCCGAAGTCGTGTAGCTGAACGTGCCTTGGGAGGAGATCGAATAACGGACATCCGTTTCGACGCCACCGGAATTGTATGCGCCGTTCGTGGTCGGCAAAATCATGGATGAAAACTGCACCGAGGCCTTCTTGTAGCCAACAGTGCTGGAATTGGCGATGTTGTCCGCGACGGTGCTCAGTCGGTTCGACTGGGCGTTCATGCCGGAGACACCCGTTCGCATGGTTCCGTAAAGGCTCATGTCAAAATCCTCGTTTTGTAGTCAATTTGGAGAGTATGAGGTGGGCCTTGCGTGAAGCTGTCTGGCTTACTGGCCCTGTTGTTTTTTCATCTCAGAACGAGGAAAAAACGACGGCCGCACAAGGGCGGCCGTGGGAATTGAAATCAGCTCCAGTCGATGCAGTAGCCGAGGAAGCGTTTGGAATCGACCGGGTCGAAACCGAGCTTCTTGCGAAGCTTCTTGCGAAGCTTCGATATGTGGCTTTCGACGACATTCTCTTCGACTTCCTCGTCGAAGATGCCGTAGATTGCGTTGAAGATCTGGGTCTTCGAAACGCGCCGGCCGCGGTTGGCGACCAAGTATTCGAGGATGCGGCGCTCGCGGCGCGGCAGGGGGAATACGTCGCCGGCAATCTCAGGATCGCGACCGTCGGAAAACACCTTGATCGGGCCAATCTCGGTAAAGTTGGTGATGGCCCGCAGACGCCGGCGGATCGCCGCAGCACGCGCCAGGATCTCCCGGGGATGAACGGGCTTGCGGACGACATCGTCGACGCCGCAATCGAAGAGGGCTAGGGTCGCTTCCAGGGAAGGTTGGTCGCTGACTGCGATAACCGGGGCCTGGGTTCTGTCGCGAATTGCGCGCGGCAATTCGAGGGTCGCTTCGCCCTGACCGAGGAGGAATGCCTCGACCGCTGCGATGTCGGAATCGGCCGCTGTGTTGACCCATTCCCCGAACTCTCTGGGGTCAAACCCCGTCGAGGGAATCCCCTCGCGCCCAAAGAGTGATGTGTATCCGTCCTTAACGAGCTCGCGCTCATCAACCACTACGATCATTCGTCCGCCTCCGAATCAGTGTGGTGTTTCGATGCACAATGCGTACGAATCGGGGGATTCACGAACAACTAGGAAAACTTAACCATAGTAATTAACGATTGATTAACCATTTGGTGCCGATTTGAACCATATATAGTAGGTCAATGAATAGTTAGGCACAATTTTCTGGTGGAAAAGTTAACGCAAGTTTCGCGCAAGGTCTTGTTCAGGACCGATCTATCGCAGTCTCGCCACAATTCGCAAATCGGCACAATCGTGACTGTCAAACAACCTCAGGGTGTTATTCACCGCAAAATTGTCGCGCATTAGGCGTCCAGTTTCCATAACCGGTCGCCACCAAATTGGCGATCACGCGGCACACATAACGCTTCTGCGCCGGGTCGTTGTTGGGCCCTGCATGGTATCTTGCGACAGCCATCGTCCAGGTTTCGTGACGACTATGCAGATCGCTGAGGAAGCGTGCCGCATATTCGACGTTGCGCCTGGGGTCGAACATCGCCTCAACAGAGCTGAAATGCTCGCCGTGAAAGTGCTGATTGATCTGCATGCAGCCGACATCAATCAGCACGGCCCCACCCTCTCTTGCCCGCTGAAAGGCCTCCAGCGCCTGATCAAGATCGTCGAAATAGTGGGCCTTTCCCTCAACGTTCATCGCATAGGGCGCGAGGCTTCCCTTTCGGCCAGTCTCAGTCAGGCCAACCGAGTAGAGAATGCCCTCGGGAACGCCATATTTGGCGGCAGCTGCGCTGATTGCTCCCTCACAGGCGCCGAGACTGGCCCGCACCTCAGACGTAAAGCTGATCAGGGCGAGCGCTGCGATTGCCGGAAGCAGGAAGCTCTGTCGTTTGCACCCTGCGTTCATCCGCCGTCCTCACCGTATTGCCAGATGCCTCACCACGCTGTTGCTGACGTTCGCTGCCTCCCTGATTTCCGGACTGGAATGCCTGCTGACCAGCCTGCTGGCTGGATTGCTGACTCTGGGAGCCATTCTGTCCGGAATCTGCGCTCCGATCGGCCGGGGCCAGCTGCATGTTCACCTGGACCTGATCGACCACAAGCCCCTGTGCCCGCAGAGCCTTCAGAATGTCGCTCTGGTCGTTGGAGAGCTGGCGATAGGCCGCAGGATTGTCGACCGTCAGCTGGACACTGAGCTCTTCACCCGAGAGCCTGAGCGTGGCCGTGACACTGCCGAGCTCGATCGGTGTCATCTGCAGCTTCAGAGTATGGACAACCTTGCCCTGGCTGGACTGGGCTGCGGCATTGGCAAGCTCAGATCCTGGAGACATGGCAGAGAGCCAGTCATGGTCGCCCAACATCGCAGCGGTAATGGATGCAGAATTGGACGTCGAGACGGGCGCGATGTAGCGACGGCTGTCGACCACCGTGACCGTTTCAACGGCCTTCTGCTCGGACTGCTCTGAACCCGGTGTCGCCTCACCACGCAGGAGAAGCGGTTGCCCCTTGCCATCCGCCCTGATGAAACGGAAGTCGCGATCACCCTCGGACTGCCCATCATCGGATGTCGACGTGTCCGCCGCGTCCTCGCCGATTGTGGTGGCTGAAAGCCCGATCAGGAGCTTCTGCTCATCCTTGGCATTCTTGTCGCCCTTGATGACTTCCGCATTTTTTTCTTTCGGTTCGGCCTGTGCGCCGGCAAGAAGCTGCAGCACATCGGTAAGATCAGGGATGTTTCCATCGGCTGGAAGCTCCGCAGCCGTAGCCTCCTCAGAGGTCGCGTCCGTCGGGATTGCGCTTCCCTCATTCGTTTCCTTACGGTCCCTCAAGGCCGCCAGCGCCTTGGCCAATTGGGCCTTGATCTCCGGATCAAGCCCTTCGATCTCGACCTGCGGCTCCTTCCCGTCGGTCAATGCGCCCTTGGCCTTTGCCTGTGCCTTGGCCAATTCCCGCATCAGGTCTCCAGTGGAGATATCATCCGGAAGAGCTTCGATCTGCGCGAGCAGAGCATCGTCTGCTGCCAGCGACGACCTTTCGCTCCCACGCGTGGTGGTCTTTGAAGGATCATTGATCTCGGCTTCCGTCGCCCCGGTTTCTTCACCGGCCCGCTCTTGCCTGGACGCTCCGGACTCGCGCTCACCCGACTTCGACAGCACATTCGAGAAGCTGCCGGAATCGTCCGGCTTGTCCATACGGCCCGATCCCGGCGGCGGCACCGGGCCGTCGGACACGGGAAATCTGGGGGCTGAGAGTGCGTCCATCATCTTACGGGCCTTCTTTGTTGAGAAGATCGTCAATTGCATCGAGCTTCGAACGGCCGGACTCCACGAAACTACGCAGTTCCGGATCGATTTCGGCTTGCTGAGCGGCGGGGGCTGCGGCATCGGCAGACGCAGGCTGCACGTCAGCATCAGGAGCCGCAACGGGTTCGGCAGCTGCCGCCGGCTGGGCGAACGGATCCTGAAGATCCGGATCGATCGCTGCGGGCGCAGCCGATGCGCTGACATCTGAGGCTTCTGCGGGTGGCATCTGGGTGGCGGGGACAGGCTCCGGCTTGCGCAGCACTTCCTTGGCAACGGTTTCGGCGGCCTGCCGCAGGGCACGATCGCGAGGCGAGAGGGCCTCCTCCGGCACCTGCATCAGAGTTGCCATGGCATCATCGACGTTTTCGGTCGGTACCTTCACCAGGCTGCCATAAAGCTTGGCCAGCGCATCGGCGCCTTCTTCGGTTCCGGACAGCAGCTTTGCCTGCTCAGCCGCCATGGTTGCCAATGGTTTGCGGCCTGCGATGGCTGCTTCGCGGGCAATACGAAGATAGACCTCGCGGCGCCTGTCGGCGTCCATATAGCCCAGGGTCGCCTCGATATCTTCAGGTTTCAGCACGTCGTAGTGCTCGACGACGAAACGGACGAACAGATCGGCGAACTGGCTTGCATAGGGCGAATAGAGAAACCGGCGTGCGTAGCCGTTGGCGTAGAGCAACGCCTTTTCAACAATCTTGGCATCCACCGCGACAGCCAGCGAACGGCGCAGGGCCGCCTCTTCGACGATCGTGCCCGGCGCCGTCAGACGGGCCCAATCGTAAAACTTGAGTGCTGCAACCGGATCCGTGGTAAGTGTGACGTTGCCCGCCACCAGCGCGAGGTAGGGACCAATCTTCTCGTTCTTGTATTCGGTCGCGACGTCACCGAGGGTTTTTGCAATTAGTGTACCCTTGCCGCTCAGATATTTGCGTAAGGCATCACTGACACGATTGTCGAAATTGCCGTCAATGTCGCGCGCGACCAGAAACTCGAGGGTCGCGGGATTGCCACCGCTCATCGCATAGATGAGCGCCGCATCAACGTTTCTCGGATCCTGAAAGACCTTGGGGTCTGCCGTACGCAACCGCTCATCGATCGTGCCGAGCATGAAACGTTGCATCTCAGCTGCCGAATGATCGCCGCGGACGACTGTATCCTGAACGAATTGCAGCGAGCGCAACATGCGATAAGGTTCGAGCGTTTCATCCACCGCTTGCGCATGGCCAAACGATCCGACCGAAAAGACGATCAGACCGGATAGCAGCAGTCGGAGGGTCAAACGCCGGATGACCATGATCACCCCTGCTCCGCTTCGATTAGGATCTCGATCCGGCGGTTGGCGTCAGCCAGCGGGTCTTCGGGCACCTGAAGGCGCCGATCGGCAAACCCGGAAACCTGTTCGATGCGGTCTTCGCTCAGGCCGCCACGAACAAGCATGTAATAGGCACTGTGGGCGCGGGCCATGGACAGGCGCCAGTTGTCGTTTTCGGTACCCCGGAACTGACGACCGTCGGTATGGCCGCGGATGACGATCCGCCCTGGCTTCTCCTGCAGGATCTGGCCCAGCTTTTCCATCGCCAGCACCAGTTCGCGGCGGGGTACGGCCGAACCGACATTGAACATGGCGGCATCGGACTGGTCGCTGATCGTGACCAGGAGACCGCCCTCTGCAGGCGTGACCAGCAGGCCTTCGGCGAGTTTGCCCGCTGCACCGCCGATGGCGTTCTCGATCTCAGCCTTGAGCTGGTCTGCGGCGGCCAGTTGAGCCTGCAGCGCTGCATCGGACGTTTCCGGCGTTGCGGCCAGCTCTTCTGCCTTAACGGGAACGCCAGTCTCAGTCTGCTCGGTCTCACCGTTTTCGGGCTTGTCCGTGGTCATCGCCTCGCTCGGCGTTGAGGGCGTCTCGGGCCTCTGCCCCGGTACGACGAGTGCGATCTGCTGTTCTGGCTCTGTTGCCGGTTCGGCGGGGTCGGCGGGGTCGGTCACTGGCGGTTCGGCTGTCTGAGCCTGCTCGGCTGGCGTCTGCGCATCGGTCGGCTCGCCTGGCGGGCCATTGGCGGTTTGAACCTGTTGCGTCCAGAAATCGGGATCGAAGGGATCGCGATAGGCCTCGCCGCCCTGCGCGCCGGTCGACGGACCGGAATCCGCCGCCCCACCTTCGCCCTTGGCACTCACGTTTGCCTGCTGACCGACTTCCTGTGCGATCTCGGCCAGAACCGAGTACGGGTTCTCGAAGAAATCCGCTTCGGAATAATTGGCCTGGTCGCCAGAAGATGCCGTCTGGTCATCACCGGTGGCAGCAGCTGAACCGACCTTGTCCTGGTCTTCATCGACCTGGGATCGCTCCTTCTTCTCTTCGCCTTCGCTGGTTTCAACCGGCTTCTCGAGGCCCTTCTCGGTGGGCTTCTCGTCGGACAGCTGGATAGGATTGAAATAGCTGGCGACGGAAGCCTTGGTTTCCTCATTGGCGGCATTGACCAGCCACATGACGAGGAAGAAGGCCATCATCGCCGTCATGAAGTCGGCGAAGGCAATCTTCCAGGCTCCACCATGGGCGCCGTCGTGGTCTCCCTTGCGACGCTTGACGATGATGATCTGGCTCTTGCCGTGGTGGTGATTTTCGTCGCTCATCCCAGCACTTTCTTAAGGCTCGCCGTGAAGGCGGATATGCGCGTGACGAGCGCGGCGTCGCCGAATTCGGCCGTCAGGTCGAGATCGGCATCCTCAGTGAAGCGGAGGAAATTCGCCTGCTCCGGCATCTCTGCCTGCAGCTTCTGGAACAGCGGACGTGGCCCCTTGACCTCGATCGTCCCGGCCTCGCCCGCCGATATGGCGGCCAGAAGGACTTCGGCGAGATCCTTGACGGCTTTCTCAGCCAGGGCTTCGCCAATCACGGGGGCAAGCGCGATCGCCGCCTGCTCGCTCACGGCAAGTGACAGTTTCTGGATCGCATCGGACAGTTTAACGCCTAGCACTGCAGCGAATTCGTCGCGCAGCTTCTGGTCACGTTCTGCCAATGCCTGGGCATGGGCGATTTCCATCGCTTGTCGATCCACCTCGAAGCGCTCGATCGCCGCCTTTTCTCCGGCCTCATGTCCTTCGGCATAGGCCTCACGCCTGACGGCCTCGACGTCAACCGTTTCCACTTCCGGCTCCGGCAGAGCGGGAAAATCCAGATCGAAGGCATCCACCGTCGGCATCTCGAACGCCGGCGAGGGCGGTGCTGGGGGCGCTTCGGTGGAAAAGTCCTTGAGATATCGGGCCAGAGGCATGCTCATCGGCAATCGCCTCCATCGGCGAAAGATTTGGGTCGGTCAGCGCAGTCATGCGCAAGAAGAAGATCAAACATCAGCATATCCGTACGCGTTCTCTCATCTTCCGGGATCGATCGAAGTTCACTCGGCACGGACCGGTATCAGGTCCACGTGCTCTCGCCGAAGCTAAGGGTTCAAACTTGCGCGAAGATGAATGAGGTTTTCGACGGCCTGCTTCAAAAAGGCACAGATACGCCGGATGCCAAAGCATCCGGCGTTTCAAAACTTAACGCTGGAAGAGTGTCAGAAGCTTTTCGGCGCTGGTATTGGCGATGGAGAGGGCCTGAATGCCAAGCTGCTGCTGGGTCTGGAGCGCCTTCAGACGTGTCGATTCCTCGTTCATGTCAGCATCGACCAGACGACCGATACCCTTATCGATCACGTCCATCAGGTTGGAAACGAAGTTATCCTGCATCTCGATACGCGAGGTGATCGCACCGAGCGTGGCTGCGGCATCGGTCAACTGCTGGATGACGTCATCAACGACGGCGATCATGTCGTCGAGTTGCTCCTTTGTGGTGTTGGTGTCTATCGTTATCTCGGTCGCGCCGGCAGGTGGCGTTCCCATGTCGAGCAAAAAGTATTCTCGAGCGCCAGTGCCGGTGCTGCGAAGCACATCAGCATCGATCGCTTTGGTCAGGAACCCGCGCGAGGCATCGCCGGTATCGATGAGGACCGATTCTTCGGTGTCGAAATCAAGTGTGGTGACCTGGACACTGCCGTCGGCGCCGCGAACGAAGGACGAAACAACCTGCTTGGTTCCGAGCTCAGCCGCATTCGTGTTGTAGAGCCAGTTTTCGCCGGAGAAGGAGGCTGACTGCGCGGCCGAGATCAGCTGGTTCTTCAGCTGGGTCATTTCCTCGTTGATCTTGTTCTTGTCGACGCCCGGCTCGCTGGCGGCAACCAGCTTCGCCTTGATGGAGGACATGACATCAACGACGTTGTCGAGCGCCGTGTAAGCGGTATCAACAGTCGCCGCGCCAAGGCCCAGGGCGTCCGAAACGGTCGAGAGCGCGGCGTTATCCGATCGCATCGTCGTCGCGATCGACCAATAGCCGGCATTGTCCGCTGCAGTTTCCACACGATAGCCGGAGGAAACACGCCGCTGAGTCGTCTCGAGATTGGTGTCGATCGAGCGAAGCGTCTGCAGCGCCGCCATGGCGGCCGCATTGGTCATAATACTGGTCATGCTTGGTGCCCCTAAGCGTTTAGGACTGCGCATCCGGCAGCTGGCCGGCAAGACGGGAGGGCATCATGCAGACAGCGCATGCACGCCGTCCCCGTCACCGTTAACAAATCGTTAACAGCGGCAGTTAACAAAGGGTTGCAGCCTCTGACAAGGGTTCGCCAACGCATTTGTCGAGGAAACGAAATTGTGAAAAGTTTGGCGCAAGGCTCAAACGAAAATCCGCGCCTCTGGCGAGGCGCGGATTCACACCGATCACATCTGACACCGTCAGGGCGGGACGAAGTCGCCCCTAGCCAGGGCGCCGCTACTAACGGAAGAGTGTCAGGATGTTTTCGGAAGAGGTGTTGGCGATGGAGAGTGCCTGAACCGCCAGCTGCTGCTGGGTCTGCAGCGCCTTCAGGCGGGTCGATTCCTCGTTCATGTCGGCATCGACGAGACGGCCGACACCGCTGTCGATGGAGTCAGTCAGACCCGCAACGAAGTCTTCCTGCATCTCAATGCGCATGGAGATCGAGCCCAGAGCTGCTGCGGCGCTGGTCATCTGCTGCAGACCGAATTCGACGAAGGAAAGGGCTTCCTGCATGCCTGCTGTCGTCAGGCCCGTGATATTCAGTGTATTGATGGAGACAGCTGCGATCTCGGTTGCTCCGGCTCCGGCGGCACCGTCATTGTCCCAGTCGACCACGGTGTCGAACGTCGACGACAGGCTGCCCAGGATACCGGAATTGTAGTCAATGAGGCCGTTGGCATCGCCGCCAAATAGAACGGTCATACCGTCAACCGTCGTGGCATCGAGGGAATACGAGGTGGTGGAGACGGAAACATTTCCGTTCGAGTCACGAATGAAGCCGGAGACGACCGTAACGTCTTCGGGCTGCGTTACCGTGTCGGCGCCGGTTGCGACCCAGTTCTGGCCGCTGAAGCTTGCCGACTCGGAGATCGATCGCAGCTGCTGCTGTAGCTGATCGATTTCTTCCTGGATCTTGTTCTTGTCGACGCCTTCTTCAGTGGCGGCGACGACCTTGGCCTTGATTTCCTTGACCACCTCGATGGCACTTTCCATCGCGGCATAGGCCGTGTCGATCTTGGCTGCGCCGAGGCCCAAGGCATCTTGGACTGCCGAGAGCGCCATGTTGTCGGAACGCATGGTGGTCGCAATCGACCAGTAGGCTGCGTTGTCGGAAGCTCCACCGACGCGGAGACCGGAGGATACACGCGCTTGGGTATCCTGCATCTTCGAGTCGAGCGAACGTAGGGTCTGTAGTGCAGCCATCGCTGCGTTATTCGTGAGAATGCTGGTCACGGTCGTGTCCCTTAAATGGCTAGTTCTGGGGACATCCCGGTCTTTCCGGGAACGATGACTCGGCTTAATGCCCTTAACCACTTCTTCGTCTTGGTTAACTCATCGTTACATGTGATCTGTGTAACGGGCTTATGGTTAACGGATGGTTAAGGGGGAACAAAAAAATCGTTAAGACGCAAAAAGCCGCCCCGGAGGGCGGCTTCCATGTTCGATCTCTTCAGAATTAACGGAAGAGCGAGAGAATGACTTCCGAAGAAGAATTGGCGATGGAGAGCGACTGGACGGCCAGCTGCTGCTGGGTCTGAAGTGCCTTGAGGCGGGTCGACTCTTCGTTCATGTCGGCGTCTACGAGACGACCGATACCGGAATCGAGCGAGTCAGAAAGCTTGTTGGCGAAGTCTTCCTGCAGTTCGATGCGCATGGAGATCGAGCCGAGCTCAGCACCTGCGCTGGTCATCGCGGCAAGAGCTTCATCGACCAGCGTCAGGGCTTCTGCCATTTCGGTGCCGGTATATGTAGAGATATCAAGCTCATATACCGAAATGTTGATGGTTGCGCCACCAGCCGTTCCGAGGATACCGGACTGGTCGTCGATACCACCGGCACCGTCGCCGCCGAACAGCAGGGTACCGTCAGCAGTTGCGGTCAGGGAGTAGGTCGTGGTCTTGACGGATACGGCGTTGTTCGCATCGCGGACAAAGCCGGACACAACAGTCACGTCGGCGGCATCGCCGGCGATCCAGTTTTCACCGCTGAACGATGCGGATTCCGCGATCGACATCAGCTGTTCCTGCAGCTGGGCGATTTCTTCCTGAACCTTGTTCTTGTCTACGCCTTCTTCAGTCGCGGTAACCAGCTTTGCCTTGATTTCCTTAACGACTTCGATTGCCGATTCCATACCGGCATAGGCGGTGTCGACCTTCGAAGCGCCCAGACCGAGAGCGTCGGAGACCGCAGAGAGCGCCATATTGTCGGAGCGCATGGTGGTAGCGATCGACCAATAGGCGGCGTTGTCGGAAGCTTCACCGACGCGCAGGCCGGAGGATACGCGGCCCTGGGTGTCTTCCATGCTGCTGCCGATTGAGCGCAGCGTCTGGAGTGCCGACATGGCGGCGATATTGGTAAGGATGCTCGTCATAGTTGTTTTGCCCCTTGAATGGCTGACTAAGAAGGGACATTCCGGTCTCACCGGTAACGGCGCACAGCATCATGCCTGCTAACTGGCTGAAATTTAAAACGTTAGCTCGCCGCTTCGATAGGCCTAGATAAAACTATCAAGGTTAATGAAGGCCTAAACGAACGCTGCCGGCGAACTTTTTTTGATTTTTTCTGCAACCTTCACGCGTACGCGCGCGTAACAGATCATGATTAATAAAACGCAAAAGCCGCGTCCGTTTCCGAACGCGGCTTTTGGCTTGCCTCTTATCCGGGTCAGCCTCCGGATGTTGAAGCGTCCCCTTCGCGCGCCTCTGGTCAGCCACCAAGGCATATCGGCGTCGGGATAGTCTAGCCGGCCCTTTCGGGCC
>LFEF01020170.1_pt1 | contig 30665 bp, 30 predicted proteins | sample 619371 | NCBI WGS metagenome assembly LFEF01 (sample SAMN03014291, study PRJNA259931) | freshwater metagenome | biome: lake; feature: waterbloom | place: China: Taihu Lake | collected 2006-08 | depth 0 m m
CGGCGAAAGCCGGCCGCTTTTTTCGTCCGCGCGCTTTCGATTGCTCCAGATCGTGCAAAGCAGTTTGTCGAGCGAGAGCAGGCCCGCACCCTTCACGGCGAGATAGGCGAGCGGGAAGATCCAGAGCAGCCGCTGGTCGAGGATGACGCTGTCGGGGAAGCGGTCGAAGAGCGCGCCGATCGTCGTTGCATCGACGTTGTGCACCAGGATGTCGGTGAGGGTCTGCACGATGATGAAGCCGATCATGCCAAAGGCGGCGATGCGGGTGAAGAGACCGGCGACGAGAAGCAACGGCAGGATGAACTCGCCGTAGGAGCCGAAGACGACCATCAGCCCCCAGGGAAAGAAGGAGATGGCCGAGACGTCACCGCCGGCAGCTTCCACAGCTGGCAGGGCGATCTGGTAATAGGCGCTGTCGGCGATCGCGAAGGGGCCGTCGAATTTGGTCAGCGCCGAATTGAGATAGTAGGGCACGAGCACGGCAAGAAAGACGAGCCGAGCAAAGAGCCCGAGGAACCAACGGTCCAGCATTGCCTCTATCTGACGCATCGTGCGGCGATAGAATTCGATGAGCGAGATGGCTGAAGTCATGATCTGTCGCTTTCCTGATGCAGGTCGATCGCTGTGAAGGCGCCGGAGGTAAGGGTGAGGCTGATGAGGGTGGGGATATCGGCATTCTCCTCGCCCGCGGCGCGGCAGGCCTCGCCCAGCGTCTCTCCGGCCAGCAGCGCCTCGAAAAAGTCTGCGCCGGCTTTGGGCAGGATTTCGATCCGCACCTCGAAGGCGGGCCGCGTCACGAGCACTGTTTCAGGGGGCATCGGATTGACGCCCTCAAGCGAAACGCCTGTCCGGTCGTTGCGCGTGATGGTGCCGGCGGCGTGGCTGAGGCGGGCGATGCGGGTCGCCGGGTGCGGCTGGAAGCGGACACTGGCCAGATCCTCTGCCGGGACCCTGGAAAGGGCGGATGGATCAAGTGGTGCGGCATCTGCTGCATGAAAGGCATCCAGCCACAGGCGTTCGACCCTGGCCACGTCCGCAAGGAAGGGAAGTTCCGTTGCCGGAGGAAAGCTTTCTAGAAACGCCGGAAAGCTCTCGCCATAGGTAAAGAGCAGAGGCGAGGTTGGCGGATGCGCGGTCACGTAGAGCCTCGCCATCGCCCGGAAGAAGTCTTCGCCGACAAGGTTCTGAACGGTCGGGAAGATCGACGCCATGGCATCGATCAGTGAAACGGTGACATTGTTGCGGTAGACGGCGAAACGGCGCGCTGGGCTGCCTCCGTCGCGACCGGTCAGCCCAGTCGGCGGGGGCATGTCCGGCATGAACAGGGCTTGGGCGAAGGCGCCGCTGGCGACGGGATCAAGACGCATGGCGCAGACCTGAGGAAGTGCGGTCATGGCGATCCAGGATCGCATCGGCGCGCTGTGCCTCGCGCTTCAGAATCGGCCAATCCGGCACATCATTGTCCCATTCGATCAGGGTCGGCAGGGGGCCGAGCTTGCAGATGACATGGTCGTAAAGGTCCCAGACGAGATCGTCGACCGGGCGGTCATGGCTGTCGATCAGGAGTGGTAGCCCGGCATCGTCCATGTCTTCGGCATGGCCCGCGAGGTGAATCTCGGCCACGCAGAGGAGCGGGAAATCGGCGAGATAGTCGCGGGCGCTATAGCCGTGATTGGTGGCGGAGACATGGACATTGTTGATGTCGAGCAGCAGGCCGCAACCGGTGCGACGGGCAATCGCCCGGATGAAATCCGTCTCCGACATCGTCGAGGCTTTAAAGCCGAGATAGGTGGAGGGGTTTTCGAGCAGGATGCAGCGTCCAAGGGCGTCCTGGACCTGGTCGATATGGTCACAGACCCGGTTTAGCGTTGCCTCGTCATGGGGGACCGGCAGCAGGTCATTGAGGAAATGGCTGTCATGGGTCGACCATGCGAGATGCTCGGACACCTGATCCGGCTGGTAGCGGTCGACAACCGCCTTCAGGCGGGCGAGGTGCACCGGATCGAGGCCGGTCGGGCTGCCGATCGAGAGGCCGACGCCGTGGATCGAAAGCGGGAAGTCCTCACGCATGCGGGTAAGAATGCGGTGCGGGTGGCCGCCGGCGCCCATGTAGTTTTCGGCATGCACTTCCAGGAAACCGATCCGGAAATCATCGGCCAGGATGGCATCGGCATGCTGCGGCTTGAAGCCGGCGCCGGCACGAGGCGGCAGATGCCGCGCAACCGTGTCGCTGCGGAGTTCCGGACGCAATGGGTCTGCCTGGATCAGGGCGCGCATGGCCTGCTCCTTGTCGTGTTGATGAGAGATCGGGGAGGGGGACGGCATCTGCAGACCTGCCGCAGATGCCGTAACGGATCAGGCCTTGGGAAGGTCGCGGTCGAGGGCTTTGAGCGAGCCCATGCGGCCATCGGGCAGCGCCATGGTCGTGCAGGTGCCCTTGGCGACATAGGTCCAGGCATTGCCCTGGAAGTCGACCTTGGAGGTGCCGGAGCAGGTGGTGCCCGGGCCCGCAGCGCAATCGTTCTTGCCGGCCATGGCAACGCCGAAGCACTTTTCCTTTTCCTGGGCGACGGCAGGGCCCGAGAGGAATGCTGCGCTGCCGATTGCCATGGTGACGGCGGCAGCGAGCGCTGCGGTGTTGATGGTTGTCTTGCTCATGATGCTTGTCCTCGGTGGGTGACGCGGTTTGAAACCAACCCTCGTCGGGGCTGGTAGCTGCATCATGGCGAGGAGTTTCGGCTTTGAAAAATCAAGGTTTTTTGTAGCAAACCTGTGCGTTTCGATTGTAAGAAACGGCTCGGTCAAACGACTTCTATGAATTGATCGACTTCATCTTCTGTCGTCGCAAAGCTTGTTACGAGACGAATTAGCGTTTCATTTTCATTGGGCAAGGGGTGCCAGCCCTGTGGCGGCTGCCAGGGGTGGAAACGTGCGCCTTTTTCTCGCGCACGGTCGGCCGACGACTTCTCGATGACGACGAAGACTTCGTTGGCCGTCGTGTCCCAGGCGAGGCGCGCCGTGTTCTTCGCGGCAAGACCGTCACGCAAGCGATCGGCCATGGCGTTCGAGTGGCGTGCGAGGTCGAGCCAGAGATCGCCGTCGAGATAGGCTTCGAGCTGGGCGGAGATGAAGCGGCTCTTGGAGAAGAGCTGGGCAGAGCGCTTGCGGATAAAGGGCATGTCCGCTGTCATGTCCGGATCGAAAAAGACGATCGCTTCGGCACACCAGCAGCCGTTCTTCGTGCCGCCAAAGGACAGCATGTCGATTCCGCGCCTCCAGGTCATTTCGGCCGGGCTTGCGCCCAGCGCCACGAGGGCATTGGCGAAACGGGCGCCATCCATGTGAAGCGGCAGGTTGCGGGCCTTGGCGACGGCCGCGATCGCGTCGAGTTCGTCGAGCGAATAGACGGTGCCGACTTCGGTTGCCTGGGTGACTGTAACTGCCTGGGCGCGACCGTGATGGGGCGAGGCGGGTTCGAAGCGCGATATGGCGGCTTCGAGCGCCCTGGGGTCGATCCTGCCCTCGGCTCCCTCGACGCCAAAGAGCCTTGTCCCGCCGGTCAGAAATTCCGGCGCGCCGCCTTCATCTGCGTTGACGTGGGCATCGGCGTGACAGAAACTTACGCCGCCGGCCTTTGCAACGCTTGCCAGCGCCAGTGAATTGGCGGCCGTGCCGGTCGCGACGAAGAAGACCGAGACCTGCCGTTCGAAGATCTCTGAGAACCGCTCTTCGACCGCCTTGTCCAGGTCACTCGTGCCATAGGCAGGGGCAAAGCCTTGGGCATGGCGGGTGAGGTTCTCGGCGATCCTCGGGTGTGCGCCGGACCAGTTGTCGGAAGCAAAGTGCATGGGATTATTCCTGAGGCAGAGACGGTGAAGGGACTTTAGCCCTTTCCACCTCGCTATCAATCCGGACCGGCGTTGCAATGGGCTGAAGAGGACAAGTTGGCAAGAAGCGGAAAGAAAAAAACAGGGTGGCGCAATTAAATTTCACGCCTGCCGCAATCGTCGTAATTTCGCGTCCTTTGGTCCGTTAATTTTCTGGTGCAACGCTTGCATGATCGTTTACATTCTGTCATAGGAACAGCAGAAATTAGGTCAGATTAGTTGACCTAATTCCAGTTTCGAAGGCGAGATGTTTTCGGGCGTCATGGGATGGTCAAGCGATCCGTATAGCGATGGCGAGGCTGTCGCTGGCGCCCATCTGCGCCGGAAGCGGGTCCAAACAGTCCGGTCAGTCCGGCTTAAACGGAGGTAAAGGTCATGACGAAGGTTCCGTCATCCGAAGAGATCATCCGGTCCGCCAGTGCGGAGAAGGTCGCCGATGTGGCGACGTCGCGCGCCGGTCTGCCTCCGAAGCAGGGTCTTTATGATCCCCGCAACGAACATGACGCCTGCGGCGTCGGCTTCATCGCCCATATGAAGGGCCAGAAGTCGCACCAGATCGTCAAGGACGGCTTGTTCATCCTCGAAAACCTCACCCATCGCGGCGCTGTCGGTGCCGATCCGCTGATGGGCGATGGCGCTGGTATTCTCGTTCAGATCCCGGACCGCTTCTTCCGCGAGGAAATGGCAGCCCAGGGGATTACGCTTCCGAAGGCGGGCGAATATGCCGTCGGTCACTTCTTCTTCCCGCAGGACGAAGAGCAGATCGCGCATTTCAAGCAGGTCATCGCCGAAGTCTGTCAGTCCGAAGGCCAGCATTTGCTCGGCTATCGTGATGTGCCGGTCGACAACTCGTCGCTCTCCAAGGCGCCCGAGATTGCCGCGACCGAGCCGCGCCAGATCCAGGTCTTTATCGGTGCCGGTCGCGATGCCGCGACCCAGCAGGCCTTCGAACGTCGCCTGTTCCTGCTGCGCAAGGTGATCTCGAACCGCATCTACGATCAGTATGGCGGTCAGGAAACCGGCTTCTATCCGGTGTCGCTGTCTTCCTCGACCATCGTCTACAAGGGCATGTTCCTCGCCTATCAGGTCGGCGCTTACTACAAGGATCTCGCCGATCCGCGCTTCGAGTCGGCCGTTGCCCTCGTGCATCAGCGTTTCTCGACCAACACCTTTCCGTCCTGGAAGCTTGCGCATCCCTATCGCATGGTCGCCCATAACGGCGAAATCAACACGCTGCGCGGCAACGTCAACTGGATGGCGGCGCGTCAGGCGTCGGTCTCCTCGCCGCTGTTTGGCGACGATATCTCCAAGCTCTGGCCGATCTCCTATGAAGGTCAGTCCGACACCGCCTGCTTCGACAACGCGCTGGAATTCCTCGTCCAGGGTGGTTACTCGCTGGCGCATGCGGTGATGATGCTGATCCCGGAAGCCTGGGCCGGCAACCAGCTCATGACGCCCGAGCGGAAGGCCTTCTACGAATATCACGCTGCCCTGATGGAGCCGTGGGACGGCCCGGCCGCCGTCTGCTTTACCGATGGTCGCCAGATTGGTGCTACGCTCGACCGCAACGGCCTGCGTCCGGCGCGCTATCTGGTCACCGACGACGATCGGGTGATCCTCGCTTCCGAAGCCGGCACGCTGCCGGTTCCGGAAGAGAAGATCGTCAAGAAGTGGCGCCTGCAGCCGGGCAAGATGTTGCTCATCGACATGCAGGAAGGCCGCATCATTTCCGACGAGGAAGTGAAGTCGAAGCTGGCCCAGAGCCATCCCTATCGCGACTGGCTGGATCGCACGCAGCTGATCCTCGAAGATCTGAAGCCTGTCGAGCCGCGGGCGCTGCGCCGCGATGTGTCGCTGCTCGACCGCCAGCAGGCCTTCGGCTACACGACCGAAGACACCAAGCTCCTGATGTCGCCGATGGCAACGACGGGCCAGGAAGCGATCGGCTCCATGGGCACCGATACGCCGATCTCGGCGATGTCGGAAAAGTCGAAGCTGCTCTATACCTATTTCAAGCAGAACTTCGCGCAGGTCACCAACCCGCCGATCGACCCGATCCGCGAAGAGCTCGTCATGAGCCTCGTGTCTTTCATCGGGCCGCGTCCGAACATCCTCGACCACGAGGGCATGGCGAACGCCAAGCGCATGGAAGTGCGCCAGCCGATCCTGACCAATGGCGATCTGGAAAAGATCCGCTCTATCGGTCACATGGAAGACCGGTTCGACACCAAGACGCTCGATTTCACCTATGACGTGGAGCGCGGCGCCGAAGGCATGCCTGAGATGCTCGACCGCCTCTGCGAGCGTGCGGAAGCGGCCGTTCGCGGCGGCTACAACATCATCGTGCTGTCCGACCGCCAGATCGGCCCTGACCGCATCGCCATTCCGGCGCTGCTTGCGACCGCTGCCGTGCACCATCACCTGATCCGCAAGGGTTTGCGCACCTCGGTGGGCCTCGTGGTGGAATCCGGCGAGCCGCGCGAAGTGCATCATTTCTGCTGTCTCGCGGGCTTCGGTGCCGAGGCGATCAACCCCTATCTGGCCTTCGACACGCTGCTCGACATGCACAAGCATGGCGAATTCCCGAAGGAAGTATCGGAAGACGAAGTCGTCTACCGCTACATCAAGGCTGTCGGTAAGGGCATCCTCAAGGTCATGTCCAAGATGGGCATTTCGACCTACCAGTCCTATTGCGGCGCGCAGATCTTCGACGCGATCGGCCTCTCGTCCGAACTGGTCGACAAGTACTTCTTCGGCACGGCGACCACCATCGAAGGCATCGGCCTGAAGGAAATCGCCGAAGAGACTGTCGCGCGCCACATGTCGGCCTTCGGCAAGGATCCGGTGCTGGCCAGCACGCTCGATATCGGCGGCGAATATGCCTACCGCATGCGCGGCGAAAACCACGCCTGGAGCCCGGACTCGATTGCCTCGCTGCAGCATGCCGTGCGCGGCAACAGCCAGGATCGTTACCGCGAATTCGCCGAGATGGTGAACGAGAGCAATCTGCGGATGAACACCATCCGCGGTCTGTTCAAGATCAAGTCGGCGGAAGCGCTCGGTCGCAAGCCGATCTCGGTCGACCAGGTCGAGCCGGCCGTCGATATCGTCAAGCGTTTCTCGACGGGCGCCATGTCCTTCGGCTCGATTTCCCGCGAGGCGCATACGACGCTGGCGATTGCCATGAACCGGATCGGCGGCAAGTCGAACACCGGTGAGGGCGGCGAAGAGAGCGACCGCTATCTGCCGCTGCCGGATGGCTCGATGAATCCGGAACGTTCGGCGATCAAGCAGATCGCTTCCGGTCGTTTCGGTGTCACCACAGAGTATCTGGTCAATGCCGACGTTCTGCAGATCAAGGTCGCGCAGGGTGCCAAGCCCGGCGAAGGCGGTCAGCTGCCCGGTCACAAGGTCGATGCAACCGTTGCCAAGACCCGTCACTCGACCCCGGGCGTCGGTCTGATCTCGCCACCGCCGCACCACGACATCTATTCGATCGAAGATCTGGCACAGCTGATCTACGACCTGAAGAACGTCAATCCGGTGGCCGACATCTCGGTCAAGCTCGTCTCGGAAGTCGGCGTCGGCACGGTTGCCGCCGGTGTCGCCAAGGCACGCGCAGACCATATCACGGTTGCCGGCTTCGACGGCGGCACGGGTGCGTCGCCGCTCACCTCGCTGAAGCATGCCGGTAGCCCGTGGGAAATCGGTCTTGCCGAGACGCAGCAGACGCTGGTGCTGAACGGGCTTCGTTCGCGCATCGCGCTGCAGGTCGACGGCGGCCTGAAGACCGGCCGTGACGTCATCATCGGCGCGCTGCTCGGTGCCGACGAATTCGGCTTTGCGACCGCTCCGCTGATCGCGGCCGGCTGCATCATGATGCGCAAGTGCCATCTTAACACCTGCCCGGTTGGCGTTGCCACCCAGGATCCGGTGCTGCGCAAGCGCTTCAAGGGCACGCCCGAGCATGTCATCAACTACTTCTTCTTCGTTGCCGAAGAAGTGCGCGAAATCCTCGCCTCGCTCGGTGTTCGCAAGCTCGATGAGATCATCGGTGCTTCCGAACTGCTCGAAAAGGACGAGATGCTCGCCCACTGGAAGGCCAAGGGGCTCGACTTCTCGAAGATCTTCCACAAGGTGGAGGCGCCGAAGGAAGCGACCTACTGGACCGAGCGCCAGAAGCATCCGATCGACGATATTCTCGACCGCAAGCTGATCGAGAAGGCCATGCCGTCGCTCGAAAGCAAGCAGCCCGTCGTCTTCGACGTCGACATCAAGAACGTCGACCGTTCGGCTGGCGCCATGCTGTCGGGCGAAGTCGCCAAGCGCTACGGCCACAAGGGTCTGAAGGATGATACGATCCATGTCACGCTGAACGGCACTGCCGGCCAGTCTTTCGGCGCCTTCCTGGCGCGTGGCATCACCTTCGATCTCGTGGGCGATGGCAACGACTATGTCGGCAAGGGCCTTTCGGGTGGCCGCATCATCGTGCGTCCGCCGGAAAACGCCAAGATTGTCGCCGAGCAGTCGATCATCGTCGGCAACACGGTGCTCTACGGCGCGATATCGGGGGAGTGCTATTTCCGTGGCGTGGCCGGTGAGCGTTTTGCCGTGCGCAACTCGGGTGCGATCGCCGTCGTCGAGGGCGTGGGTGACCACGGCTGCGAATACATGACGGGCGGCGTGGTCGTCGTGCTCGGCGAGACGGGCCGCAACTTCGCCGCCGGCATGTCGGGCGGTGTCGCCTATGTGCTCGACGAGAGCGGCGATTTCGCCAAGCGCTGCAACATGGCCATGGTCGAACTCGAGCCGGTTCCGGAAGAGGACGACATGCTGGAGAAGCTGCATCATCACGGCGGCGACCTCATGCACAAGGGCCTGGTCGACGTATCAGGCGACATGACCCGCCACGACGAGGAGCGCCTCTATCAGCTGATCTCGAACCATCTGCATTACACCGGCTCGAACCGCGCCAAGCAGATCCTCGACAGCTGGGCCGAGTATCGCCCGAAGTTCCGCAAGGTCATGCCGGTCGAGTACCGCCGTGCGCTTGAGGAAATGGAACGCATGCGCATGGGCGTGGCTGCGGAATAAGTTCTACAGCTTCAAATGTTGTGATATGCTTTCGTCATATCGCAAGAATGAGGCCTGTCATGAACGAGCATGTGAAGGACACGGGGGAAGGTGGCGAGGTTGCAGTCGCCATCTTCAAGAATGGTCGAAGCCGGGCTGTGCGTATCCCGAAGGAATTCGATCTGGAAGGTGATCGCGCCGTGATGGTGCGCCAACCGGATGGATCAATTCTGATGCGTACAGCGGTAACTGCCGGACTGATCGAATATCTCAAACAGGCGGAAGCCTGGAGCGGAGAGGACTTCGTCGAAAATGACGAGGAGCTGGCTCCGCTCAATGAGGTCGAGATCTGATGCGCTACATGCTCGATACCAACATCGTTTCGGCGATCGTCAGGGATCCGCGTGGAAAGGTTCTTGAACGGCTTCTTGAGGTTGGGGAAGAGAATGCCTTCATCAGCATCATCACCCATGGTGAGATCTGGTACGGCGTAAAGAAGAACGGCTCCGAGGAGCTGTCGCATAAGGTGTCAGCGGTGACGCGGCGACTGTATGTGGCGCCTCTGCAGCTACCGACTGATCAGCGTTATGCCGAGATCCGGCTCGCGCTGAGACAAGGAAAGAATATCGGTCCAAACGACCTTTGGATCGCGGCACATGCAGTGGCGCTGGACGCCGTGCTCGTGACGAATAACGAGAGTGAGTTTTCCCGGGTTCCGGGATTGAAGATCGAGAACTGGCTGCGATAGCGGCGGAGAGGAAACGGAATGCGCAAGATGCATCTGCTCGTTTCCACTGCCCTGGGGGCTGCAGTTCCTGCGGCTGTCTATTTGGTCCGTGGCTCGGTCGGAGTGGAGTTTATCGTGCTGGGTGCGGTCATCGGCCTCGCCTACTGGTATTGGGGGCCTCTGGGCCTGCCGTTTTGAAAGGGTAAGACATGGGCAAGGTTACAGGTTTCATGGAAATCGACCGGCAGGTGGCGAAGTATCAGCCGGCCTCCGACCGCATCCGCCATTTCCGCGAATTCACCATCCCCATGTCGGATGCAGAAGTCACCAAGCAGGCGGCGCGCTGCATGGATTGTGGCATTCCCTACTGCCATGGTCCGACCGGCTGTCCGGTGCATAACCAGATCCCTGATTGGAACGACCTCGTCTATAACAACAAGTGGGAGGAGGCGATCCGCAACCTCCACTCGACGAACAACTTCCCGGAATTCACCGGCCGCGTCTGCCCGGCGCCGTGCGAGGAAGCCTGCACGCTGAACCTCGAAGATACGCCGGTGGCGATCAAGACCGTCGAGCAGGCGATTGCCGACAAGGCCTATGAACTCGGCTTCATCGTGCCGCAGCCGGCAACGATCCATACCGGCAAGAAGGTCGCGATCATCGGCTCCGGTCCATCGGGTCTCGCTGCGGCCCAGCAGCTCGGCCGCGCCGGCCATGAAGTGCATGTCTACGAGCGCGAGTCCAAGCCCGGCGGCCTGCTGCGCTATGGCATTCCGGACTTCAAGATGGAGAAGAACTTCATCGATCGCCGCGTCGAGCAGATGAAGGGCGAAAACGTCACCTTCCATTGCGGCGTCAATGTCGGCGTCGACGTGACCGTCGAGAAGCTGCGTGCGGACTATGATGCCGTGCTCTATTGCGGTGGCTCGGAGACCCCGCGCGAGGCCGGCATTCCCGGCGTCGAGTTCCATGGCGTGCATGATGCCATGCCCTATCTCGTGCAGCAGAACCGCCGTGTCGGTCGCGAAAACATCGACAGCGCCGGCTGGCCGGCCGATCCGATCCTGGCCGGTGGCAAGCATGTCGTCGTCGTCGGTGGTGGCGATACGGCGTCTGACTGCGTCGGCACGGCCTTCCGTCAGGGCGCCGTCAAGGTCACCCAGCTCGACATCCGTCCGCGTCCGCCGCAGACCGAAGACAAGCTCGCCGTCTGGCCCTTCTGGGCAACCAAGATGCGCACCTCGTCTTCTCAGGCTGAAGGTGCCGTGCGCGAGTTCCAGGTGGCAACGCTCGAATTCGTCGGCGAAGACGGTGTGCTGACCGGCGTCAAGTGCTGCCAGGTCGACGAGCGCCGCAAGCCGATCGCCGGCACCGAGTTCATCATCAAGGCCGATCTCGCCTTCATCGCCATCGGCTTCTCCGGCCCGTTCACCGATAGCGTGCTGAAGGAACTCAACGGCAAGCTCGAGCTCAATACGGACCGCCGCGGTTCGACCAATGTCGTTGCCAACGACAAGGACTACCGCTCTTCGATCGACAAGCTCTGGGTTGCCGGTGACGCCCGTCGCGGCCAGTCTCTGGTCGTCTGGGCGATCCGCGAAGGACGTCAGGCAGCCCGCGCGATCGACGAAGCCCTGATGGGCGAGAGCGTCCTGCCACGCTGATCCCGATCTCTTTGGGTAAATGACCAAGGGGCCGCTTTCGAGCGGCCCCTTTTGTGTTGGTCAGGTGTTGACCTGAATGACTGCTTTCTGCCCATCGGTGCGGCCGAGGACGATTATCTTGTCCCGGTGGCGTCCTCTTCCTGGTAGCCGCGTCCCGGATTGCGCTCGGCCTCGTTGAGCAGCAGTGCCGTATCGGGTTCCTGCCCGTTGACAACCAGCGTCTTGACCACCTGGGCCATGGCGCCGATCTTCACCAGTTCCGGATCCGGTTCGGCATTCTGCAAGGCCACGGCTTCGTCATAGGCCGCCTGCTTCTTCGCCATATCGGCAGCGAAGAGATCGCCCTTCATCGATACGATAGAGGGGATCGTGGTGGTGATCGATGCTCCGTCTCCGAGGTCCGTATGGATCGTGAACTCTTCGGGCGGAAACTTCGTTCGATGCTCCATGATTGTATGGACCAACGCGATATGCCTTCCGTTGTCGGGGTGTATTCCTTCTGCACTAGTCCTGAATCCGGCATCCATCGCCTCTTTGAAAAACGCCTTGAAATCCTTCTGGAGTTCCTCGGACGCCATCGCCGTCGAGATTGCAGTGAAGATCTCGCCCGATTGCACCTTGAAAACGGAGGAGTTCATAAAGCTGCTGACGCTGTTCGGAGTGTCGCCCTTCAGCAAGGTGAGCGCAGCGGTGTTGTTGAAAGATGAGACGGAAACCATGGAAACGCCCGAGCTATGCGCCTGACGATCGTCATCATCGGGTCGGCGGGTTTTGAAAGAGGGCAGTCATTTCCCTGCGAGGATAGCAAACATTCTGCCGTGCAAACGCGACTTGTGCAACCCTTGGTTTTTTGGGGGGCGAAGAAATGCGCCGGGTGCCCGTGCCATCCCGGCCGTGCCACGGCTCCTGGTCCAGCGACCCGGTTGACGCTAGGGCGTCGCGGTCGCCGGTGTTGGCTGAGCTGGCCGCTTCACATAGTCCACCCGGCCGACCGGTGGATCCGGCAGGCGGCCGTTCTGGACGAGTTGATCACGCGGTGTTGGGAAGCTGGAGGAGGGCGGGAGTGTGCCGCCCAGCAATTCGTCGGCGCCATCGAGTTCCGGATCGAAAAGATCGATCGGCGGGGTCGTGACGATGGCCTTGCTCTCCGAGGGCGGCAGGCTTGCGAGGGCCGGCAGGTTGCTGGCGTCGAGGCGGACGAGATCGGGGCTCGTCATGTCGCCGAGGTAGCGGCGCACCGATTTCTCGACATAGAAAGCGAGCTTGCGCTTGCCGGGGCCGGTGAAATTGATCCCGTCATTGCCGCGCAGACGGACCGGCTGGCCGTTGATGTCGGAGCCGGTGACGATGAAGCGACCTTCCTGATCGACAAAGCCTTCCCAGACATCGACGAACTCGCCGTTCACCTTCTCGATGCTCGCGCGGTAGATGGTGTTGAGGCGTAGCGCATCGGCCGTCATGTTCTGTGGTCGGAAGGCCGGCAGGCCGACCCAGATGACGGGCACGCGGGTTTCCGCGGCAACGCTTACCAGTCTTGCAACGCGCTCGCCATAGGCGCTGAACCACGGATCGGTGCGGAAATCCAGGCGACCGGTCGGCGTGACCAGCTGCTGGCGGTCGTTGGCGCCGATCTGGATGACGAGAACACTGGGCTTGACCTCGCCGACGAGCGCCGGAAGCTGGGCCGGCCAATCATAGAAATCATCGCGCACGAGGCCGGAAGAGCCATTGGCTCTGGTCTCGACGATCACGCCGGGTGAATCCTCGAACGCGGTCTTCAGGCCGTCGCCGAGCGCGCCGGCAACGAAGTCTCCGATGACGAGAACCTTCTTGGCGTTCTCAAGCTTCGGCTGCGGCGGTGGGGCGGCTGCGGCGCGTGTCGACGGTGCGCGTGTATTGATCGTCGTCACGCTGCCGGCGTTCTTCTTGCGGACCTTGCCGTCCCGCGGGCGCTGCACGTCCTGGGGCGGAACGTAAGTCGGCTGGCGCTCGCCGAAAAGCAGGTCGAGCAGCGTGCGGCGGCGTTCCGGCTGCTGGGCTTCGGCGGACGTGCTGATGAAGGCGGTCGCGGCAAGGGTCAGCGCCAGACCGAGCGTCATGAGGCGGGCAAGGGTTCCGCGCGGGCTCTTCAAGTCACACTCCATGGCCGCAGGGCGACAGTGTAGAAACGTCTTCGCCGCGATCCCCCTTTTCTGGATCGCGGCGAGGGGCGAGTCAACAGGGCTGGGTTTTCAGCCCGCAGATCAGTTGCGCAGTGCGTCGAGCAGAACGCGGGACGGCTGGCCATCGACGGACATGCCGAGGCGCTGCTGGATCGCGGTGATCGCAGCGCGCGAGCCGGAGCCGAAATTGCCGTCGATCTTGCCGTCGTAATAGCCGAGCGCCTGCAGGCGGGTCTGCAGTTCGAACTTCTCCTTGATGTCGAGCGAGCCATCCGGGCGCGGCCAGCGCTGTTGCATGCCGCCGTAACCTGCGATCTCGTCGGCGAGCAGGCCGACGCCGAGCGCATAGCTGTCGGCAGCATTGTAGCGCTTGATGACGAAGAAGTTCTTGGTCATCAGGAAGCCCGGCCCGTTCGGTCCGCCGAGCATCTTCAGTTCGGCCCGTTCGTTGCCGTTGCGGAAGCCCTTTCCGGACGGGCGGGCAAAGCCGAGCGCCTGCCACTGGGCGACCGTCTTTGTCTGGCCGGTGTATTTGTGGCCACCCTTCGGCACGACGATCTCGTAGCCCCAGGTGCGACCGGTCTGCCAGTCGTTCTTGGCAAGCAGGTTGGCGGCCGTCGCCAGCGCGTCGGGGATCGAATGCCAGATGTCCTTGTCGCCATTGCCGTCGGCGTCGATGCCGTAAAGCAGGTAGCTTGAGGGAATGAACTGGGTATGACCCATGGCCCCGGCCCAGGAACCCATCAGGTTCTTGTTGGTGACGTCGCCGTTCTGCAGCATCTTCAAAGCCGCAATCAGCTGGGTGCGGGCATATTTGGCGCGCTTCCTGTCGGCATAGGCGAGCGTCGCCAGCGAACGCGGCACATTGTGCAGACGGTCCGGACGTTCGAGCGCCGCGCCGTAGTTCGATTCCATCGACCAGATCGCCAGGAGGATATGCTTGTCGACGCCGAAGTGATTCTCCAGAGCGGTCAGCAGGCGCCCGTGTTTGGCCAGCATTTCCTGGCCGATCTTCACGGTGTAGGGATTGACCCGGCTGTCGAGGTAGTCCCAGATCTCGTGCTTGAATTCCGGCTGGAAGGCCGCCTTTTCCAGGACGAACTGATCGGGCTCTGTCACGCCCTTGAAGGCCTGGCGATAGGTCTGCTCCGTAATGCCGGCCTTGGCGGCGACGGGGTAGAAATCGCGGATCCACTTCTGGAAACCGGCATCTGCAAAGGCATCCAGCGGAATGAGCGCTGTCGACAGCGTCAAGGCGATGGCGCCGAGCAGGCTGGGGCGGTGTCTTTTCATGGGCATCTCCCGTGCATTCTCAAGTTTACAGCCGGAACAAGGCTGTTCACCACAGGTTAATGCTGTTCAGTCAACAAACCCTTTACCACGTTGTCCACCCAGCCTTAGTCTTTGCCATTTTGAAGCAATTGTATGTTACTGGGCTTGACTGCGTTATGAAGGCGCTAATCGATTAGATCCTCGAGGAGGAATGAGTGGTTCAGACTAAAAAGCTCCGCAAGGCCGTGTTTCCCGTTGCCGGTCTTGGTACCCGTTTTCTGCCTGCTACCAAAGCTGTGCCGAAGGAAATGCTGACTGTCGTCGACAAGCCGGTCATCCAGTATGTGGTTGACGAGGCCATCGAAGCCGGTATCGAGCATTTCGTCTTCGTGACCGGCCGCGGCAAGGCGGTCATCGAGGATTATTTCGACATCCAGTTCGAACTCGAACAAACCTTGAAGGCACGCAACAAGAACGCCGAACTTGCGCTTCTCGACGACCTCCAGCCGACCGCCGGCCAGACCAGCTTTACCCGTCAGCAGGAGCCGCTCGGCCTCGGACACGCCGTCTGGTGCGCCCGCGACATCGTCGGACACGAGCCCTTCGCACTTCTTCTGCCGGACATGATTATGCGCGGCGAAAAGCCTTGCCTCAAGGGCATGGTCGAACTTTATGAGAAGACCGGTGGCAATATCGTGGCGGTCGAGGAATGTGCGCCCGAACAGGCCCACAAATACGGCATCGTCGGTGTGGGTGAAGCCCTCGAAGGCGGCTTCAAGATCACCCAGATGGTCGAGAAGCCGGCCAAGGGTACGGCACCGTCGAACTTCTTCATCAACGGCCGATACATCCTGCAGCCGGAGATCTTCAAGATCCTGGAGACCCAGGAGCGTGGCGCTGGCAACGAGATCCAGCTCACCGATGGCATGCTGAAGCTTGCCCAGGTCCAGGACTTTGCCGGTTACCATTTCAAGGGCGAGACCTTCGACTGCGGCGCGAAGGATGGTTTCATCCTCGCCAATGTTGCCTTCGCGCTTGGCCGCGAGGATATCAGGCCGGCAGTTGAGGACCCGTTGCGCGCTTTACTTGGACGGTCGGCTTGAGGGCCGCGAAGTGTGTTAGTGGCTTGTGCCGGTATCCTTTAGCACTTTGACCGCGACATCTGTCAGCACGCCTGCGACCTCCTCACGCGTGTAGCCTGTAGACAAGGCGTAGCGTGTCAGGAGGCTGACTGCATAGCCGAGGGACATATCGACCTCAAGTGGACGTAGCCAAGTCTCGTCGTTGCCCGGCCCCGCCTTCAGCGAGCCAAGTGCGGCTTCCAGTTTTTCTGTGAAATTCATCGCCATACCTTTCTACTCAACTCGGCGCGAACATAAGTTTTTGACACTTCAATTCAACTGCGAGATTAAAACAGCATTAACTTCTATTGTTAACATATTGTTAATCTAAATTAAAGCATTTTATCTAAATGATATCAGAGCTGTGCGACGGTTCTTTTCTACAAGAGAGGGGCGCGGCGCTTCGGCAGTCTTCGCGAGGTTATTTGGGCACTGCCCCTGAAACTGCCACCGACTCGATACAAGCTGTGTTCGGGATCGAGAAGCGTGAACCTTGTGTGCCACTGGCGCTTCTGTTTGGTGGAAAGTATGTCGCGAGGTTCGGGACGGAAGCTCGTGTTGGTTGACGGCCGGTTCTGGGAGACGTAATCCCCGTTGGCCATGCTCGGCTTTTATGGCCTGGGTGATGCCGTGCCGTGCCTTTGATAACTCCTCATATTGTTCCGTTCTGTAAAGCGGGATCTTGATGTGAAGTTCCTTACTGCCAACAATATCCGCCCGTCATCTTGAGAGAAGGTTTGTCATGGCGACGCCGCTTAAGGAGTTCGCAATTGCCTTGGGTCTGCTTGCCAGTGATCCTGCAGCAGTGGGTCCTAAGCTCGGCCTGTCCGGCTATGTGTGGCAAATTGCGGATCTTGCTCGCTGTCAGCGCGCGAGAGCGGCAGAATGTGAACTTCTGGTATCCAGATGGGACTGGAAGCGACCCCAGTGGTATAGACTGTCCCTGCTTCCCAATGAAGGGTCTGGTGACCTTCGGATTGATCTGGAGCTCGACAATCAGGATCGGAGCGACGACGATATAGTGTGCCTCATGATCCTCGCGCTAAGCAAAAACGGTGAGGTCATAGGGGCAGATTTCGTCGAGATCGAAGTCCTCAGTCAACACAGCGTTCATCCGCAGCAGGTGATTGCGGTTCGCCCTGGCATCACCGCAGCCCGCATGGAGGTCGGTTCAAAACAGTGTGACGAAACGCATGTGCACGATCGCAAGGCCGCATTGACCATCACGTCCAAGCGTTGAATGCACCTCGGACCATCCTGATCTTAACGGACCGGCCATCGCATCTCATGCAAGTCAGCCCTGTCGGTGCTTGCCATGGCGACCAACTCAACATCAACTGATCGGCTATCGATGATCGTGCCGACCGCGCTGAAGATAAACGACCAGCAGGCAGCCGAGAACGCTGCAGCTGCGAGGCCCGACTTCATTCGTATGCTCATGACAGTTTTCCCAGTTTCTTTCCGCCGCGCATCAGTATTGTGTCAATGGTTGTTCATTGGGCTGATTGCGCCAGCCGCTCTGACCGCTTCGTACGTCAATCCATACCGACGGCGCCGTTTGCATGCTTCCCGCCGCCCCTCTGCCAGTTTGCGCATTCGATGGCAGAGAGGCGATTACTGCTCAGCGGGTCCATTTGAGAGGGTTTCCGCTTGAGACGCTGACATAGTGGTAGCCGGTTGCATTGCGCTTCACGACCGACCGACGCAGATTGTCGAGGACGAAGTCGCCTTCGGTTGTTTTGACGATCAGAACGGCATGCCCCTCGCCCATTCTGGTCCGGACGACTGCAATGCGCAAAGCGGATGCAGGGATCCCGGCGCGGATCAGGCGCTGACGCTTCGTCATGACGAAGTCGTCGCAGTCGCCCTTCCGCACATTCACGGACCAGATATCGCGCTTCTCGCGGGTCGGCTTGATCTCGCGGTTGACAGCGGCGTTGACGTTGCGGATGATTTTCTCGATCCGGGGAGAATGAACGACGATGTTGGACTTCGAAGGCTTGCAGTCCTGGGGGTTCTGCAGGCAGAAGAGCTGCATCTGCAGCGGCGCTCGTGCACGGGATCCATTGAAGTCCAGCTGCCTTGCAAAGCCACCGATCTGTGACGCATAAGACTGCTGCGCAGTTGCCGCTCCGAGAGCCAGCATCGTGGCCAATACCATGATTGTCTTCTTCATCATCTCAGTTGTCCCTGTTCGGAATTCGTTGTTTTTTTCTTCGTCCGGGAAGTCCGTCGATGGGATCAACTTACGTGATGAGTTCCTCAGAGCTCTTTAAGTGGATGAGTAAAATTCTAGCTATTGTCGGTTTTTTCGGCGATTTCGATTCAAACTCTGCTCTCGTGGCGAGTCTCAGACTTGAAAATAAAGGCTATTCTGCACTTGCGAAGGGCTGAATGCTTTGGTATAAGAATGGTAAAGGTAAGGAGTGATGAGATGAGAAGATTTCTGATTGGTGCGCTTTTGGCTTCGGCTTCGTTTTCGGGCGCGGCTTACGCGCAGTCTGGTGTCGACGGCGCTGTCGCATCCTGTTCGGTTGCTGGTGCAGGCACAGGGGGCTTGACTGCCTTTTTGAATGAGGCGCGTATTGCGGGAACCTTCAGCGAGGATCTGCTGACCCAGCTTGCCGTGGGTCTCGGCCAGGCGGGTGGTGCTGGTGTGTCTGCGCCGGTTCGCTTGAGCATTTCCAACTGTCTGGGTGTTGTTGCTGCGGCGTCGCTTGATCCGGCTCGTCAGGCCGCGATCCGCGAAATTGCCCAGACCGTTGTTCAGGGTGGTGGTGTCGACACTGCTGCGATCGGTGGCGTCGGCGCAAGCGCGATCTGATCTCTGAGGGTATCGCCGACTTGAAAGAGGGTGTGTTGTCACGCCCTCTTTCTTTTTGGTTCGGCACTATTGTGCTTCGTCGTGCTGTTGTTTTGCCGCTGAGAGTCTAATGGAAACTGTGGGTCTGTTGTCTGCTGGCGTGCTTGCGGTTGGGGTGGCGGCTGTCGGTCTCGTAAGAGAGTTGCCTGTTCTTACCTTTGGCGACCAGCAGAGCCTCGCTGTTACCGAGGCAATTGTTCGTGGCGAACTCGGAGGGGGCTACTCCTTCTACGGACAGAAACGCCTGATGGCTGCATGTATGCAAGGTATGACAGGCATATGGCAATCGCTCGCGGTTGCGGAGCAGCGGGAAGCGCATGCCAGAAACTGCCTTGGATACGCCCTGTCTTACACCTCTGTGACGCCGGTGGATTCGTTGTCCTGGACCGTCGCTGCACGCGCCTCCTTTCATCTCTCGGATCAAGAGGCAATGAATCGCTACCTGTCATATGCGTGGAATTCGGGTCGTAATGAGCAATGGGTCGCCGGATTGAGGGTCTCTTTGGCAGAAGATGCCTGGAATGTTCTGTCTGAGGTTAACCAAAAGAACCACAAGATTGATCTGGGCTTAATGGTCATCAGCAGGTCAGGGATCGCTGCCATTGCCGATCGGTACTGGTCTGACGGCAATTTTCGAGAGCGTATTACCGAAGTTGTCGAGGGTCTGCCTGTGGGCGACCAGCGCCGGTTCATCAGTAGCGTCAGACGAGCGGCAGTAAACTGATACCGTCAGGCACTGATTTGCCTGAAGTATGCCGGTCAGGAAGAAAAGTTGTCAGGTAATTCATGACTCGTCCCCTCGTAAACACCGTGTCAATGTGGGTCGTGGCTGCCGTCCTTGCGCTGACTCCCCTCGCCCTTGGCGGCAATCGACCACTGGTCTGGCCCATGGTTTTATTGGCACTCGCAGCTGTGCTGATCTTCAAGTCTGTTGTGCTGCTCTGGATTGATGCAAAGCCCGCGGTTTCTCTTGCTACCTTCAAATTTGAGGTCGTGCTGATCTTTGCTTTCTTGGTTTTCGCTGCATTCCAGCCACTGCCTCTCGGAATCGTGTTGGACTTTGATGTATGGGGGCTTCCGTCGGGCGAAGCGTTGAGCATCGCACCAACGGAGTCTTTTCTGGCACTGATGACTTGGCTTAATGTGTTCATCGTCGCCTATCTCGCTTTGCAGTTGACACGGAACGAACAGCGTTCCCTTGAGTTCATGTCCATTCTCTTCTGGATCGTGGTGGTTCATGCGGCATTGGGCTTCGTACTTTTCCACGAGTTTGGCGATGCGACGCTGATTGGGCCGAAATGGGCCTATCTGGGCTCCATGACTGGCGCCTTCGTCAATCGAAACACCTTTGCAACCTTTCTCGCCAGCGGAGCAGTTCTTGGAACCGTGTTATTGCTGCGAGACGTCAGGAATTTGGATAGCTCGCGAAGAGCGTTGTCGAATGTTGCTCGCCCTCTATTGAAATTGGTCGGACTGCTTTTGGTGATCGCGGTCTTGTTTGGCACCGGTTCTCGCATGGGGGTCTTCGTTGGTATCTTGGGCGTCATCTTTGCAATCGCCCTGATCCTGCCCAAGCAGATGAATGGCGGCGGCTCGCGGCTGCGGGTGTTCACATTCATAGTCCCCCTGTTTGGTATCCTTCTTCTTGTGATGTTGGGGTTCGGCAATCAGACCTTAGAACGGCTCGGATCGATCGACCGCGATGTCGATGTGCGACTTGCGCTCTATCAACAGACTTGGACCATGATTATGGACCGTCCATGGAGAGGCTTTGGCGGTGGAACCTACGAGCTTGCCTTCCCCTTGTTTCACCAGCCAGACGTCAGCGTGGATCTCCTTTGGCAGAAGGCCCACAACTCCTATCTAGGGCTATGGTCGGATTATGGACTTCTCTTCGGTACTCTGCCATGGCTTGTCCTTGTCATCCTCTTAGTCAGGTTGGCGAAGAATATCTGGTCCCGTCCGGCGCCGGATTACGCCGCAGTTTCTTCTCTGGTTGTCACTGTGATTGCCATGCTGCATGCACTGGTGGATTTTAGCCTTGAGATACAGGGTTATGCGTTGTTGTTCGCCGCGATCATCGGGACAGGTGCTTCAAGGATCTCTGCTACCAAGCGAAACACACCATGAAGCGCTGGCTCAACTCTTTCCGGCGGCATCGTACTTCGCTCCAGCTGAAGTCGGATCGCAGGGTTTTTGAGCCGGTGTTTTCAGCGATCTATGCGATCGGCGACGTGCATGGGTGCATTGACGAATTGCTGTGTCTGGAAAAGAAGATCCTCCGAGACGCCGCAAAGATCCCCGGGAAAAAACTGATCGTCATGCTGGGCGACTATATTGATCGGGGCCCCTCATCCGCTTCGGTGATAGAACACTTGCTTACGCCCCTCCCTCCCGATTTCTGCCGCATCTGTTTGCTCGGCAATCATGAGCAGATGTTTCTGGAATTCTGGAAATCGCCGTCACAGAAGTCGAAGTGGCTTGCTTTGGGCGGAGATGAGACGCTGGCATCCTATGGTGTCTATCTGGAGGACAACCAACGCTATCCCCTGGTGTCCCAAGTCCGTGCGAACGTGCCACCTGACCACATCGATTTTCTGTCGCATCTGCCTGTTATGCTGCGCGTGGGGGAATATTGTATCGTCCATGCGGGGATCGACCCTGCGTTGTCGCTTGAAGCGCAGCAGGATGATGTCTTGCTCACAAGTCGCCCGCATCAATTCAACTGGGATGATTATGCCGGATCCGCCACGGTGGTTCACGGCCATACACCGGTTCGTGAGGTCAATCTTGCTACACGATGTGTAAACCTGGATCTCAAAGTCTATGAGACCGGGCTCCTCGCGGCATTAAGGATCAGCGGTAATGGTCTTGAGCTCATGCTATCGAGTTAACCAACAGACACATTTCGCATTGCCGAAAAGTATCATACTGGTACACGGGCAGATATAGAGTTCGAATAACTGGGGGTTCCAAATGGAGCAAGAGATCGATCTGAAGTCCATAATTGGTCTGTTCAGACGCCAATTGTGGCTGATGGTCTCTATCGTGGTTTTTGTCGTTGTGACAGCTGGCGGTATCCTTTATACTTTGACCCCGCAATTCACGGCAACCAACAAGGTCCTGGTCGACCTCTCCAACAAGGATCTCCTTGAGCCCGACGACCGGATGAATGTCTCCGTCAGTGACGCAAATGCGCGCGTCGAAAGTGAGGTGTCCATCCTGCGGTCTGACAATATCTATCTTGAAGTGGTCCGGCGCGAAAATCTGCTGGCCGATTCCGAGTTCGGCGTCCGACCCAGCCGTTTTGACTGGATCAGGTCCTACCTGAACATGGGATTGGGGACGAGTGCGTCCGGTGAAGTTCTGCTTGGTGCAACACTGGAGCGCTTCCAGAATGCCGTGACAGTGCGTCGGCAGGGTCTGACCTACATCATCGAGATCTCGGTGACTTCACGCGAGCCTGCCAAGGCCGCGAGATTGGCAAACGCAATTGCCAGAACCTACATCGACCTGCAACTTCAATCGAAAATCTCCAGAACTGTGGCATCACGCAACATTATTCAGGCACAAATAAGTCAGGCTAACAATGCTTTGATCGAAAGCGAACGTGGTTTTGACCGCTATCTCAGCGAAAATCTTGACCGCATAGAACAGCAGTCGGATTCGCCGAGGATTGCGCAACTTCGCTCCGAATTTGAACGGATCCGCACTGAGCGCGAGCGCGTCAGTGGTCTGGCTCAAGTCGTGGAACTCAGCCTTGATGCAGGTGATGTATCGGCATTGACGGCCAACCTGCAGGCAGAGGCGATTCGCGAACTCGAGCGGCGCCAGCAGGAAGTCAACGCTGCTCTGGCCGCAGCGACGGACGGCAGCCAGAGAGCTGTTGACCTGCGCGCAGAACTGGAAAAGGTTCAGTCCCAGATCCTTGAACAAGCGGGGCAGGAGCTGACCAAGCTTCAGCAGGAAGTCGCTACGTTCGAAGATCGCAGCAACACCGTACGAAACGAAATGCGGACGGCGATGCTCAATAGCGATCTGCCTGCAGAGGTGCTGACCGAGATCTACTCTCTGCAGCAATCGTCTGAAATTGCGCGCAGCCAGTACCAGAACCTTCTGCAGAGAATTCGGGAACTCGATGTCCAGGCGCAGCTTCAGGTAGCAGATGCGAGGGTGGTGAATGAGGCCTCTACCCCAAGCTCGCCGTCTTTCCCGAACAAGCGTCTGATCTTGGCACTTGCCGGTGTTTTTGCACTTGGTCTGGGCGGCGCCATAGCGGTGTTGCGCGAACTCTTCATTGGCGGGTTTACCTCAGAGGAGCAGGTCGAGCAGGTCTTGCGCACCCCTCTAGCGACGACGATCCCGCGGCAGACGAGTTCGTCAAACCTCGTAAAAATCGGGGTGGCGGATCTTGTCGTCTCTGCACCGCTCTCTGTGTTTTCGGAGAGTATTCGTCGCCTTCGGGTACTCGTGGAGAGACGGAACGCTGAGCTTGGCAAGGACGGCGATGAACGCAATGGCCTGGTCATCATGGTAACATCGACCGAGCCTAACGAAGGCAAATCGACTACGGCCTTGGCACTGGCCCGAACACTTGCCAGATCCGGGCGCAAGACCTTGATCATTGACTGCGATTTACGCAAACCGAGCCTGAGCAAATTGACGGGACTGAACGCCACCCCGTGGCTCAGTGAAGTTCTGCGTGGGCAGGATCTGCCGCCATCCGTATCAAAACAGGCTTTGACGGACCCGATGAGTGATCTGTCCATGATCTTCGGATCGCGTGTCTCTGATATCGCAACCGACGACCTTCTAATGGGAGACCGCTTCAATCAGATTCTGAGAACGGCGCGGCGTCACTTTGACTATATTGTAATCGACACGCCGCCTGTTGGTGCTGTTGTGGATGCCTTATATCTCGCGAGATTCACGGATCTGGTCGTCTTCGTGTTGAAATGGGCCAGCACACCGCAGAGCATGGCCAAAAAAGCCTTGTCGGCTCTGAAGGAGCAGAGTGGGTCAGAAACGAAGCATGTTCTTGTTCTGAATCAGAAGGAAAAACCGTCAGGTGGAAAGTATAGTGCATATGCTGCTTATTACGGGCAGGCAGAGGAAAACAGCAGAGGCTGATACAATACCCTTCAGTCGCCATTGAGCTTCACCAAAGCTCGGTGAGAGGGGCTGTGCACACGCCCACATTTGGAAGATAGTCGAAGGAAGAATGAAAACTTATGGCACAGCCTGAAAATGATGCCTGGACAAAGTTTGACCATAGCGATCTCGGGGGGTTCCGGATCGCTGCGGCGTCGCAACAGATGCTGGCCGATGCAATGGTCGCCGATTGCCGCGCGGCTCGATCGCTTGGTCTGCGCGCCCGGCTGATCTTCGATGTCAATGGCCAGGCGATGTCGATGCGTCAATCGGTTCCGGACTATCGGGCTGCGGTTGATCGCGCCGATGTCATCCATGCAGATGGCGGCTTCCTTATTCCGCTGTCTCGCTGGCTGACGGACACGCCAATTCCGGAGCGCAGCGTCACAACGGATATGTTCCATTATTGTGCTCGGTCCGCTTCTGACGCCGGACTTAGTTTTTTCCTCCTCGGCGGGAATGAGGAAGTCAATGCGGAATGCACACGCCTGATGCAAGAGCGATACCCGGACCTTCGCATTGTCGGGCGCCGACATGGCTATTTTTCAGACCATGAAGAAAGGTCCGTTGTAGAGGACATCAACAGGGTCCAGCCTGATGTCCTTTGGGTCGGGCTCGGCAAGCCGAAGGAGCAGATCTTCAGCGCGCGATGGGCAAGCGAGCTCAAGTGTGGCTGGGTCGTCACCTGCGGTGGCTGTTTCAATTACGTGACCGGACATTACTCTCGTGCGCCCAAATGGATGCAGGACAATCATTTGGAGTGGATCTATCGCGCCGTGAGCAACCCACGACAATTGCTGTGGCGCTATGTCACCACAACGCCGCATGCGCTGTGGGTGGTGGCACTGAGCGCCTTTAGAAACAAATAACTATCATTGGAACGCCCTGGACTTTGTTCCCTGAAGGAAAAAACAGTGCATGTACCTCAAAACGATGGTGTAACTGACCGCTTTGGTCAAGCGATGCTCCTTAACAGTGGCTCACGCCTCATCAGAATGGGAACGCAGGTAACGTTGATCGCTGCATTGGGTGCATTCCTTCCAACTGCGCATCTTGCTGCTTCTCTATTCATCCTTTTGATCACCGAAGTAGGAACAACAATAGTTACGCGGACTTTTACGCAGTCCCTAATAAGTCGCGGTGATAAAATCAGTGATTATGAGCGTTCAGCATTTTTCTTGAATGTTTCGCTGTCATTGTTTTCGACATTGATTTCATTTTTTTTCATATATACATATGTTGGCCGTCAGCAGGATATAGATCATCAATTCGGACTTATCTATACTGCACTTATTATATCCACAGCGCCGATAATTTCGTCGCTGACAATTATACCGCAAGCTACTTTCTCATTGAAAATGAGATTCGGCCCAATAGCCCTAGCGGAAACAATCGCAACCATTGTCAGCACAATTTGTGCAATTGCTTACGCTTATGCATATCGCTCATATGAAGCAGTTATCGTTTATCTGATTGTCCAACGATTGATAGAGTTGGCTATTCTCTCTCTATATCGCTCGCCACTGCCAAAATTTGGATCTAATTTTACTACAGTAGGCGATCATATACGATTTTCAGCGCCGCTTATTGCAACCTTCCTGGTTACATCGACCGTTCTGTCTGCAGATCAGGTATTCGTAAGTGTATTCTTCGATGCAGAAGTTTTCGCATTGTATGCTTTTGCGCGCCGTATTACGGATCAGCCCGTACGTCTTCTCATGCACGCACTTGAGCGATCAGTGATCCCAACACTGGTTTCTTTGAAGGGCGACATCTTTGCGTATAGGAAATTTATAGTAAAGGCGTTTTTTCTGTGCGCTTTGATTTCGGGATCCATTTACATACCGGCAGCTATTTTGGCCAAAGATGTTCTGTTTTTGCTATTCCCAGAAAATCTTCATGCGAGCTACATTTATGTAGCAATTTTCTGCGCCCAATGTGCCGTACTTCCGATCGGATCCATATTCTATTCTATGCTTGTTTCTTTCGGAAAAACCAGCGAAGTTCTACTATTTACTTGCACGAGATTATTCATATTGCTGTTGATAAGTTTCGGCCTAGCCTATGCCCTTTCCCTGAATTCGGTGCAATTTGCCGCCATGATTGCCCTCTTTAACGTCTTCATGCTGGTCCCCAACTTCAAGCTTGCCAACCGCGAAGCCGGAGTTTCGCCGTTGCAATCGATGAAAGCGGTTTTGAGAGGCTTGTCGCCTGGTTTACTAAGTGTTGCTTGTGTGTTGGCGGTGAGTTTTCTGTCTTATCAGGCAGGTCACGCAAAGCTATTGGTGCTGCAGTCTGCGGCAGCACTCATAGCCCTAATGGTTGCTGTTTTTTTCGTTGCAAGGGCCGAGGTGGATTCATTTCTTGCCTCGGTTAGGGTGAGGAAATGAAGAAGGTACTGATATATAGGTCTCGGCTATTGCCGGTATCAGAAACATTCATTCTCGATCATGCCGAAAATTTGAGTGATTGGGATGTTTGTTTGGCAGGGTATAAACTTGTCTCAGGTTTAGATTTAAGTGGATTATCAGTAATAACAGAGGTGAGTGTCAACTCGTCACGAATTTCGTATATTAATTTTTTGACGAATCCACTAAAATCGAAACTTTACGAAAATATAAAAAAGTTGAATCCTGATTTAATACACGCGCATTTTGCTATTGACGCAGTTGAGGTACTGCCAATTGCAAAAAAGTTGAACATCCCACTCGTCGTTACTTTGCACGGTTATGACATTAACAGCACTGACAAAGCGCATCTATACTCATTACATCCAGGTAGATTATGCTATTTGTTGCGCCGAAGTCAGTTGTTAGATTATGCAAGTGCTTTTTTCGCCGTATCGGGCTATCTTGGCGAGATGGCGGCAAAGCGCGGCTATCCGCGAGAAAAATTGCTTACTCATTATCTGGGCATAAACTTATCCAAATTTGCAGCCACGGAAAACTTCAACCGGGCCGGTGTCTTGTTTGTGGGGCGTCTTGTTGAAAAAAAGGGATGTCAATATTTGTTGAGAGCAGTTGGTGCGTTGAAAGCGAAGAATTTACATCCAAGAGTTACAGTTATTGGCTCTGGCCCAGAGCGGGATTTTCTAGGGAAGCTTGCAGTTGAATTGGGTTTGGATGTTGAGTTCATGGGAAGTCAGGCCCACGAAGTGGTGGTGCGCGAACTCCAGAAAGCCAGGGTCTTTTGCATGCCGTCGACACAAGCGTCATCTGGTGACAACGAAGGGCTCGGTCTAGTGTATCTTGAAGCGCAGATTGCTGGCACTCCTGTGGTCGCCTTTGATCAAGGGCCAGTGTCAGACGCGGTGATTAGTGGGGTCACCGGTCTGCTTGTCGAGGACAAAAACGTTGAGCAGCTCGCGGCTTCTATTGCGAAGATGTTGACTGATGACGACCTGTGGCAGAGTTTTTCTTTGGCTGGAACGCAGTTCGTGCGCGACCGTTTCGACATCTCAGTTCGCAGCCGTGAGTTGATAAAGTTCTACGAGTCCTTGATTCAAGGTCGTGCTGCATGAGTGCAAAATCTAGTAGGTTCATTTTTTCATTAGTTGGGCTTTCGATTTTGGTGCTTGGTAGCTCGGGTGTCCTTATATTCCCTTACGACAACGAATATTATCGAGCCTTGGGTATGCTCACATATCCGAAACCTATTCTGTCTAGTGTTGTATTTTTTGTAATATCTGTTTTTTTGTTGTTCCCTTTTGCGTACCGGTCTAAGAGGGTGTATCGAGCCCTATCGCCCGTTGTTCTATTTCTTGTTGCTTTTTCTGCGCTTTCGGCGTTTTGGTCGCTTGATCCAGTTTCGACTTTGTCTCTGTCCCTGAAAATTGCGTGCCTGGTTTTGGCTATATCAGCTAGTGTTTATGTCTTAGGCAAGCGCAATGCGAGTGTGATGATTTGGTATATATCGGCCCTCGTGGTTGCTTTGTCTTTTTTCGCTGCGATGGTCGGCTCCCCACTTGTTGTTATGGCTGGCAAGCATGACGGTCTATGGCGTGGTTTTTTTAATCATAAGAACACATTTGGTCCGTTTTTGTCGTGCTTTATTATATTAAGTCTTTTTTTATATTTTGAGCGAAGCGTTGACAGAAGATTTTTGCTCTTGATGGGTTGTGTTGCTCTTTGTTCGTTGGTTTTTGCTGAAGCTATGACGGCAATAGTATCATTGCTCGGGTCTCTTTGCTTGGTTTTCCTTGTCTCTGCCCCGAAATTTTTTCCTACGCAGCGTTATGCAGTTGCGGGCGTGTCAATTGTTACCATCGTGGGTTTATGTCTGTTTGCATTTAACTATTCGGACGCATTTCTCGCGTTGATGGGACGAGACCCGTCACTTAGCGGACGTTCCGAGATTTGGTCGGCGGCGGCTTCTATTAGCTACAGTTATCCTTTTGGGTTGGGATACGGCACCAGTGGCGGAAGCTTGGTTCTAGACGCGATAAGGTCAGAGAGCGGATGGATGGAAGCAAATTCGGCTCATAGCGCCTATTTGGCAATGGCATTGGGTTTCGGTTGGTTGGCCACTTCGTTTTTTGTTATCTGGTTGATATACCTTGTTTTCTTTAAATCGTTTTCTGGTGCAGATAGTATGTACTTTAGTGTTGCTTTAATTGCCGCATTTGTTGGAATTTCCAGTTTGACGGAAAGTTCCGGAGGTTTCAATGTGTCTTATCCTTTGTTAGTTTTGATTTTGTTGTACACTGTTGAACGACAACACTCTGTCTCACGGGAGCGTTAGATTTGGCTTTAGATGCCGTCATCCCCCTTGGTGCTCGTGGAAGTGCTAAGCAATTTTTTACGGTCATCATACCTGTATACAACAGGGCGTCCGCAATCCTACCAACTTTGAAATCGGTACAAACCCAGACATATGATGATTTTGAATGTCTGGTCATCGACGATGGGTCGGGGGATGCAGACGCTCTGCGTGCCGTTGTCGATGGGCTGGGGGATGATAGATTTAGGTATGTTTGGAGAGCCAACGGTGGAGGCGGTGCAGCGCGAAACACGGGTATTTCGGCTGCGAGGGGCGACTGGATATCCTTTCTGGATTCTGACGATTTCTTTTACCCAGAGAAGCTTAAGACAATTGCTGAGAACTTGTCGCGGGATAGAAGCGTGGATATCTGGTCGCACCGAGCGCTTGTGGAGCGTGGTGGCAACGTGAAATTTCTAAGGCCTACCAGGCTTCCGAGGGAGGGCGAGACCGTTTCCGAGCTGATGTTTAAGCATCGGGAGTTTTTACAGACTTCAACCCTTACTGTTCGGGCAGAACTGGCGCGTAAAGTGATGTTTGACCCGCAGTTGCGAAAAGCACAGGATGTGGATTTCATGGTTAGGTTGGAGCGGGCGGGCGCGACCTACAAGTGCCTGCCTGAAACACTGTCTATCTGGACTGATCGACCGGCGAATGACAGGGTGGGATCTCCAAGGCGCCCAATTGATGTGCGGCGTTGGTATGAATCCGAAGGGGCACTCCTGCCTCCCAAAACTCGCAGGGCATTCGAGGCGACTTATCTTTCCTACGAAATTGCAAAGGAAAGCCCAGTTGAGTCGCTTCACTTTATACTTCGAGCACTCGTGACAGGTGCCATTAATCCTAAAATGGCAGTAGTCTCATTTCTGCGTGCCTTTTTGAGCCCGGAACTATACAGACCTTTGGTCAACAGGGTTGTTGGACGGTGACATTTACAACCTAAAGCGTGTCGCATTTATTCAGCCTCATATCCTGCTGCTTTGAAGAAGTTTCTGCACTCAGTGACGGAGAAGAGGGCGATGATGTCGCCGAGGGCTTGGGCAATCGTGTCAAAGCTTCTGGCGGCTCGCTTTCGTAAGAGCGCCTTGAGCTTCGAGAACGCCATTTCGATGGGGTTCAGGTCAGGCGAATAGGGCGGCAGGAAGAGCAGCCAGGCACCCTTCGCCTTGACGAGTTGCTCGGCTTTCTCGCTTTTGTGGAAGCCGACATTGTCGAGGATGACAACGTCGCCGGGCGACAGTGTCGGCGCAAGCTGTGTCTCGATCCATGTTTCGAAGATGCGGCTGTTCATCGGCGCATCGACAATCCATGGCGCGGTCAGGCCATGGCAGCGCAGTCCGGCGATGAATGTCTGCGTCTTCCAGTGGCCGAAGGGAGCGTAGGCTGCAAAGCGACTGCCTTTGGCAGACCATCCGGTGCGCTTCGTCAAACGGGTATTCGTGGACGTCTCATCGATAAAGATGAGCCTGGACAACGCCTTGTCGAAGAACCGCTTGCGGCGGTTGATCCAAAGATCACGCGCCTTGGCGATCTCCGGTCTGCGCTGCTCGCTTGCCTTCAGGCTTTTTTTTATTGCTCAACCCAAGCCGGTGCAGAAACCGCCCGACGGTGGCGCGGTGGACGTCGATGCCGCGCTCGGCCAGTTCGAGACACAATTCGTCCAGAGTCACTTCGCCATGCAGAGCCACACGCTCGCTGAGCCATTGCCCATGCGGCGAAAGTTTACTGCCAGGCGGATGGCCCTGTCTTGCGGGGCGAAGAGAACCAGAGGAACGATGCAGGATCATCATGTTGTTGACGAACCGGGGCGAAACCCGGAAATGCCGGGCGGCTTCCCGGTTGCTATTGCCTTCATTCACAAACGCGACGACACGCTCACGCAACTCCATCGGATGCGGCTTGCCCATGGCGCTTCTCCTTCCATGGGCACAGTCAATCACAGATCAAGAAAAACAGGAATCCTGAATCACGTTTGCCGCGACAGACA
>LFEF01039910.1_pt1 | contig 30215 bp, 33 predicted proteins | sample 619371 | NCBI WGS metagenome assembly LFEF01 (sample SAMN03014291, study PRJNA259931) | freshwater metagenome | biome: lake; feature: waterbloom | place: China: Taihu Lake | collected 2006-08 | depth 0 m m
CTTTTTTTATATATTTACAACTTATAATTCATTGTAATGAAAAAAATAGCATTTCTCTTTTTATTCAGTTTTTGTTTGGTTTCCGCTCAAGATAACCAAAAATTTGATTTAGGAAAAAATGAAGTCAAATTTGATGTTTTTTCTTTGGTTGCTTTCGGAAAAGTACATGTAAGTTATGAACGTTTCATATCAGATGATTTTTCTGTAGGTGTGAGCGGGAATTTTAACCAAAGTAAATCCCGTGAAGAAGATTTTGAATTAGGTAAAAATAGAACGTTAGAAGACTATCAAATTATTCCTTTTGTTCGTTATTCATTGTCTAAAAGTCAAATTCGTTATTATTTTATAGAAGTTTTTGTTTCTGCTAATCAGGGTAAATATCGTGAACTTGAGCGTTTGGTTGACGAAAATAACAATGGCTATTATGAAGCGGTCCAAAGAGATTATTCCGATTTTGCTATAGGTGGAGCCATTGGTCATAAGTTTTACATCAAAGAAAAACTGGGTATTGATATTTTTGTGGGAATGGGTAAAAATCTATTCAGCTCTGGCGAAAGTCCGGATTTTATTTCTAGAGTAGGTATTAATGTAGGTTATCGTTTTTAATTTTAATAATATGAAAAAATCCATTTTATTTTATATTCTGCTTCTTTTACCAATTTTGAATAGTTGTAGCAAAGAAGATGAAGAATTTTTTAATGCTGTTTATACCACTATTCCCGGATTGGTTACAATTGAAGCTCAACCAAGTTTTGCTGTTAACGATATAATTTGGTTGAATACAAATACCTTCTCTAGATATTTAACTGAACCTAATCAAACAACTCCCTTAGATGTATACAAAACAACTAATTCAGAAACATTTAGCTTTTTGTATCGTTTAGAAAAACAAGTTAACGGGGAATGGGAAAATGTTGCTATAGGCACAAATTTTATTGAAAATAAAGGTGAAATGAGTATTGGTAACTATATTACCGGAATTGCTTTTTATAATGAAGTTACAGAAGCTTATGAATACAGAGGTGGCATTATATTAACACAACCTGGTCAATATAGAATCGGTTTCTTCAGTGGTTTTAACGGATTTAATTTTGATATTATATCAGAAAGTGCCAACCGTTCTACTTTTCTAACTATTGCCACCACGGCTTTTAATGCTCCAAACGGATTTTACACCTTCACTGTCAATTAAAACCATTTTTTACGTTTGAAATAATAAATCATTCCTAAGACTAAAATAAACATAACTCCCAATGTGATAAAATATCCGTTGGGAGCTTTTAATTCGGGTATGTTTTCAAAATTCATTCCATAAACACCCACAATAAAGGTTAATGGAATAAAAACCACAGACACAATTGTCAACGTTTTCATGATTTCATTCATGCGATGACTTTGGGCAGAAAAATAAAAACTGGAAGCACTCTCTAAAGAGCTGATATCATATTCGATTTGATCTAAAAGTTCCAAACTTTTTTGATACAAACGAGAGAAAAAAGTAAAATTTGATTTTTCTATTCCATTAAAATCATCATCTTCTTTTAAGGATTTCAAGTTATATAATGAATCTTTTAGCGGAATAATGGAACGTTTTAAATAGTATAAATCTTCACTACACTTTTCAATTCGAACCAAAACATCTTGACTGTCATTTACTTTTGCTTCAATTTGCAATTGTTCAATGCTATCTTCATATTTTTCAATCGTGATGTAGAAATTTTCCATTATTGCATCTAACATCAAATACAATAGAAAATCATTTCTCTTTTTACAAACCAAACCTGAGTTTGTTTTAATTCGCTCGCGAATGTGGGTAAAAAAATCACCTCTTTTTTCTTGAAAAGAAACAAGAATATTATCTTTTAAAATAAAACTGATTTGCTCTACATGAACGTTGGTTTCGTTTTTTTCAGGCAAAATAGATTTGATACTAAAAAACAATGCGTTTTCCAAATCTTCCATTCGGGTACGTTTGGCTACATTCAACACATCACCGGCAATATAGGCATCAATTCCAATGGTTTCAACAACTTTTTTTATCAATTCTACGTCATGTAAACCGTGAATATTTAACCACTTAACATCATTTGAATGAAGCAATGATTCAATTTCATTTTTCTCAAATTGAAGGTCTTTTGTTTCCGTAAATGATTCTGAGTTATACACAAAAAGTTGCATTTCTACCGGTTGATCTTTATGATGTCCGGTATATTCAAAATAGTTCGGCTGAACTTTTCTCCCTTTTTTATATTTAAGTCGTTTCACGGTTTTTATTTTTTATAAAAATAAGGGATTTAATTTTTTCATTCTATTTTTACAAAAATATTTTTTCATGCAAACACTAATTATCAACATTAAGGAGCTGATTCAAATCAGAGAAAAAGGAATTCATATGGTATCCGGAAGTGAAATGGCAACATTACCTATGCTTAGAAATGCATTTCTTTTGTTAAAAGATGATATAATTATTGATTTTGGTGAAATGAAAGATTGTCCAATACTTTCTGAAGCAAAAATTATTGATGCAACGGAAAAAGTTGTTTTACCCACATGGTGTGACAGTCACACTCATTTGGTCTATGCCGGCAATCGCATACAAGAATTTGTAGATAGAATCAATGGTCTGAGCTATGAAGAAATTGCTAATCGAGGGGGTGGAATATTAAATTCAGCCGAAAAACTCAATGCAACCAGTGAAGAGGAAATTTACGAACAATCGAAAGTTAGATTAGAAGAAGTGATGAAATTGGGCACCGGAGCCATCGAAATCAAATCCGGTTATGGTTTGACGGTAGAGGGAGAACTGAAAATGCTTCGCGTCATCAGACGTTTAGCAGAAAACTATCACATCAAAATAAAAGCTACTTTTTTAGGAGCTCATGCTTTTCCTAAAGAATACAAAGAAAATCATTCCGGTTATATTGATTTAATAATCAATGAAATGCTACCGAAAATAGCCAAAGAAAACTTAGCAGATTACATTGATGCTTTTTTAGAAACCGGCTATTTTTCAGTTGAAGAAACCGAACGCATTATGGAAGCCGGTAAAAAACATGGTTTACAAGCTAAAATTCATGTCAATCAATTCACAGCCATCAAAGGTATTGCCGCTTGTGTGAAGCAAAATGCGTTAACAGTTGATCATCTAGAAATTGTTACAGATGAAGATATCGAAGTGCTTAAAAATACTAAAACGATGCCAGTCGCCTTGCCTTCCTGCAGTTATTTTATTAGCATTCCATACACACCTGCACGAAAAATGATGCAAGCCGGATTGCCATTAGCTTTAGCAACTGATTATAATCCGGGGACAACGCCTTCCGGAAACATGAATTTTGTGGTAGCCACCGCTTGTATTAAAATGAAAATGACTCCAGAGGAAGCGATTAATGCCGCAACAATAAATGGTGCTTATGCGATGGGAATTTCAAAAACGCACGGAAGTATTACCAGAGGTAAAAAGGCCAATATTATCATTACTAAACCCATTCATTCGTTTTATCAATTGCCTTATGAATTTGGGAGTAACTTGATTGAGGAGGTAATAATTGAAGGACAAAAAATTTAGAATACAATTTTAGAATAAAGTTACTTTAAGGAAATAACAATAAATATAAAAAAAGGAGCAACTCATCATTGCTCCTTTCCTTTTCTCTTAAAAAAATATTCTTATTTCAAAGTAAAGCTTGTTTTACCAACCAATTCACCTTTGTCAAAAATATTTACAAAGTAAGTGCCTTTTTCAAAGTTTTCACCCGGAAGGTTTTCAGAAACATTTACGGTATTATTTTCGTATTGAACAGTTGTGATAAAACTATACGTTAAAGATTGGTCGCCAAATTCAATTAGTTTTTTCTCGCCTAACACATTGTTTTTGCTATCAATTACTTGCACATAGTATGATTTATCTCCGGATTTTGCTACTTTATTTTCAGCAATGGTAAAACTCACTTTTAAAATGTCTGCTCTACGAGCTTTTTCAGTAGCTACTTCTTTTCCTGAGCTTTTTACCTTGTATGCTCCTGTTTTTAAATTTAGGATGGAAAGTTTAGAGGCTTTTTCAACTGTCTTAGTTAATTCCTCATTTTGACCGGCTAATACTTGGTTGTATTCTTTTGCTTCTACTAAAATAGTTTTAGTGCTGTCAATTTCTGCAGTTAAATCTTGATTTAATTTTTTTAACGCATCATTTTCGCGAATCAAATCATTCATCTTTGCTTGCAAAGTGGCAATTTGTTTTTTGTAATTCGCTAAAGTTCCTGAATCAACTTTTGCTCTTTTTAAATCTTCCATCAACTTGACAACTTTGTCACGTTCAGCAATTAATTCCTCAGACATAGAAGTATTTTCAGCAATTGCAGCATCATAGGTTGTTTTTAATTGAGCTAATTCTTCTAAAGCAGATTCTTTTTCAGTTGTAACTGTGGATAGTTCTGTTTCTACTTTTTTTGCATCAGAACTCATTTTAAACATGTATCCTAAACTAGCTAAGAGTAATAAGGATAAAACTAAAATAATAGCTTTTAATTTTGAATTGTTGTTTTGATTTTCCATAAGATTAAGTTGATTTTTAGGCAAAGTTAAATTTAATTTAGATTCGTTATGCAATTTTATAACGTATTTTACTTAAAAATAGTATTTTTGAGTACAATTTTTTTATATGGAAAATCTGATTCCGTTCACTTCAATTGAATTAGGGAAAATTACCAATCATCGTAGTGGTGAGATTAAATTTGGTGAAAAAATGTTAACGGTTCCTTCAGGGGTTTCTCCTGTTGATTTTATCACCCAATGTAAAGCCAAATTTGTATTATTCGGAATCCCTGAAGACATTGGTGTTCGTGCCAATTTTGGTCGACCCGGGGCGGCTACCGCTTGGGAAAGTGCCATAAAAAGTATTGCTAACATTCAACATAATCGATTTTGCAAGGGAAATCAACTTTTGCTTTTAGGGTCTTTAGATGTAAAAGATGAAGTAAAAAAAGCTGAAAATTTAGACTTTCTAGACACTGAGGACCGTAAAACGTTTTCTAAGTTAGTGGAAAAAATTGACAAAGAAGTTTCACATATTATTTTTACGATTGTGAAAGCGGGTAAAATTCCTATAATCATTGGGGGTGGACATAATAATGCATACGGCAATATAAAAGGAACTGCTCTTGCAAAAGGGAGACCCATTAATGCCGTAAATCTTGATGCTCATTCTGATTTTAGAATACTGGAAGGTCGCCATAGTGGAAATGGGTTTTCGTATGCTTTTGATGATGGATTTTTAAAAAAATACTTCATTTACGGCTTACATGAAAGCTATACTTCAAAAAATGTATTAATACGTTTAAAAGACCTTGAAGACCGAGTGCGATTCAATACGTATGATGAAATCAGCATCCGAAAAGTAAAAAACTTTGAACAAGAACTGAACCAAGCATTAACTTTTATCAAAAATGAACCTTTCGGAATTGAAATTGATTTGGATTCTCTTCCCAACATTGCCAGCAGTGCCATGACGCCAAGTGGTTTTTCAGTTGAACAAGCCCGACAATTTGTACATCACTTTGGAAAGCATCCCAATGCAACTTATTTGCATATTTGTGAAGGGGCTCCAGAGTTGGGGGAGGATAAAAATCCACAACTCATTGGAAAATTAATTGGGTATTTAATGACCGATTTTGTTAAAGCAAAGAGTATTTTTGAGGGATAACTTAATTCCTGATAAAGTGTAGAGACCCAAAAAAATAATTACCCTATCTTTGCAGTCAATTATTTTTCTATGACGTTTCAAGACCTACATTTACTTTCCAATATACAACATGCTTTATCGGATAAAGGCTACACCACTCCTACTCCTATTCAACAACAAGCTATCCCAATCATTTTAGAAGGAAATGATTTGGTAGGGTGTGCACAAACCGGCACCGGTAAAACAGCCGCTTTTGCCATTCCAATCCTGAATTTACTGCATAGAATTGTTGGTTCCGCACAAAAACGCAAATATATTCGAACCTTAGTGGTTACGCCTACTCGTGAATTGGCCATTCAAATTGGGGAAAGTTTTGATACGTATGGAAAATATACCAACATTCGTCAACTCACTATTTACGGTGGCGTAAGTCAAGTGCCTCAAGTAGATCAATTGAAAAAAGGGGTGGATGTATTAATTGTTACTCCCGGACGTTTATTGGATTTACACAAACAAGGATTTATCGATTTAGATCATTTACACACCTTAGTTTTAGACGAAGCTGACCAAATGTTGGATATGGGTTTTATTAACGATGTGAAAAAAATCATCAAATTAACCCCCGATAATCGTCAAACTTTGTTGTTTTCTGCGACGATGCCCATTGCCATTCGTGAATTGGCTGATAGTTTTTTGAATCAACCGAAATATGTTTCGGTTACACCGATATCTTCTACAGCTGAAACGGTAGAACAACGCATCTATTTTGTAAACAAAGAAGACAAGCGAAAATTGTTATATCATTTGATTCGAAACGAAGGTTTAAAACAATTGTTGGTTTTTTGTCGAACTAAACACGGTGCTGATAATGTGGTCAAAGCTTTAAAGAAAAATGGCGTTAATGCTGAAGCTATTCACGGTGATAAATCACAATCGGCCCGTCAACGGGTTTTAGAAGCCTTTAAGAAGAATGAAATTTCTGTTTTAGTAGCCACCGATATTGCTGCTCGCGGAATTGACATTGAAAGTCTACCGTTTGTACTGAATTTTGATTTACCCAATATTCCTGAAACCTATGTACACCGCATTGGAAGAACCGGTCGAGCCGGAAATGGTGGAATTTCGATTTCTTTTTGTGGAAAAGATGAAGAAGTATATTGGAAAGACATTCAAAAGTTAGTTAAAGTGAATGTAAAGACCATAAAAGACCATCCTTATCCATGGACAACAGCTGAAGTAACTAAATCAGAAGAACCAGCAAAAAAAGATTATCGAAATACAAAAAAAAATAACACCTCCAGAAAATCTGATGCTTCTAAAAAAAATAAAAAGCGTTGGTATTAACGGTTATTTTTCATCAATTTTTCAATGCATTGAATCAATTTTGAGGGTTCAAATGGTTTAATTAGTATATCATTCATACCTACCGAAAAAGCTTCATCTGTTATTTCGTCTTTAGCAAAAGCAGTCAAGGCAATTATTGGAACTTCAATTTCTTTTTTACGAATGAGACGAGTTGTTTCAAAACCATTGATAAGTGGCATGTTAATATCCATTAACACTACGTCAAAATGTTCTTTCCCAAGAGCTTCAATGGCTGCATAGCCATCATCTACAATCAAAAACTTAAAGTTGTTTTTCTCCATTATTTTTCGGGTCACCATTTGGTTGATTTTATTGTCTTCCACCACCAAAACTTTATAAACTTGCTCAGCTGATAAATCTACCGTAATATTGTTGATAATATCATCTACTTTTTTAGGGTCGGTTTCAAAAGTAATTGTGAAATAAAAACGAGTTCCTTTACCTTCTTGACTTTCAACAAAAATTTCACTTCCAAAAATTTCAACTAATCTTTTTACGATAGATAGTCCTAAACCGGCTCCTTGATAATCATCTTCTTTTCTGTCAATTTGAACAAATTTTTCAAAGATTTTATTCAAATCTTTTTGAGGAATTCCTACTCCGGTATCTTTTACCTCAAATTGAATATTAGAAAGCGTTCCTTCAATTTTATCAAGCTTAGCTTTAATAAATACTTCGCCATTTTGAGTAAACTTAAGAGCGTTGCTCACTAAATTCATCAGAATTTGAGACAATCGTAATTTATCTCCAATCAAATATTCCGGAATTGATGAGTCAATTTCTGTGATGATTTTATTATTATTTCGGGTAGCGATGAAAGAAAGTGATTCGGAAACCATGTGAATTTCATCCTCCAAATTCAAGGTACTGTTTTCTAAAACTACTTTATTCTCTTCTATTTTATTGATTTGGAGTAAATCATTTACTAACGACAATAAATAACGGGCAGAAAACTTCAATGATTTCAAATGCGGACTGTCCGTTAATTCATTATGTTCATCTGCTAACATATTTGTAATACCGACTACTCCATACAAAGGAGTTCGAAGTTCATGACTGATTGTAGAAATAAATTGTGATTTTAATTTAGAAGCTTCTTCCGCCTTTTCTTTTGCATCATTTAATTCTTTATTTTTTGCTTCCAAATATAAATTCACCTTTTTTCTAAAAACAATATTTCGGTATAACATATACAACAGAAAGACCATTAATAATAAAAAGACCAAAGAAAGTGACGTTATAATTTTAGTCTTCTTTAGATTTTCCTGTTGAAGACTTCGCTCTTTGTTTACTTTTAACAATTCGCGTTTAGATTCTTCTAATTCAATTTTTAGAGCGGTAAGATTGATACTTTTTATATTATCCGAGTTAAAAATACGATCTTTAACTTCTTCGTGTAAATCCAATTGGATGAATGCATTTTTATAATCGCCCTTTTTGAATAAATACCGTGCATATTCTTCATGAATATCAGATAGATAGCTATCTAATTGATTGGCCTCGCTGATTTCAATTGCTTTCTGGAAATGAAAATCAACCAATTCGTCGTTGTTCAGATGACTATATTTTAAGCCTAATAACAAATTCAAATATGCTTCCGTATCAGGATACTTCATCAATTCGATGTTCTTTTGAGCAAAATCAACATTCTCAATTGCTTTTTTATACTCTTTTTGTTGAAAATAAGCCCATGCTAAATTAATCTTTGTCAGTACTTTTGATGCTTCTTCTTTAAATTGATCTGCATATTTAAGTGATTTTAAATAATAGGCTATACCGGTTTTTGCATCATTTTTTCGATACAAAAAAATGTTTCCAATATTATTATAAAACCAAATCTTAAGTGTATCGTTTTTTGCCTTATCAGAATATTGAATTGCCTTATCATAGTAACCCAATGCTTTGTCAATTTCTAATATTTCTTCATACACTCCTCCTATGGAATTATAAGATAACGCAATTAAATTATTTTCATTGAGTTGTATTGCTTTCGTTAAAGCTTTATTGGAGGAAAGCAAAGAGTTTTTATAATCAGCCTTGAGTAGTAAGCTATCTGAAACAGATAGAAATTTCATCACTTCTTTTTTACTCTTTCTATTTGATAAAGATTGAGAAAAAGCGACATTAACCAATAGTAAAAAAATAAATAGTATTCTTGGGGACATTCTCTTCATTAAAATGCTCAAATATACTATTAAAAATAAAAAAATCCTGATTGCTCAGGGTTTTGATTAAAATTAATTTCGCACTAATTTTTTGTATTTGATACGTTTCGGTGTCAAATCACCACCTAAGCGTTTGCGTTTATTTTCTTCGTATTCTGAGAAGCTACCTTCAAAGAAATAGACTTGTGAATCGCCTTCAAACGCTAGAATATGTGTACAAACCCTATCTAAAAACCATCTATCGTGTGATATAATCACGGCACAACCGGCAAAATTTTCTAAACCTTCTTCTAACGCTCGTAAAGTATTTACATCCAAATCATTAGTTGGCTCATCGAGTAACAACACGTTTCCTTCTTCTTTTAACGTAATCGCTAAGTGTAAACGGTTGCGTTCTCCACCGGATAACGTAGCTACTTTTTTATTCTGATCGCTACCACCAAAGTTAAAACGGCTTAAATATGCTCTTGAGTTTACTTGTCTTCCACCCATCATAATTAATTCTTGTCCATCGCAAAAGTTTTCCCATATCGATTTATCCGGATTGATATTGGAATGGGATTGGTCAACATACGCAATTTTAACGGTTTCACCTATTGTAAACGTTCCTTTATCAGGAGTTTCTTCACCCATAATCATTCTGAAAATGGTTGTTTTTCCGGCACCATTCGGACCAATAATACCCACAATTCCGGCTTGTGGAAGGGTAAAATTCAAATCTTCATACAACAATTTATCGCCATACGCTTTGGCAACCCCTTTTGCCTCAATTACATTCGTTCCTAAACGCGGTCCGTTTGGAATATATAATTCTAATTTTTCATCTAATACTCTTTGGTCTTCATTCAAAAGTTTATCATAATTCTGTAAACGGGCTTTTTGTTTCGTTTGACGTCCTTTTGCACCTTGACGCACCCATTCTAACTCACGTTCTAAAGTTTTTCTGCGTTTGGAAGCTACTTTTTCTTCTAATTCTAAACGTTTTGATTTTTGGTCTAACCAAGAAGAGTAATTTCCTTTCCACGGAATACCTTCTCCTCTATCCAACTCTAAAATCCATCCGGCTACATTGTCTAAGAAATAACGGTCGTGTGTTACTGCAATTACGGTTCCCGGATATTGTTGCAAATGTTGCTCTAACCACAAAACTGACTCCGCATCCAAGTGGTTGGTTGGCTCATCTAATAATAAAACATCCGGTTGTTGCAACAATAATCGACATAAAGCCACACGTCTTTTTTCACCACCAGACAATACTTTGATTGGCGTATCCGAATCTGGTGTACGAAGTGCATCCATCGCTACTTCTAATTTATTATCAATTTCCCAAGCTCCAACGGCATCAATCTTATCTTGCAATTCCGCTTGACGGTCCATTAATTTTTGCATTTTATCGGCATCCTCATAGACTTCCGGTAAACCAAACATATCATTGATTTTGTTGAATTCTTCTAAAAGAGCAAAAATTTCAGCCGCTCCTTCGCGAACAATTTCAATTACTGTTTTGTTTTCGTCTAATTGTGGTTCTTGTTCTAAGTAACCCACTTTATAACCGGGTGCAAAAACCAAATCACCTTGGAAGTTTTTATCTACTCCGGCAATAATTTTAAGTAAAGAAGATTTTCCGGAACCGTTTAAACCTAAAATACCAATTTTAGCTCCATAAAAGAAGCTCAAATAAATATCCTTTAAAACTTGTTTGTTTGTGCTGGAGTAGGTTTTACTCACTTTTGACATCGAAAAGATGACCTTTTTATCGTCTGACATTGTTGTGTAATTTTAAATTATACCCTTCCTTTTAATGCATTAAACACCCATGCAATGGCTAAAAATCCTATGCCTACCGTAGCAAAACCCCAACCGGCTACATCAGCATATCGATAAATGCCTAAACCAATTAGTAGTATACCCATAATAATCATAATAAAAGTTGCCCATGCTAAGACTGTATTCTTATTCATGCCCATGATGTAGTTATTTTTGTTTTTTGGAAATGCAAATATCGACAATAATGTCTTAATAAAAAATCAAAATAATCATGAACAATACATAAACTATTATGAATTATTTATAGGGCCGTTATGATTTAATATATTTGCATCTTTAAAATAATAAATCATGTTCAAATTTAAACTAGTCCTTCCATTTTTATTACTAACCTTCATTTTAGGTGCACAAGAGCGTCACTTAAAAAACATCAAACAACTTACGTTTGGTGGCGATAATGCGGAAGCTTATTTTAGTCCGGATGGAAAAAAATTAACCTTACAAGTGACTAATAAAGCGTTTGGTGTTCCATGTGACCAAATCTTTATGTTGGATTTGCAGGAACAAGAATTCAACGAAAAAAGTTTGAAATTGATTTCTACCGGAAAAGGAAGAACCACTTGCTCTTATTACATGCCGGATGGAAAACACATTTTGTATGCTTCCACACATGCTGATAATCATGCTTGTCCTGCTCCTCCTAAATCAACCGATGGAAAATATCTTTGGGCAATTTATCCTGAATTTGATATTTACATTGCTGATTTAAATGGTAATATCACCAAAAAATTAACTGATTCACCCGGTTATGATGCTGAAGCGGTAGTTTCACCTGACGGAAAAAAAATTGCTTTTACCAGTATTAGAAGTGGTGATTTAGAAATTTACACCATGGACATTGATGGTTCTAATTTAAAACAAATCACTTTTGGTTTGGGCTATGACGGGGGATGTTTCTTTTCGCATGACAGCAAGAAAATTGTATTTCGTTCTTCACGTCCAAAAACAGAAGAAGAAATCAGAGAATACAAAGATTTGTTGAGTCAAAATTTGGTTGCTCCATCAGAAATGGAAATTTACACTTGTAACATAGACGGGTCTGATTTAAAGCAAATTACTAATTTAGGTAAAGCCAATTGGGCTCCCTATTTTCATCCGTCAGACCAAAAAATAATTTTTTCTTCCAACCATCATTCTACCAGAGGATATGATTTTCAATTGTACATGATTGACATCAATGGTGAAAATTTACGTCAAATTACGTGGGAAAGTGAATTTAATGCCTTTCCAATGTTTTCACCCGATGGAAAAAAATTGGTTTTTTCGAGTAATCGAATGCAATCGAAACCAAGAGAAACCAATGTGTTTATTGCGGATTGGGTAGATCAAGACGAGGCGGAATTGACACAACCAAAATCGTTGAAAAAACATATTTCCTATCTGGCTTCTGATGAATTGCAAGGTCGATTAACCGGCTCAAAAGGTGAAGAATTGGCGGCTAACTATTTGGTAAAAGAATTAAAAAGTTTAGGTGTAAAGCCTTATGACGGAAAAAATTACATTCAAAAATTTGACTATAAAGTACGTTTGAATCCACATGATTCCACACAAATCAAACAAAATTCAGGAAAGAATGTGGTTGGCTTTTTAGACAACAAAGCGACAAAAACCATTTTAATTGGAGCTCATTATGACCATTTGGGATTGAATGAACACAACCATTCTTCTAAACCCAATTCAAAAGGAGAAATTCACAACGGTGCGGATGATAATGCTTCAGGTGTGGCGGCTGTTTTAGAATTGGCTCGCATGTATGCAAAAAACAAAACAAATGAAAAGGTAAACTATTTATTTGCCTTTTTCTCCGGTGAAGAAGACGGACTAATCGGTTCAAAACAATTGGCCAATGTGTTGAAAAACAATCATCCGAATATTATCAGCATGATTAATTTGGACATGATTGGTCGTTTGAACGAAATGAAAAACTTGACTGTGGGTGGAATTGGAACCAATCCCAACTTCAAATCGATTGTAGAACGAAATAAACCGGCTGGATTTGCCGTGACTTTGGACGAAAGCGGTATGGGACCTTCGGATCATACTTCCTTTTATTTGAAAAATATTCCGGTTTTGTTTTTCTTTACGGGAACCCATGCCGATTATCACAAACCATCAGATGATGAAGAAAAAATCAATTACTACGGAGTCCGCAACATTACCGATTATGTTTTTAGAGTGTGTAACGAAATTGCAGCCTTAGACAAAGTTGAATTTGTTCCCACCAAAACTGACGCTCCTAAAACCGCACCAAAATACAAAGTCACATTAGGCATCATGCCGGATTATACCGACCACGGCGATGGTTTGCATGTGGATGGTGTAACGGATAACAGACCGGCTCAATTAGCAGGAATAAAAGGCGGTGATGTGATAGTAAAAATTGGCGATTGTGAGATTAAAGAAGTGTATGGTTACATGAACTGTTTATCAAAAATCAATTCAGGTGATGAATTACCGGTTACGTTTAAACGCAATGGGGAAACGAAAATAGTGAATGTGAAGTTCTAATTTCTTACAAATAATATATCAACCATCAATCTCCTCCGATTGGTGGTTTTTTATTTTGCAAAAATGGTAGTTAACAACTCTTTGTATAAATCTTCATCGTTGAGTTGATTGGCTCCTACTCCTTTGCTTTTCACATCAATTTCTCGGAGTTTGGCTACGATGGAGCTGACTTTTTTCATAGGATAATTTTTCAAAGCAACATCATAATCTTTTAAATAGTACGGATTCACTTTTATCACTTTTGAAACATTTCCTGGTGATTTGTCTTTTAAACCATGGTATTGCAATAATGCAGAAAAAAAGCCGAATACCATACCAACAGTCAATACCATTGGGTATTCTTTTTTGTTTTGCGAAAAATGTTGTGCAATTCGATAAGATTGTAATTCGTTGCGGTCGCCAATGGCTTTTCGGAATTCAAACTGATTAAAATCTTTGCTGAACCCGATATTCGTTTCAATATGATTCGGATTGATGACAGTTCCTTTGGGTAAAATGATTTGTAGTTTGTCTAATTCATTGCTGATACGACTCAAATCGGTTCCTAAAAACTCGACCAACATCGCGGCAGCTTTGGGCTCAATGGAATAGTCTTTTGGTTTTAACACTCTGGAAATCCAAGCGGCGACTTGGTTCTCATATAACTTTTTACTCTCAAAAAGGAGTCCGTTTTTTTCAATGGTTTTGGTTAATTTTTTACGTTTATCCAACGTTTTATATTTATATGCGATCACCAAAACCGTTGTGGGTTGTGGATTTTCAGCATAACTTTCCAATTTGTCAATGGTTCTGGAAAGTTCTTGAGCTTCTTTCACAATCACCACTTGTCGGTCGGCCATCATGGGATAGCGTTTGGCATTTCCTACAATGTCTTCCACGGTTACATCACGTCCGTACAACACCATTTGGTTAAAGCCTTTCTCCTCTTCCGACAATACATTATCTTCAATATATTCCGTTAATTTATCAATATAATACGGTTCTTCACCCATTAAAAAATAAATAGGTTTGATGTTTCCGTTTTTAATATCGCTTATAATTTTTACAATTTCATCCATGATAGAGCTTGTCTTGGCGAATAAGTTGGCTTTTTATTTTAAATAAGTACATTTGCGGTATGCAAAAACTGAATTTTCCCGACTATTCCTTTCGCTTCAAAAATAGTGAAAATAACTTGTTGGTTTTTGATGAAATCAGGAAAAAATTTGTGGTACTCACTCCGGAAGAATGGGTACGCATACATGTAGTACAGTTTTTGATGGTCGAAAAAAACTATCCGAAATCGTTGATTAATGTAGAAAAAGTCATTAAAATTAACGGTTTAACCAAACGTTACGATATAGTTGTTTTTCAACCTAATGGAACTATTTTTTTAATAGTAGAATGTAAACAACCCAACGTAGCCATTTCACAAAACGTTTTTGATCAAATAGCCCGTTACAATTTGACATTAAAAGCGAATTATTTAATGGTTACCAACGGATTGAATCACTATTTTTGCCAAATGGATTTGGAGAAGGAAAGTTATTTGTTTTTGAAAGATATTCCTAGTTATAACGCAATAACATAATCATCTTGAAAAAAATTGCAATCGTCATTTTAAACTGGAACGGAGCCAAACTTTTAAAAGAGTTTTTGCCTTCGGTGGTCAAGTATTCGCAAGAAGGAACGGTTTATGTGATTGATAATGCTTCTACAGATGAATCTTTATTGGTTTTGAAAGAAGATTTTCCGTCTGTTCAAATCATTCAAAACAAAGAAAATTTTGGCTTTGCACAAGGTTATAATGAAGGTTTACAAAACATTGAAGAAGAAATCTATTGTTTGGTCAATTCCGATATTGAAGTGACAGAAAACTGGCTCACTCCTATTCTATCCCATTTTGAGCAACATCCAAATACGGCTATTATTCAACCTAAAATTTTAGATTATAAAAAGAAAACTCATTTTGAATATGCCGGTGGCGGTGGCGGATTTATTGACAAGTTTGGTTATCCGTATTGTCGTGGACGAATATTTGATACAATTGAAGAGGATAACGGACAATACAATGACACTCGAAAAATATTTTGGGCATCCGGTGCATGCTTTTTTATTCGAAAAAATGTGTTTCGTGAGTTAAATGGTTTCGATGCCGATTTTTTTGCTCACCAAGAAGAAATCGATTTATGTTGGAGAAGTTTCAATCGCAGTTACGACACTTTTTATTGTGGACAATCAACCGTTTATCACTTAGGTGGCGGAACGTTATCATCTTCCAATCCAAGAAAAACTTTTTTGAATTTTAGGAATTCATTGTTGATGCTTACTAAAAATTTACCTACTCAATCATTACTATTTATACTTTTTGGAAGGTTGATTTTAGATGGTATTGCTGGAATTCAATTACTATTCAATGGAAAGTTAAAGCATTTCATATCCATTTTAAAAGCTCACTTTTCTTTTTATGTATTATTTTTTAAAACCGTAAAGAAAAGAAAATCAAGCAATAACTCTCTCTATTACCATAAAACAAGCATTGTTTTCGACTATTTCATCAAAAATTGCACGATATTTGATGATAAAAATTAACAATAGTTTATCTATTTCTAATTTGGTATAAACAATAGTTAAGCGTTAATTTTGTAAAATCAAAAAACAATCCATATGAAAAAAGTCGTTTTAGTATTATCCGTAGTAGCATTAACGTTCACCTCTTGTGGAACAAAGAAAAAAATCGCTGAGTTAGAAGCCAAAAACAAAGAATGTCAAGATTTATTGAATTCAACGACTGTTAAATTAAACATGTGCTTATCAGAAAAAGATTTGTTAAACAGTCAGATTGCCGATTTAAAGAAAACCAATTCAGATTTAATCAGCAATGTAGGTAACATGACCATGTTATCTGCCAAAGGAGCTGAAAATCTTGAAAAATCACTGGAAAGTTTAAAAGAAAAAGATTTAAAAATATCCCGTTTACAAGATGCTTTAACGCGTAAAGACAGTGTTACTTTAGCAATGGTTACCAGTTTAAAAGGTGCAGTTGGAATTTCTGACCCTGACATTCAGGTGAATGTTGAAAAAGGAGTAGTAATGATTTCGATTGCTGATAAATTATTATTCAAATCCGGTAGTTATGAAATCAGTGACCGTGCCAAAGAAATTTTAGGTAAAGTTGCAAAAGTAGTGAACGACAAACCCAACTTTGAATGTATGGTAGAAAGTCATACCGATAACGTTCCCTACAGAAATGGAGTATTATTAGACAACTGGGATTTGAGTGCAAAAAGAGCCACTGCGGTTGTTCGTGTACTAACTGAAACACATAAAGTAAATCCTAAACAATTGATTGCAGCCGGAAGAGGTGAACATTTACCTTTAGTGGCTAACAATACTGTTGAAAACAGAGCGGCTAATCGCAGAACCAGAATCATCGTAATGCCAAAAATCGATGAGTTTTATGATATGATTGAAAAAGAAATGAAAAATCAAACCAAATAATACCTAAGAATGAAGTAAAGAAACGTCTCAATTGAGGCGTTTTTTTTATTTAAAAAATATCAATATCACCTTTTCCTTCACGGATAACAACAGGTTCACCTTCCGATAAATCAATAATGGTTGACGGCTGATTATCCCCATAACCACCATCAATAACAACATCTACAAGATTTTGCCATTTTTCAAAAATCAATTCAGGGTCAGTAGAATATTCTAAAACTTCATCATCATCGTGAATAGAAGTAGATACGATAGGATTGCCCAATTGTTTGACAATTTCTAACACAATAGCATTATCAGGCACACGAATTCCGACCGTTTTTTTCTTTTTAAATTCTTTTGGCAAATTATTATTTCCAGGTAAAATGAAGGTATAAGGACCGGGCAAAGATCGTTTTAAAATTTTAAAAGTGGGAGTATCAATTTGTTTGACATAATCGGATAAGTTACTCAAATCGTGGCAAATGAAAGAAAAATTAGCTTTTTCAAGTTTAATGCCTTTGATTTTTGCAATCCGCTCTAAGGCTTTTGTATTGGTAATATCACAACCTAATCCGTATACGGTATCCGTAGGATAAATAACTAAACCACCTTCTTTTAAAACCTTCACTACTTTTGCAATGGCTGCTTCGTTGGGATTTTGCGGATAAATTTTGATAAATTGTGCCATTTCAAAAATTTTGACAAATGTATCATTTATTTTCTAATCGGAATAAAATAAAAAACCCTGCCAATTGACAGGGTTTGATATGCTATACTGATAAAATTATTCAGCAATGATTTCGTAAGGTAAGTCAATTACAACATTTCTGTGTAAACGAACAGTAGCACTGTATTTACCGGTTCTTTTCACTGTACCTGAAGTGATGAATTTTCTATCAATTGGTTGACCTGCTTTTTCTAATGCCTCAGCAATATCTATATTGGTAACCGAACCAAATAATTTTTCACCACCAGCTTTCGCTGTAATTTTAATTTCTAATGCTTTTAATGTTTCTGCTAATTTTTTAGCATCATCCACTAATTTTTGCTCTTTGTGAGCTTTTTGCTTTAAATTCTCCGCTAACACTTTCTTTGCAGAAGGAGTAGCTAAAGTTGCAAATCCTTGAGGAATTAAATAGTTTCTTCCGTAACCCGGTTTAACTGATACAATATCATCTTTAAAACCTAAATTTTGAACGTCTTGTTTTAAGATTAGTTCCATGTTGATGTCCTTTTTTGTAGAAGTTAGCCCACCAGTGGCGAGGCAACAACTTAATTAATGATTATTTTAATAAATCCGCCACATATGGCATTAACGCTAAATGTCTTGCTCTTTTCACTGCAACTGACACTTTTCTTTGGTATTTTAAAGAAGTACCGGTTAAACGTCTTGGTAAAATTTTACCTTGCTCGTTCACAAATTTCAATAAAAAGTCTGCATCTTTATAATCAATATATTTGATACCGGATTTTTTGAAACGACAGTATTTTTTAATTTTGTTCGTATCAATATTCAAAGGAGTAAGATATCTGATATCTCCTTCTTTTTTTCCTTTTGCTGATTGCTCTATTGTTGACATAATGATTACGCTTTAGCTTTTAATTTTTCTCTTCTTCTTTCTGCCCAAGAAATAGCATGTTTGTCTAAACTTACCGTTAAGAAACGCATAATTCTTTCGTCACGTCTTAATTCAGTTTCAAAACCTAAAATTGCATCTGCAGGAGCTTTGAATTCGAATAAATGGTAAAAACCACTTTTCTTGTGTTGGATCTCATAGGCTAATTTTTTTAGTCCCCAATCCTCTTTTGATACCATCTGTGCCCCTTTGGACGTAAGAAAATCTTCGAATTTGCTTACTGTTTCCTTTACCTGCTGCTCAGATAAAACGGGATTCAAGATGAAAACAGCTTCATAATGATTCATAATAATTTACTTTAAAAATGTTAAATTGGGTGCAAAAGTAATCATTTCTTTTTAATTAACAACCATAAATCAACAAAAATCGACATAACGCAAAAAAAAACCGAAAAAAATTAGTTTTTATCGATGAAATGCACTATGTTTGCTTCACCAAATCTATAATTAATCGTATTATGAAACTAAATTGTGTTGTCGTAGATGATAGTTCGATTCAACGAATGATCATTACAAAACTAGTGAATAATCACCAAAACCTAACATTAGTTGGTGATTTCTCCAATGCTATCGAAGCGAAGAGTTGTATGTCCATACACTCCGTTGATTTAATTTTCTTGGACATTGAAATGCCAATTATCAATGGTTTTGATTTCCTTGATGGTCTAAAAAACAAACCTCAGATTATTTTTATCACCTCAAAAGCGGATTATGCCGTTAAAGCTTTTGATTATGATGCCACCGATTACTTACAAAAACCAATTTCAGTAGAGCGTTTTGATTCTGCTGTTAAAAGAGCAATTGAATTACACAAATTGCGTCATGAAGTAACGGAAGAAGAAGGTGATTATATCTTTATTAAAAGTAATCTGAAAAAATTAAAAGTTTATACTTCTAAAATTAAATGGATTGAAGCCTATGGTGATTACGTTAAAGTAGTTACCGATGAGGATAGTAATCTTGTGCTTTCTACCATGAAATCTTTTGAAAATGATTTATCTAAAGATCGTTTCTTGCGTGTTCACAAATCATTTATCGTGAATATTGACAAAATTGAACGCTTCAATAGTAAATTTGCTGAAATCGGAGTGACTAAAATTCCGTTAAGCCGAAACAAAAAAGACGATTTGAAAAAAGCATTAGCTATCGCTTAATAGAAATCAACGTTTACCGTTCTTTTTACAGAACGATATTGCGGAATCACATCAAAACTATTCAGTATTTTCTGGATAGTTTTTTTTGTTTCTGTTTGTGAAACGTTTTCAGGAATTTTAATCAAGATGGTTCTCAAATATTCATTTCTTATTCTGTTTATCATAGGTTCTTCCGGACCCAAAACAGGAATTTTCATATTTTGAGCAAGAACTTGGTATAACCACATGGCACTTTCTTTGACTTTTTCAAAATCTTTGTGCTTCAACGTAATTTTGATTAATCGATAATAAGGCGGATAGTTGAAAATTTGACGCTCATAAACTTGCTCTTTGTACATCCCAACATAATTATTGTGTGTTACTTGCTGAATCGTGTTGTGGTTCGGATTATAGGTTTGAATGACTACTTTCCCTTTTTTATCCGAACGTCCTGCCCTACCCGATACTTGTGCCATCATTTGATAACTGCGTTCAAAAGCTCTGAAATCAGGAAAATATAACATGTTGTCTGCATTTAAAATTCCTACCAAACTTACATTATCAAAATCCAATCCTTTGGCGAGCATTTGCGTACCCACCAAAATATCAACTTCCCGATTTTGAAATTTATCAATAATTTTATCATAGCCAAATTTTCCACGAGTAGTATCTTGATCCATTCGTTGGATTTTTTTATTGGGGAAAAGTGAAGCTAATTCCAATTCAATTTGCTCAGTACCAAATCCTTTTGTTGTTAAATCTACACTGGAACATTGATGACAGTTGGTTGGTTTCGCAATCGAATGTCCGCAATAATGACAACGCAGCTGGTTTTTAAATTTATGATAGGTCAAACTCACATCACAATTCGGACATTGTGGAACGTGACCGCACGTCATGCATTCTAATAAAGGTGCATACCCTCTCCTGTTTTGAAATAAAATCACTTGTTCTCCCAACGATAAACTTGCTGAAATTTCTTCAATCAACGTATCACTGAAATGTCCTTTCATTTGTTTACGGAAATATTTATCTTTCAAATCAACCAATACAACTTCAGGCAAAGGAGCATTATTGTAACGTTGAAAAAGTTCAACGAGACCGTATTTTTGGTTTTGCACATTATAATAGGTTTCCAAACTTGGCGTTGCAGAACCTAAAAGCACTTTTGAATGGTGAAATTTTGCCAAAACCGTCACCGCATCTCGAGCATGATAACGAGGAGCCGGATCAGTTTGTTTAAAATTCGGTTCATGTTCTTCATCAACAATTACCAATCCCAAATCAGAAAAAGGCAAAAACATGGCCGAACGGGCACCAATCACAACTTGAGCTTTAGGTGAGTTTTGTAACGCTTGATTCCATACTTCTACCCGTTCATTATTGCTGTATTTAGAATGAAAAACGGCTACTTTATTTCCGAAAAAACGACGCAGTCGAGCTACTAATTGAGTCGTTAAAGCAATTTCAGGTAATAAAAAAAGGACTTGTTTTCCGGATTCAATATATTCCCATATCAATTGACTGTATATTTCCGTTTTTCCACTAGACGTTACGCCGTGCAACAAACACACTTCTTTTGAAAGAAATTGTTGTTTAATTTCTTCGAATGCTTTTTGTTGTATATCGCTGAGTGTGATTGATTTTTCTACCTCATCAGAACTAAAATCTGTTCGATCTTGTACCAAATGATATTCTTCGAAAATTTCTTTTTCTACTAATTTTTTTAAAACTGAACTATCAACTTTTGTATAATCTAGCAATTGTTTAGCCGAAATTGGTTTTTTATCTGTAGCTGATAATTGAAAAAATCCAAGAATCAATTCTTTTTGACGTTCCGCTTTTATGGATTGTAATAAAACATTCAATGCTTCATGATTGGTATAATTTTGATGAAGTTTAATATAACGAACCAACTTCGGTTTATACTGCTCATGAATTTCTTCCTGTAATTGAATGATGTTTTTGTTCAAAAGCTTTTGTAACAATGGGAAAATATTTTTTTTGTTCAATATTTCCACAACATCATTCACTTTTATGGAACTCTGATGTTGAAGGGCTTCAAACACTAAAAATTCATCATCAGAAAGTTCCGTTTCGTTGATGTTCTCTTTTGATTTTAAGGAAATAATGGTTTCGCTTTCCAACAAAAAACCTGATGGCAAAGCGGCTTTATAAACCTCGCCAATGCTACACATATAATAAGAAGCAATCCATTGCCAATGCTTGATTTGAATGGAATTAACAATTGGTACTTCATCTAGAATCTGATGAATTTCTTTCGCTTCATATAAGGTTGGCGGATGTTCATGAGTATCAATAGAAAGAGCAGTAAAAATTTTATTTTTCCCAAACGGAACAGCAATTCGCATTCCGGGTTGAATAAACTGAAATTCAGTTTCCGAAATTTGATAGGTGAACGTTTTATTGAGTGCGAGTGGCAATATTACTTCAACAAAATAAGGCATATATTGGTTTTTTGGCGTTGAAAATTAATCGTAGAGATTTTTTCTTTTTAGTTTGTTGATGGTCGCATTGAGTTCAAAACCCAACAATAAAACCATGCAGTTAATCCAAATGTAAAACATTAAAATCAACAAGGTTCCGATTGATCCGTAAAGTTCGTTGTATTTGGCAAATTTCACCACATAAATTCCGAAAACATAAGACGATAAAATAATCAGAATTGTTGTAAAAACCGATCCAATACTAATAAATGCCACTTTTGAGGTTTGTTTGGTTCCAAATTTAAACAGTAAAGATGTAGTGATTAATATCATTAAAATAACAAAACCATATCGAATGAGTTCAATAAAGGAAATATCAGTATCTACAATTTCATGCAATTGAATTTTCTGAATGAATACCTCAGAGACAACAATTGCAGCAACCGTTACAATCAAAATAAATGAAAGTAGTATCGACATTCCTAATGAAATTAGATATTGCCGAACAAAACTGCGGGAAATGGTAATATGGTAAGAAGTTTCAAATCCGCCAAGAATAGCATTAATTCCATTTGACATTAAAAAAATGGACAATATAAAACCGGAAGAAAGTAACCCTTTATAGCTGTTATTCAAAATATCATCAATAATGGATTTAATCGCCTCAAATGTATTGGGCGGAACCCCATCTTCAACAAATCGTAAAAAATCAATTTGAAAATTATCTATGGGTATATATGGAATTAAATTCAAAATAAACAATGCAAATGGAAACAATGCCATAAAAAAGCTAAACGCTATGGCACCGGCACGATACGAAAAAGCACCTTGTGCAATTCCGATGATGTATAATTCCATTAAATCATAGAACGACAAACCTTCTAACCAGGGTAGTTTGATGCTTTTCATCAATCTGACCAGGTGGTTAATCACTGGTATTTTTTCAAGTTTTTCTTCTATTTCTAATGACATCTTTTTGTCTAATGAACTATTATTTTTAATTGTTTTGGAACGCTGATTTGACAGATTTACTATAGCAAAACGCAGGTTAAAACTGATTATTTAATTACTAAATTACATTTACAACTGAAAACTAAGATTGCGACTAAATACTCCCAACTCCTATCTTCTAACTTCCTTCTCATAAAGCCTTCAAACTCAAATCCATATTATACACCGAATGGGTCAACGCACCCGATGAAATATAGTTCACCCCACATGCTGCGTACTGTCGGATGGTATTTTCATTGATGTTACCGGAACTTTCGGTAAAACATTCATTTCCAATTAAAGCTACTGCTTCTTTGGTCATTTCATAATCAAAGTTGTCTAATAAAATGCGATAAACACCACCACTAATGAGTATTTCTTTCACTTCTGCAAGATTTCTGGCTTCCACAATGATTTTTAAATCCAATTTGTTTTCTGTCAAATAATCTTTTGTTTTTTGAATCGCATTTGAAATTCCGCCTGCAAAATCATTGTGATTATCTTTCAACATAATCATATCATACAACGCGAACCGATGATTTTCGCCACCGCCTATTTTTACCGCCCATTTTTCTGCCGCACGAAATCCGGGAGTTGTTTTTCGGGTGTCTAATACTTTAGTGTTGGTTCCCTCCAATAAATCTACATATTTTTTAGTCTTGGTGGCTATCGCACTCATGCGTTGCATCGAATTGAGCACCAACCGTTCCGCTTTTAAAATGGATTGCGAACTTCCCGAAACATGAAAAACAACATCGCCATACTTTACAGAACTTCCGTCTTGAATAAAAGTTTCTACTTTTAAATCGTTATCTACATGATTAAAAATCATTTTGGCAAATTCTACACCGGCAATAATTCCATTATCTTTTACCAATAATTTTGCCTTTCCGGATGCTGAAATTGGAATACACGCTAATGAACTGTGATCACCTTCGCCTATATCTTCTCTAATTCCGTTTTGTATGATGAGCTGAAGTTCGTTGTGAAATTGTGCTTCTGTAATCATAAATATAAATGTATCGAATCGCTAAAATAGGAAATCGTGAGCTTATTTTGTTACTTTTTTGCATAAAAAAAACCACGAATAAACGTGGTTGAATTCATTATTGTTATTAATTATTTCTTTTTCTTCACTTCGCAAGTGTTTTTACCTACCAAAGCATACAACGGACAAAAAGTAGTAAAAGCCGTAATGATTAAAATTAAGCTTACACCCAAAACAATCCATTGAATAAGATTGTTTTCAATTGCACCGGACATAAATAAAATCAACAGTATGATGCCAAACATGACTCTAACAAAACGATCTGTATTGCCTACATTTTTTTTCATAAGGATTATTTTTTTGGTTATTGAAGATAAAATTATGAAAAAAAAGAATAAAAAAAACGATTATTTCAATTAGTTTGGTTCTACAATCGGACCATTCCATGCCGAAATTCCACCCACAAGGTTAAATGCTTTTTCAAATCCTAATTGTTGCATGACTTCACACGCTTTTGTACTGCGACTTCCGGCATGGCAATAAACATAGTAGGTTTTTGATTTGTCTAATTCTTCTAGTTGATAAATAAATCCTTGTCCTTTATAAATATCAATATTGATGGCATTTGGAATCATACCGTTTTCAAATTCTTCAGGTGTACGCACATCTAGAATGACAGCGTTTTCATCATTTTGGGCATCGGCCCACCATTGTTGTTGTTGTAAATTCATTTTTTTTGAGGTTCTGAGATTCTAAGGTTCTAAGGTACTGAGGTTAAAGTGTTATAAAATACAAATTTAGTAAATTTACCTTAGTGCCTTAGCACCTTAGTACCTCTCCTAAGCTTTTATCGAACAACCAATCGCTTTAGTTGTTTTTACTTTTACTTCTTGATTTTTTAGTAAGGCATCAACAGCATCTTCCACATATTTTTGCTTTACGGCTGATGCATCACTGTGATTATCGTCGATGGCACCAATATATTGCACAACATTTCCTTTGTCAGTTTTTTGTAAAATGTAAACATGTGGGGTTTTCGTTGCTCCGTATTGCGGATAAATTTTTTGTCCATCATCAAATAAATACGGAAAAGTAAACCCTTTTTCTTTGGCTCGAACTTTCATTTTATCAAAGCTATCGTCTTTTTGCTTTTCAGGATTATTTGGATTGATGGCAATCACCGGATAACCTAGTTTTTTATATTTTTTGTCTAACTCGATAATTCTATCTTCATAAGCAATGGCATAAGGACAATGATTACAGGTAAAAATGACAATAAAACCTTTCGCCTCTTTAAAATCTTTTAAAGAAACCATTTTGTCATTTATATTTTTTAAAGAAAAGTCGGTAGCAATAGAACCAATTTCGTAACCCGCCGGTGTTGAAGTGTTGAATGCCGTGATTAAACCGGTAGCAACTACTAAAAGAGCAATTTTGATTTTTTTCATCGTATTAATTTTAGTTGATAAATGTTTTTATTTCTGTTTCAAGTTCTTCTTCTGTAAACGATTGTTCATAGAACTTTCGTTTCTCATTTTTGTAAATTACCGTTGCCGGAATGGCTCCTGACCACTCTTGGGCTACTTTTTCAATCCAACTGTTGGCATCAGGATCATTTAAAACAATCACTTCTGCTTTTAATTTTTTTTTCTTCATAAATGGAATTACCCGACTTTCAATCATCTTAGGGAAATCCAAACTTACTAATATCATTTTGAATTTACTGTTTTTGTATTTTTGGTTTAGCTTTTCAAAATGAGGCAATTCTTTCACACAGGGTACACACCAAGTAGCCCAGAAATTAATCACATAAAGCGTATCATTTTTTTGATTCAAATAGGTTTCTATACCCTCAAAAGTAAAAGATTTTACTTTAATTCCATCCTTTTGATATGTATGTAAAGGTTTAGGAATAATTTTCTCTTGTGAAAAACCATTCAAAATCCAAATAAATTGAAACAAAATCAGTAAAAGTATTGTCTTAGCTCTCATCATATGAAATCCAATTACACCATAAAAATAAGGCTTCGCTACTCTGCTTTAAAATCTTTAACAAAAATTTAATAGACATTTGTATATACAATTAAATTAAATCAATACATTTGTACATACAAATTTTGTAATTACAAATGAAGATAGAAGAAATCATCAAATCCAATTCACCTATCAGTGCAGAAAAGCGAACAGTGTTGAACATCATGTTCACTCAAAATGTGATTGCGGATTCGTTTAATGAGATTTTAAAATCCTTTGATTTGTCTGTTGAACAATTTAATGTATTACGTATTCTTCGTGGACAAAAAGGTAAACCAGCCAATATGTGTGTAATACAAGAACGCATGATTGCTAAAACGAGTAACACTACTCGATTAGTGGATAAGTTACTTTTAAAAGGATTGGTAAACAGAGAAGTTTGTGAAGAAAACAGACGCAAAATGGAAGTGACCATTACGGAAAAAGGATTACAACTACTAGCGGATTTAGATCCTAAAATTGAAGCTCATGAGAGGTTGTTTTCCAATAATTTATCTTCAGAAGAATTAGAAAATTTAAACAATTTATTAGAAAAATACAGAACAATTTAACTTAAAAAAAATGAGCAATTTTATTATCAATCAAAAATGGCGTTATGCTACGAAAAAGTTTGATGCTTCCAAAAAAATTTCAAATGAAGACTTTGAAACGTTAAAAGAAGCCATTCAATTGAGCACTTCTTCTTATGGTTTACAGCCTTATAAAATTTTTATCATTGAAAATCCTGAAATAAGAGCACAAATTCAACCGGCTGCATGGGGCCAAACACAAATTGTGGATGCTTCTCACCTACTGGTTTTTGCCAACATCACTAACTTTGGAGAAACTGAAATTGACAATTACATCAACTTAATGTCAGAAACCAGAGGAATTTCTGTTGAAAGTGTTAAAGGTTATGCCGATTTCATGAAAATGAAAATTACAGGTTTACCGGAAGAGCAACGCAATATTTGGACATCTAAGCAAACCTACCTTGCTTTAGCAAACTTAATGAATGCAGCAGCTGAAATAAAAATTGACGTTACCCCAATGGAAGGTTTTGAACCGGAAAAAGTAAATGAAATTTTAGGATTACCCGAAAAAGGATTGAACGCCTCTTTATTAGCTACTATCGGATATCGTCATGAAGATGATGCTACGCAACATTACGCAAAAGTGCGTAAACCAATTAATGAATTATTTATCAATTTATAATCAATAACTTTAAAACAAGAAAACAATGAAAAATTTAAAAACAATTGCATTAGCTTTATTTGTAGCGGTTTCAACATTAACCGTTTCAGCTCAAAACAAAAAAATCAACGTTGAAAAAAGTAAAATTACGTGGGTTGGAAAAAAAGTAACCGGCCAACATGATGGTACCATCAACTTTAACTCTGGGACATTGGTTTTTGAAAAAAACAAATTAAAAGGTGGCTCTTTTGTAGTTGACATGAATTCTATTGCAGTAGCTGATTTAGCAGCAGGAAAAGGAAAAGAAAAATTAGAAGGTCATTTAAAGGCTGATGATTTTTTCGGAGTAGATAAATTTGGTACTTCTACATTAGAATTTAAAAAAATTGCTGCAAAAGGAAGCGATATTTATACTGTTACGGCAGATTTAACTATCAAAGGAAAAACATTACCTGTAACTTTTGACCTTGCGATTGGTGCTGGTACAGCTAGAACTTCATTCAAAGTAGACAGAACAAAATATGACATCAAATATGGTTCAGGTTCCTTCTTTGATAATTTAGGTGATAAAGCCATCGATGACAATTTCGAATTGACGGTAAATTTAGTGTATTAATCATAAATGGGGAAAATTGCTGAATCCTGATGCGAAAGTGTCAGGATTTTTTTTTCTTTATAGCTTAATTTATTGCTACTTTTACTTTTCTAAAATTTACAATGAAAAAAGTAGTCATCATCGATAATTACGACAGTTTTACCTATAATTTAGTCCATTATTTAGAGGATTTAAATTGCCAAGTAACCGTTTATCGTAACAATGAATTTGATTTGGATGAACTTGAAAAATTCGATAAAATCTTGCTTTCTCCCGGACCGGGTTTGCCCTTCTGATGCTGGTTTACTAAAGCAAGTCATTTCTACGTATGCCGCTTCAAAAAGTATTCTAGGCGTTTGTTTAGGACTTCAAGCAATAGCTGAAGTATTTGGCGGTAATTTACTTAATTTAAACAAAGTACACCATGGTAAATCTTCTGAAATCACTATTATTAAAGAAGATGTACTTTTCCATAATTTACCAAAAAAAATCCATGTAGGACGATACCACTCATGGGTAATGAATCCTGATTCCATTCCGGAAGTTTTGGAAGTAACTTCGGTAGATGAAGAACAACAAATCATGTCTATTAAACACAAATATTTAGATGTTAAAGGGGTGCAATTTCATCCGGAAAGTATTTTAACACCGGACGGGAAAGTGATATTGGAGAATTGGATAAGTCAGTAATACTATTATTTTCATAAAATGTTTAGTAAATTCATTTTATTTACTAAATATTTTAATTCTAAATCCATTCAAAGCATTAAAAATTTATTAAGAACCTATTGGGTAAAATTTTTAGTGACTAATCCCAAATTCTAAGCTATGAATTTGGGATTTTTTCTTACTTTTACATAAATCAATAAATTTTAATGGATATTATAATTCAAACAACCAACCTTAATTTTCAATATTCAAAACATAAAAGTATTATTGAAAACTTATCCATCAATGTTCCTAAAGGAAGTATTTATGGTTTTCTTGGTCCTAATGGTGCAGGAAAGTCAACTACGATGCGACTACTAACAGGAATAATTCCTGATGATAACAATGCAATTAAAATTTTTGGAAAAGGTTTGAATGAGCAAATCCCATCTATTTTTTCCAAGATTGGTGCTTTAGTGGAAAGTCCTGCATTATATCTTCATTTATCGGGTTATAACAACCTTTTGTATATCGCAAAAGTCAAAAACATTAATCCTGACAAAATTGATGAAGTACTTGAATTGGTTGAGTTAACCTATGCTAAAAATCAAAAGGCAAAACAATATTCGCTTGGCATGAAACAACGATTAGCAATTGCAATGGCACTCTTAGGCGAGCCCGAATTGTTGTTTTTAGACGAACCTGTTAATGGACTAGATCCAAATGGAATTGTTGAAATAAGAAAACTTTTAATCAAAATTAATAAAGAAAAAGGCGTAACTATTTTTGTGTCAAGTCATTTGCTAAGTGAAATCGAAAAAATGTGTACGCACATCGGCATCATTGCAAAAGGGAAACTAAAATTTGAAGGTACAATAAATCAATTGTCCACCAATTTTAACACATGTAAAATTGAAATAACGATTGACATTGCTTCAGAATGGCAAAAAAAATTAGAAGAGAATGACGTTAAAACAGAATTAAACGAAGCTAATAAAATTACCGTTGTATTGAATTCCAAAGATGAAATTCCAACTTTTATAAAAAAATTAATTGAAGCAGGTGCGTTAATTTATGAAGTTAAAATACTTGAAGGATTAGAAGAATGGTTCATGAACTTAATTGAAAATTAAAAATGAAAAATAGTATAAATAATTTATTTACTGCCATTCAAGCCGAACACATAAAAAAACGCGGCACAGGCTTATATTCGCTCAGTTTTATTTTTGGTCTTATTATCCCTTTACTCTATACAATTGTTATTATTTTTAATCAAGAGCCAAGCAAACCCATAGCCTTTTCATTTAATATTTTTACAAAACACCTGGATGATATTTTGGATTCATTCACTGTTTTTATTTTTCCATTACTAATTATTCTGATTACAAGTAAAATAGCTCAATTAGACCATAAAAACGGTGGTTGGCAACTAATGGAAACTACACCTTTGCAAAAGACTTCCATTTACCTTTCCAAATTTTGCATTGTTTTAATTGCCAATATTATCGCTATTTTCACTTTCTTATTTTTTAGTGTTATTTCTACCTATCTAATTTATCTCTTT
>LFEF01007126.1_pt2 | contig 30103 bp, 26 predicted proteins | sample 619371 | NCBI WGS metagenome assembly LFEF01 (sample SAMN03014291, study PRJNA259931) | freshwater metagenome | biome: lake; feature: waterbloom | place: China: Taihu Lake | collected 2006-08 | depth 0 m m
TGTGGCCGACCGTGGCGGGTGAATTCAAACGGGCAGGTTTTCTTGAAGGCGAGGCGATCGAAACACCTCCGCCGATTGGGCGCTGATCACAGCCGTGAGTTGCGTGGTGTTGGAGAAGCGCTCGCTGAGTGATCTAGGAGCTGAACTTGCAATGGGTCGCACGATGACCAGTTAGAAAACTTGCCGGCTTGGCGCGCAGAGGCAAACGATCGCGCCCTGTCGCGAAAGCCAAGACCCGACCGTTACTTTTGGAGGGCTTGGCTTAGTGCAGACTCAAGCTGACAAGGCGAAATGCCAAGTTTTCGGTCAGCGGTGACCATTCAAGTTTAGCTCCCAAGTCACCGGCCCTGTGCGGGATCGGGCAACCCCGACGAGTTGGCGACAATGTGGCGAACCCGACGAGGTGGCAGAAACTCACATCGACCTGCGATACTTCCCACCCACTTCGAACAGCGCCTGCGTAATCTGCCCCAACGAGCACACTCGCACTGCGTCCACCAGCACCTCGAACACATTGCCACCGTCCATCGCGGTTTGCTTCAAACGCTCCAGCATGGGGCCAGCCTCCGCCTCATGCCGCTTCTGAAATTCTGCAAGGCGATCCAATTGGCTCAACTTTTCTTCCTCGGTGGCACGCGCCAGTTCAAGCGAGTTCAATGAGTCGGAATTGTCGTTGGGGTTGGTGAAAGTATTCACACCCACAATTGGCAAGGTGCCGTCGTGCTTCTGAATTTCATAATGCATCGACTCTTCCTGAATTTTGCTGCGCTGGTAGCCTGTTTCCATGGCACCCAACACACCGCCCCGTTCGCTGATGCGGTCCAGTTCATCCAGCACGGCGTTTTCAACCAATTCCGTCAGCTCTTCAATAATGAATGCGCCCTGGCTTGGGTTTTCGTTTTTCGCCAGGCCCCATTCCTTGTTGATGATCAACTGAATGGCCATGGCCCTGCGCACACTTTCTTCGGTCGGTGTGGTCACCGCTTCGTCATAGGCGTTGGTGTGCAAACTGTTGCAATGGTCGTACACAGCAATCAAGGCTTGCAAGGTGGTGCGTATGTCGTTGAATGCAATTTCCTGAGCGTGCAGGCTGCGGCCACTGGTTTGAATATGGTACTTCAGCTTTTGGCTGCGGTCGCTGGCACCGTATTTGTCACGCATGGCAATGGCCCAAATGCGGCGGGCAACGCGGCCCAACACGGTGTATTCCGGATCCATGCCATTGGAAAAGAAGAAGCTCAAATTCGGCGCAAAGTCATCAATCTTCATGCCGCGCGCCAAATACGCTTCCACGAAGGTAAAGCCATTCGACAGCGTAAAGGCCAGTTGTGAAATCGGGTTCGCACCCGCTTCAGCAATGTGATAACCGCTGATCGACACGCTGTAGAAGTTGCGAACTTCGTGATCGATGAAGTACTGCTGAATGTCGCCCATTACGCGCAGGCTGAATTCAGTCGAGAAAATACAAGTGTTCTGGCCCTGATCTTCTTTCAGAATATCCGCTTGCACCGTGCCGCGCACCGCCTTCAGGGTTGCAGCCTTGATAGCTGCGTACTCATCTGTATTCGGGGCACGCTTGTTTTTGGCGGTGAACAGGTCCACCTGCTGATCAATGGCAGTGTTCAAGAACATGGCCAGAATGCTGGGTGCCGGGCCGTTGATGGTCATGGACACACTGGTGCTGGGGGCGCACAAATCGAAGCCGCTGTACAACACTTTCATGTCGTCTAGCGTGGCTACGCTTACGCCACTGGTGCCCACCTTGCCGTAAATGTCGGGGCGCAGGTCGGGGTCGAAACCGTACAGGGTGACCGAATCAAACGCGGTCGACAATCGCTTGGCATCGCTTGCGCTGCTGAGCATTTTGAAACGGCGGTTGGTGCGTGCGGGGTCGCCCTCACCAGCAAACATGCGGGTGGGGTCTTCGCCCTCGCGCTTCACCGGGAACACACCTGCCGTGAAGGGAAAGTAACCTGGCAGGTTTTCCAGCATCACGAATTTCAGCAGGTCAGCTCGGCTGGTGAACTTCGGCAGGCTGACGCGATTGATTTTCAAACCACACAGAGAAGTCACCGTGAGTGGTGCCTGCAAAGCCTTGCCCCGCACCTCGTAGGTCAGTGTGTCGCCCTGGTAACCCTCGGCCAACTTGGAATAATCTTTCATGGCCTTTTGTGCAGCCATGCTGATTCGGGTGTTGGTTAATTCAACAATGTCGTCCAGCGCTTCAACGGCTTTCGTTTTGTCAGGCTTGTGTTCAAGCAACAAGGCCTGGGCACGTTGCATGCACTCCAGGTCGTACACGGCAGCCACGTCTTTTTGAACTTGCGCTTTGTAGCTGCGCACGGCTTGCGCAATTTCAGCCAAATAGCGCACACGCTCGGAAGGCACCACCGCTTTCATGGTTGTGGAATGTTTGGTGTCGATGGAATCGAACAGCCCTTTGGAAGGCTTGGCAATCGGCAAGGCCGCACGCAAGGCTTTGTACAGGGCACTGACACCGTCGTCGTTGAAACGGCTGGCCAATGTGCCGTACACGGGCATGGTGTCGGGCATGCTGGTAAAGGCCATGCGGTTGCGCTGCACCTGTTTGCACACATCGCGTAGCGCATCCAGTGCGCCTTTGCGGTCGAATTTGTTCACCGCTACAAAATCAGCGAAATCCAGCATGTCGATTTTTTCAAGCTGGCTAGCTGCACCATATTCCGGTGTCATTACATACAGGCTGAAATCCACATGCGGCACAATTGCAGCGTCACCCTGGCCAATGCCCGGGGTTTCAATCAGCACCACATCAAAACCGGTAGCCCGGCAAAGCGCAATGATGTCGGGCAGCGTGGCGGGCACTTCTTGTGCAGAATCGCGTGTGGCCAGCGAGCGCATGAACACTTTGGGGCCATTGCCAGCCCAAGGGCCAATGGCATTCATTCGAATGCGGTCGCCCAGCAAGGCACCACCCGTTTTGCGGCGGGAGGGGTCCACACACACCACGCCAATGGTCAGGTCGTCGCCATGATCCATGCGCAGGCGGCGAATCAATTCATCAGTCAGGCTGGATTTACCCGCACCACCCGTACCGGTAATGCCCAGCACCGGGGTTTTGCTGGCTTTGGCCTGTTCTCGAATGGCCTCCAGGTCGGCAGCGGGCACTTCATCGCGCTCAAGGCGGGTAATCAGTTGGGTTAGCAGCGGCCAGTTGTTGGCCAAGGCCTTGATGCCTTCTGGCGTGAAAGCTGTGTCAATTTTTTTGCGGGCGTCGCGCACTTGGGCTGCACGGGCAATCATGTCGCCGATCATGCCTTCAAGGCCCATCTTCTGGCCGTCTTGCGGACTGTAAATTCGGTTCACGCCATAGGCCTGAAGGGCTTCAATTTCGGAGGGCAGAATAACGCCACCGCCGCCGCCAAACACCTGAATGTGGCCGGCGTTATTGGCCTTCAGCTCATCGACCATGTATTTGAAAAATTCATTGTGCCCACCTTGGTAGGAACTCACGGCCAGGCCATCGGCATCTTCCTGAATGGCGGCGTCGACCAGCTCTTGCACGGAGCGGTTGTGCCCCAGGTGAATGACTTCAGCACCTTGACTTTGCAACAAACGGCGAATCATGTTGATTGCAGCGTCGTGCCCGTCGAATAGGGACGAACCCGTTACAAAACGCAGAGGCGTGCCTTTGGTGTCAGTGAGGGGTTTTCCCACCTCGCCGGTGCTGCTTTTCATTCGTGTCTCCTGGAAGGTCGCGGTTGTTTTCCACCGCTCGTTTGAATTTCAATTCTAACCTATCCATGCGCCATGCGTAGCACGCAACCAATCCTAAAAAACTCAAAAGCAGCACGCTTGAGATGACCCAATAGGTCAAGGGAACCCCGTAAACCGTGATGCCGAGCTGGGGAATAAACAAGACTACGCTCAGAATCAGTGCAATCCACACCCACAACAGGCGCCAGGTAATTCGCTTAACCTGCCGCCAATACTCGTTTTCAAGTGGGGTGGGTTGTGGGCTTTTCATGGTGTTGGCCTAGTTTGCAAACTGGGGCTTGAAGCGATACACGGCCAAAGTGCTGCGCAAATTGCCCAGCAATTCCACGGGTTCACCGTTTAAAAAAAGTTGTTTGCCCAGTACTTTATGTCCGATTTGAGCAACCAGCGCCTCGAAATCTTTGGGGGTACACAGGTGAATATTTGGGGTGTTGTACCACTGATAAGGCATTTGTTTGGACACCGGCATGCGGCCCAAAGCAATCGACCACACATGGTACCAATGGCCAAAATTGGGGAAGCTGACGATGCCTTCCTTGCCCACTCGGGCGATCTCTTTCAGGATTCGCTCGGTGTTGTGCATGGCTTGCAGGGTTTGCGACAAAATCACCACGTCGAAGGCATGATCTTCGAACATGGCCAGGCCTTTTTCAAGGTCTTGCTGAATCACATTGATGCCATTGGCTACACTGCGCTGCACGTTGGTGTCATCAATTTCAACGCCATAGCCGGTGGCCTTGCGGGTTTTCATGAGGCGCGCTAGAAACGAGCCGTCGCCACAGCCCAAATCCAGAACGCGTGCACCCATGGGCACCCAGCTTTCGATCAAATCTAGATCGGCCCGAGGCACCACAATGGGCAAAGGTTGTACATCTTGTCGAACAGCATGCAGGGTTTTCATGCAAGCTCCTTGGCAATGCGCTCAAAGTAACCACGTACTACGTTGTGATAGCGTTCGTCGGTCAACAGGAAAGCATCATGACCGTGCGGTGCGTCAATTTCAGCATAAGTTACATCGCGCTGGTTGGCCATCAAGGCCTCGACAATTTCGCGGGTTCGCTCGGGTGCAAATCGCCAGTCGGTGGTGAAACTGACCAGCAGAAATTTGGCTTTGGCCGCTGCAAGCGCCTTGACCAAATCGCCACCCGTGTGGCGTGCAGGGTCGAAGTAATCGAGCGCTTTGGTAATCAACAGGTAGGTGTTGGCATCGAAGTAATCTGCAAACTTGTCGCCTTGGTAACGCAGGTAACTTTCCACCTGAAAGTCTACTTCGAGCCCGTAGTTGTAATCGCCGTTGCGCAGGGTACGGCCAAACTTCTCGGCCATGTCGTCGCCGCTCAAGTAGGTAATGTGGCCGATCATTCGGGCCAGGCGCAAACCGCGCTTGGGCACCACGCCATGCTCGTAATAATTGCCACCATGAAAATCGGGATCGGTCACAATGGCCTGGCGCGCCACTTCATTGAAAGCAATGTTTTGCGCACTCAGCTTCGGGGTTGAAGCAACCACCATGCAATGGCCCACGCGGTCGGGGTAACTGAGGCTCCATTGCAGGGCTTGCATGCCGCCCAGGCTGCCACCCATGACTGCTGCAAATTTTTCAATGCCGAAATAATCAGCCAAACGCACCTGCGCATTCACCCAGTCTTGCACGGTCACAAACGGAAAATCGGCACCGTAGGGTTTGCCAGTTTGTGGGTTAATGCTGCTTGGGCCAGTGGACCCAAAACACGAACCCAGGTTGTTCACACCAATGACGAAAAACCGGTTGGTGTCCAGGGGTTTGCCGGGACCTACCATGTTGTCCCACCAGCCCTCGCTTTTCTCTTGGCCTTCATACAGACCCGCCACGTGATGGGATGCATTCAGTGCATGGCACACCAACACGGCATTGCTTTTCTCGGCATTCAGCATGCCATAGGTTTCCACCATCAGCGAATAGCTGGGCAGGGACTTTCCGCACTCCAGCAAAAGCGGTGCGGTGAATTCAATAAGCTCGGGCTTTACGAAGCCCACGGACTGGTTGGCAGACACAATACGGTGTTTCTTAGGTTGGATTGTTGGTTTTCGCAAGCCTTTGAGTATAAATCGCAAACTGGCTTTGAAGGCGGTCCGGTTGCGGGATCAGTCTTCGTGCAGTTGACGCATCAGGGCGTCAATTTTATCGATGTCAAATGTTCGAGTCACTTTTTTGACCAGTTTTTGTGTGGCCTCAAAGTCGGTTTTCAGCAGCAACTCTTTCACATCCAGCAATTGCGAAGGATGCATTGAATACTGGGTAAGGCCCATGCCCAGCAACAAACGGGTCAAGCGGATATCGCCTGCCATTTCGCCACACACACTCACAGGCACACCTGCTTTTTCAGCGCTGGAGATGACCTCAAAAACCAGCCTCAACACCGCTGGATGAAGGGGGTCGTACAGGTGGGCCACTTGGTGATCCACCCGGTCCACCGCCAGGGTGTATTGAATCAGATCGTTCGTGCCGATCGACACATAATCCAGGTACTTCAAGAAATGCGGCAGGCTAAGCGCAGTCGCGGGCACTTCGATCATGCCACCTACCGGCACGGCCTGCGTCACCTGAAAGCGCCGCTCCAGCAATTGTTCACGCGCCATGTCGATGTAAGCCAAAGCCTGTTTGGTTTCCCGAATGTTGGTGAGCATGGGCAACAAAATTTTCACAGGGCCATGCTTTGCAGCTCGCAACAAAGCTCGAATTTGGGTCAGGAAAATGGCAGGTTCAGCCAAACTGAAACGGATGGAACGCAAACCCAGCGCCGAGGTGCTGGACACCGGCGGTGCGCTGCTGTTGGCACCGTCAAACTGCAAGGTTTTATCGGCACCCAGGTCAAGAGTACGCACAGTGACGGGCTTGCCTTTCATGGCCTTGATCACCTTGCGGTAAGCCTCATACTGCTCATCTTCTGAAGGCCATTCCTTGCGGTTCATGAACAGAAATTCGGAACGGAAAAGGCCCACACCATCAGCCCCCGCATCGACCACACCTTTCACGTCTTCGGGCAATTCAATGTTGGCCAGCAGTTCAACACGGCGACCACACTGGGTGCGTGCCTCGGTGGTGATCAGTCGTTTCAGGCGCTGGCGCGACAAGGCCAGAATGGCCTGCTTGCGCTGATATTCTTCGACCACCATGGTGGCTGGGTCAAGGAATACGGCGCCCACCTTGCCGTCAACCACCACCAGGTCGCCGTTGTGCACAAACTCAAGTGCACGCGGCACACCCACTACGGCAGGTATGCCAAGGCTACGCGCCACAATCGCAGTGTGGGATGTTGCGCCGCCCATTTCGGTTACGAACGCGCCCACACGGCGGCCTTTCAGCTGCACCATGTCGGCCGGTGAAATGTCGTGTGCAACAATCAGCCAGGGGTCTTCATTCTCGCCTTCCGGCGGCAGGGGCAAAGCCGTGGCATGGCCGCGCAGCGATTTCAATACGCGCTCAACCACCTGGCGCACATCGCTGTTGCGTTCTCGGAAGTAGTCGTCTTCAATCGCGGAGAACTGCTCCAGCAGCACTTCCATTTGCTCAATCAAGGCCCACTCGGCATTGATCAGCTTGCTTTGAATCAGGTTTTTGGGTTCTTCCGACAAAATGGGGTCGGCAAGAATCAGGCTGTGCAGGTTCAGGAAAGCGTCGAATTCAGCTGGAGAATCGGCGGCAATTTGACTGCGAATTTCAATCAGTTCATCGGCCACGCGTTTGATGGCGTTGTCGAATCTTTTTTTCTCGAAACGAACCGATTTTTTATCAATGCGATTGCGGGGAATATCCCGCATGGCCGTGTCCCACACCAGGGCGCGGCTGACCGCAATGCCTCGGGAAACTGCAATGCCATGCAAGGCCAGAGTCATGGTTTACTCGCCTTCGCCAAATTTGTCATCGATCAAGGCAACCAGTGCTGCAATGGCCTCGGCTTCGTCACTGCCCTCGGCTTCAAGAACAACGTTGTGTCCTTTGCCTGCGGCCAGCATCATGACACCCATGATACTTTTTGCGTTGACGCGGCGACCTGCCTTGGCAATCCACACTTCGGATTGAAAACGGCTGGCAGTTTGAGTCAATTTGACTGACGCACGCGCATGCAAACCCAATTTATTGCTGATGGTGATTTCTTGCTGAATCATCGTTTTTCGCCGGGTTAAAAGTTTGACGTTGTGGCGCCGTAGCACCAGTGCTTACGATACCGTTTCGACCACCCATGACCAAACGTTCGGCCACTTCATTAATGGGCAAATCCCGAAAACCAAGCGCACGCAACACCATGGGCAAATTGCAACCTGAAACCAAAACTGTGGGCAGGCTCAAGGATTCCACACCGGCACGTACAGCGGCGTTGGAGGGAGTGGCACCAAACAGATCGGTTAAAAACACCACACCCTCACCTGCGTGTACCTGCCGCGCGGCAGCCTGAATGCGCTGCACCGACTGTTCAATATCTTCGTCGCCGGGCACATCCACCACCGCCAAGCCCTCGGGTAAAGAACCCATCACGTGTTTAACGCATTGGGCGATTGCATCGCCCAATGGGGCGTGGGTCACCAGCACCAAGCCCAGCATCAGTTGCCCTCCTGCAAGGCGTTTTCAACGGCTTGCACAAAGGTATCTGCCACCGGGAAACCGGTTTGATCCATGATTTCGCGGAAGCACGTAGGGCTTGTTACGTTCACTTCAGTCAGGTTTTGCCCGATGATGTCCAGCCCAACGAGTAATAAGCCGCGTTTTTTCAATTCTGGAGCCAGTGTGCGCGCAATATGCCAGTCACTCTCGCTCAAAGGCTGGGCACGCCCGGTTCCGCCAGCAGCCAGGTTGCCACGGTGCTCACCTTCTTTGGGCAAGCGTGCCAGGCAATACGGCACCGGCTCGCCATTGATGAGTAGCACACGTTTGTCGCCATCCACAATTTCAGGAATATAGCGCTGAATCATGGCGGTTTTTTTGCCATAGTCGGTCAGCGTTTCAAGTATTACACCCACGTTTTGATCGCCTTTTTTCAAGCGAAAAATTGAGGTGCCACCCATGCCATCCAATGGCTTGGCGATGGCATCTGGGTGTTGTTCCAGAAAACCGCGAAGCTGGGCGGCGTTGCGCGAAACCAGGGTAGGCACTACAAATTGTTCAAACTGGGCAATGGTGAATTTTTCATTGTGATCACGAATCGCGCGTGGGCTGTTGAATACACGGGCACCTTCGCGCTCACCCTGTTCAAGAAGCCAGGTAGCTGTCACAAACTCGGCATCGAAAGGTGGGTCTTTGCGCATGATGACGGCATCCAGGTCTTTCAGGGCCACCTCTTCACGACCCACCTCGGAGTACCAAGGCTTACTGGCGCGGTCAATCGCGATCCACACCACTTGGGCGCGAACACCTGCACCAGTGGCCCAGTGCAGGCCACCATCCTCAATCACCCCCACCTTCCAGCCGCGCGATTGCGCCGATTCCATCATGGCAATTGAGGAATCCTTTTTCGGATTCAGGCTGGTGAGTGGGTCGATGACACACACAAAGCTGCGACTGCTCATGCGGCCAACTCCACGCTGGCTGTGGCCTCCAGTTCCTGCGATGCAGCGAGTGCGGCCAGACGACCAATCACGCCGTAGGCATAGAAACGATTCATGGCCGCATCGGGGCGGTCACTGCAATCGGGTGTGTTACACGGTGTTTCAAACGCCAAAGGCACAAAGTGCATGCCGGGTGCATTCAGGTTTTCATCACGCCCACGGCCGGTGTGTACGCGGTAGAAGCCGCCCACAACATAGCGGTCGATCATGTAGACCACTGGCTCGGCCACGGCGTCTTCAATGTTCTCGAAGGTATGCACGCCCTCTTGAATGATCACGTCAGACACCTGCAAGCCTTCTTTCACAACCGACATTTTGTTGCGTTGCTTGCGATTCAAGCCCACCACTTCCGAGGCGTCTTTCACGGTCATGATGCCCATGCCGTAAGTACCGGCATCGGCTTTCACGACCACATAAGGTTGTTCGTCAATACCGTACTCGGCGTACTTCAAGCGAGTTTTGGCCAATACTTCATCGACCGCTTGCGCCAAGGCTTCTTCGCCCACGCGCTCTTGGAAATTTAATTGATTGCGGTGGGTGAAATAGGGATTGATCAACCAAGGGTCGATTTCCAGCATTTCAGAGAATGCCTCCACCACAGAATCGTAAGCCTTGAAGTGGGTGCTTTTTCGACGAGTGGCCCAGCCAGCATGCAAAGGCGGCAGCAAAATTTGATCCTTAATGCCTTGAAGTATCGGCGGCACGCCTGCGGACAAATCGTTGTTCAACAACACCGCACAGGGCTCCAGTCCCTCAACACCCACACGGTTGCCATAGCGCTTCAGCGGCTCCAGCACAATGTGCTGACCGTCGGGCAAATCAAAGCGCGTGGGTTCGGTAATTTCAGGCGACACCGAGCCCAGGCGAATGTCCAGGCCGGTTTGCTTCAGAATGGCTGCCAAGCGGGCCACATTCGTGAGGTAAAAAGTATTGCGTGTGTGATTCTCGGGAACCAGCACCATGCTGCGCGCTTCCGGACAGATTTTCTCGATGGCGCTCATGGCGGCCTGAATGGCCAACGGCATCATATCTGGGGCCAGGTTGTTGAACCCGCCGGGGAACAAGTTGGTGTCCACAGGGGCCAGCTTGAAACCAGCGTTGCGCACATCGACTGAACTGTAGAACGGGGGGGTATTCTCGTTCCAGGCCATGCGAAACCACCGCTCGATTTCGGTGGTTTTGTCGAGCATTCGTTTTTCAAGATCCAGCAGCGGACCGGTTAAAGCAGTAACTAGATGAGGAACCATCAACACTCTCTGGGTAAGACACTTCGCCAAGTGTAATCCAAAACGCTGCACTGCCACATTGGGGAGGGAAAATCGGGGGTGAAGGTGGGGTTGGGGTAAGTACGGGTGGGGGGTTCGGCTGGGGGGAGGGTCAGAGACCACGGTCTGCTTGGAAATCTGTTTTTCCGGCTTGTGCGTGCGACTAGGCTAAAGCCGGCTCGCCAAAAAACACGGGCGAGCTCGGCTTTTCGCCTGCGGCGACCGCCCATTCCCACTTCGCGCCGGCAGATTTCCTTGAATCGCAGACGTGGTTCCCTGAACCTTCCCCCCGCCCGTCACCGTACGTGAATTCTCTCAGCCGCTGCTGCCTTCACACCCGTTTTACCTGGGTTGGAGAAAGGCCAACGCCGGAGCTGCAATCAATCGATGTTGATTGCGCGGGGTGGGTCTTCGCTTCAAGAAAGCTTGCCCGCGAAGAACTGCCTCGTGCGGTCTACATTGATTGGCTAGAAACCGGCCAGTGCCATCACCAATTCAAAACGGTTGAAGGCAGCAAAAAAGGCACCCGAAGGTGCCTTTGAATCAGCCCTTTACCCCGGGCTGAAGGATTCCACCTAAGTGGAGAGTGTGACTTACTTGCTGTAGGCTGTTTCACCGTGTGAGGTGATGTCCAGACCTTCGCGCTCTGCATCTTCAGAAACACGCAAACCGACGATCAGATCAACCAGTTTGAACGCAATTGCAGCGACGATACCAGACCAAACGATGGTGATTACCACGCCCTTGGCTTGTACGGCCAACTGAGAAGCGATCACGAAGTCGTCACCCATGGTGCCGCCCAGGCTAGGTGCTGACAACACACCCACCATCAAGGCACCCAAGATACCGCCCACGCCGTGTACACCGAATACGTCCAGTGCGTCGTCTGCACCCAACATCTTCTTCAGGCCAGTTACGCCCCACAGGCAGATTGGACCAGCCATCAAGCCGAGGATCAGTGCGCCCATTGGGCCGATCGTACCGCAAGCTGGTGTAATCGCAACCAAACCACCCACTGCACCGGAAGCAGCACCCAGCATGGAGGCCTTGCCTTTCAGCAGTGCTTCAGCAGCGGCCCAGCTCAGTGTTGCAGCGGCCGTGGCCAGCAATGTGTTGATGAAGGCCAGTGTTGTACCACCGTTGGCTTCCAGGTTTGAACCGGCGTTGAAACCGAACCAACCCACCCACAACATGGAGGCACCGACCATGGTCAATGTCAGGCTGTGTGGAGTCATGGCTTCTTTGCCGTAGCCAACACGCTTGCCGATCATGTAGGCACCCACCAAACCTGCAACCGCAGCGTTGATGTGAACCACTGTGCCGCCAGCGAAGTCGATTGCGCCGTCTGCGAAGATGAAACCTGCAGCGTCCCACACCATGTGTGCGATTGGGATGTAGCTGAATGTGAACCAGATTGCACAGAACAACAGCACTGCGGAGAACTTGATGCGCTCAGCGAATGCGCCCACAATCAGCGCACAGGTAATGGCCGCAAAGGTTGACTGGAATGCGATGAAAATGAATTCGGGGATCATCACGCCTTCGGTGAACGTGGCCGACAATGAGTCGGGCGTTACACCACTCAGGAAAAGCTTGCTGAAGTTACCCACGAATGGATTGTCGCCGCCGCCGAAGGTCAGGCTGTAGCCATACACGGCCCACAACACAACGATCAGACAGAACACGGACATGACTTGCATGAGCACAGACAGCATGTTCTTCGAGCGGACCAGGCCACCGTAGAACAGTGCCAAACCAGGAATGGTCATGAAAATCACCAGAATGGTGGCAATCATCATCCAGGTAATGTCGCCCTTGTCCACTGTTTGCTCAACAGCGGGTGCGGCTTCTTCTGCGGGGGCAGCTTCAGCAGCCATGGGTGCTTCGGCAGCAGGTTCTACTGCTGCGGGCGCTGCTTCAGTTGCAGCGGGCATTGTTTCAGTGGCTTCGGTGGCAGGCGCCATCGGTGTTTCTTGCGCAAACACACCGGGGCTTGCAACACTGAAACCCAGTGCAGCGGCCGCCAGCCAGACAGTCAGAAGTTTTTTCATGATTTCCTCACTTCTCTCTGGTTAAAGGGCGTCTTTACCGGTTTCGCCTGTGCGAATACGGGTAACACTCAACAAATCAAATACAAAAATTTTGCCGTCGCCGATCTTGCCAGTTTTGGCTGCGGCTTCAATGGCTTCACAGGCCTGATCTACAAGGCTGTCGTCCACTGCGGCTTCGATTTTCACTTTGGGCAAAAAGTCGACTACATATTCGGCGCCACGGTACAACTCTGTGTGACCCTTTTGGCGACCAAAACCTTTCACTTCGGTAACCGTAATGCCTTGCACGCCGATGGCAGACAGCGCTTCACGGACTTCATCGAGTTTGAAAGGCTTAATGACTGCTGAAATTAGCTTCATTACGCACTCCTGAATTAAGTTTGAAGAGGGTAAAAACAGCGCCCCTCTTCAGAGCGCTGTCTGGATTCAATTTAGAACTTGGCGCTGAAAGTTACGACCAAAGAACCATCAGTAATTTGCTCGTTGTTGAAGAAATCCTCACCGTCATCATCCACTGCGATGTAAGCGGCTGTTACTGAATACTTTGAGCTGATCGCGTAGGTTGCGCCGAGGCTGTAATCAGCATAGGAATCGAGCGTGCCCGTTCCTACGCGATTGTTGGTGACGTCTTTATCAAAGCTTGTCAGACCATAATGCGCAGTCAGTGACAGCTTGTCGGACAAAGGCAACGTGTATCCCAAATCAAGGTAAGTTGATCCGCTTTGATCAATGTTGCCGTTAGCAGCCGCAACACCAAAATAATCTTCGCTGGCAGCATATGAAAGCTTGGCATAAACCGGGCCGTAGGTCAGCTTGCCGTAAATTTCAAGGGTGTCCAACTCAGCAGCACCAGGAGCAATAGTCACACCTTCGTAGAAGTAGTACAAAGCACCTACGTCGTAGCCAATACCATTGGCAAATGAACCAGCATAGCCGCCGTAAAAGTCCATCTCCAGTCCAGCACTACCGCTGCTTCCAGGAACTAGATTACCCATAGCGTCTACGGCCGAGGGGAAGTTCACGTTAGAGTTCCAGTTACCCAAGTAGAAGCCATTGCTGAAAGCAGCGTCAAAACCACCCTGGAAGGCTGGGCCTGCGTTGGTTTGAGAAATACCACGGAACTTATAGTCAGTGGTGAGGTTAGCGTTTGCAGTTGTAGTTACTTCAACAGCTTGTGCAGTTGAAACAGCACCGAAAGTAGTTGCGGCGATTGCAGCGACCAGTACTAATTTTTTCATCTCACTCTCCTAAAAATAGATGAATGCCGTAAAGTTTTTTTGGCAAGGGTCTAGTAGCGAGAAGTGTGCCAGCCGTGAACTCGTCGGTAATTTCGCGATAAATCCCCCTTTTTCGGGCACAATAGCGATTCAATTTTTTGAATTTTCAGTCGCAGCACCAAATTGGTGCACTCTTTTGGTGCGATGCGAGACAACTCTTTTGGGGTAAACATTGGCGAATAATCCTTTCGACACCGTCGCGGCCAAAGTGGGTGAATTGCTCAATGCAAAGGGCCTTCAAAACATGGAAAACCCAGTCACACAGCTGATTCGACAGGGTTTGCAAGACATGGAATTTGTCAGCCTTGAGGATTTTGAAATTCAAAAGGAAGTGCTGAACAGGCTGCGCGAAAAGGTGCATGCACTGGAAATGCGCGTGGCTGAACTCGAAAAGCGGGCTTGATTGATTGTTTGGCCTGGCATTCTCTGCCGGGTGATGTAAACCGAAGCACCCGTTTGCCAAAACATACCGTGTGGGGATAATCGTCGAGGTTTGACTGCCTGCCCCACCATGCCTTTAGCCACTCTTCACAGTCTTACTTTTGTGGGCGTTCGCCCAGTCGCGGTTCAAATTGAGGTTCATCTGTCGGCTGGTTTGCCTTCCTTTGCGCTGGTTGGTCTTCCCGACACCGAAATTCGCGAATCAAAAGAACGGGTTCGCTCTGCGCTGCTTAATAGCGGATTCGAGTTCCCTTCCCAACGAATTACAGTCAACCTTGCACCAGCCGACCTTCCCAAGGGCAGCGCTGCATTCGATCTTGCGGTGGCACTGGGCATTGCCAGTGCATCGGGCCAACTGGCCAAAGCCGACCTTTCTGACTGGTTGTTTGCCAGCGAACTTTCGCTTTCCGGTGCGCTGACTGCTGTGCGCAGTCCTTTTGCGCTCGCTGTTGCTGCCCGCAAAGAGGCCACTGCGCGCCAGCGCCCCATGAAACTGATGATGCCCAAAGCACAAGCCAGCCTTGCCGCCACTGTGCCCGGCATTGCGATATTCGGTGCCAGCAATTTGTTTGAAGCGGCCGCGCATTTGGTGGGGCACGGCGCACCTCTTGAACAACACGCCCACCACACGCAAAACCATACAGGCCTGGTAAACCTGCTCGACATGGCCGAGGTTATTGGCCACCAAACCGCAAAACATGCCTTGCTGACTGCCACCGCAGGCCAACACCACATTCGCTTGGTGGGGCCGCCCGGCAGTGGAAAGTCGATGCTGGCACAGCGTGTGGGCAGCCTGATGCCACCTTTGCCCTTTGAAGACTCGCTGGAAATCTCGGCCATTCGAAGCTTGAAAGGCGAAAGTGATGTGCTCAGCCCGCAACGTCCTTTCAGGAACCCTCACCCCAGCAGCAGTATGGCTGCATTGATAGGTGGCGGTGTTATTTCTATTTGAAGATGCGACTACACATCTAAATATGCGACCCACTACCCTGCGACTCGTAGTGATCATGTCAAAACTCATACAGCTCACCGTACCTCCGCCACCAGTACGAATATTGCCGTTGGCATCGTACTTGTCGCTTGGGTTTCTGCGCCCAGCGCCGGCTCCTCAGGGCTTTCCCTTTAGGCACAGTTCCATACCCGGGTGTCTTCTACCGAAGGAATTCCATTGATTGATATCGCTGTGACGGTCAGGCAACATTGACACTATTGACTCCGGCAGTCTTTAGCAGTTGATAAAGGGTTGCAATCTTTGTTCGCGTACCGCGCTGCGCGCAGTACGTAAAAACAACGCGTTGTTTTGCGCGTGTGAATGCCACAAAGAACCCAGCGGTGGCCTCTATTTGGTCATTTGAGAAACTCCACCATGCACCATCATCCAACCCAATGAATACCACACTGTGGTATTCGAGACCCTTGCTTTTATGAATAGTCATTAGAGGAATGGCATGAATGCCTTCATAGCCATCAAGAGCTGATGGCCACTGAACATCATCGACCGACGACGCTAGCAAATGCTCCGCTGCCGAATCGAGCACTTTCTCTAGCCAATCTCCTTGTCCGTAAGCTGGATGAACAACGATCAGCTTCTCACGACCAATAAACTTCAAGATATCGTCCACAATCGAGCGTGATACAGCCTTAGATCTTGGAGGATTCGGATGGGAGACGCTAAGTTTACGTACGTACGCATCCAATTCCTGGGATAGCCTGGCCTGAGCGACCTCATCATCTGGAGCGACACCACGTAGGGCGATGAGTGCCTCCATGCACCTTGTCCAATGCCGCCCCGCCCGAGCGGTTATTGTAAGACGTAGGACTGCCACAATCAGTTGGGAGAGGTCTTCCACAAGTAAGTCTTGGAGAATGATCGATCCAATCATTCCAGCTTCGTTGCGCAGAGAAATTCCTGCTGCCAAAAACGCTGGCTCTAGAACACCGGCATAGTTGCTCGCCTTCTGTCGGACTAGCAAGACAAAATCGCGGGGACCAAGTGCGTGAGTCTTCATCTCGCCTACGACAAAATCGGCCAAGCGCCTAGCTTCAATCTCCGGTGTCGAAAAATTCAAGATAAGGCAACTATCTCCGGCGATGCTGCCTGCCGTCATTGACACCGGCGCCACGGCTCGGGCGTCCAAAGCCTGCGCCAGGACGTGCTGGATACGCACAAGCTCCTTTGACGAGCGATAGTTGTTGTAGAGCGGCGTTCGTGTTGCGCGGAAGTCTCCCTCAAAGGCAGTGAACGGATCGTCCATCGCCATTGCCCAGCGCATGATCTGCTGCTTATTATCTCCAACAGCAGTAATCACAGTGTCTGTGCCGAGGAAAACGGTGCGGACCAAGTCGTACTGGATGTGTGTCGTATCCTGAAACTCGTCCATGAAGAGGTGCGAGTACGTGAGTCGTAGCGCATGAGTCGCCATCGGATTGACCCGCAACAGTATTTCGGCAAGTCGCCCGATCATGGGAAATGACAAGACACTTTTCTTGCCATCATGGAGCGAAATTTGCCAGAAACGACTCGCAGCCCACTGGGCAGGTGTTGGATGTTGCCAATCATCTACCGGGAGTGGTGATCCCACCAGGTGCCGACGCTCGAAAGCCTTCACAGATATAGCTTGGATATCAGCGTGAGTGCCGACCGAAGCTGGAGGTACCCCGACCTGTCGAGACAGGAACTCACGGTAATCTCGATCACCGGGAAAAATGATTTCATAGTCGGGCCGAGGCCGCCAACGCTCAGGTAATGCCTGACCGAAGCGGTCAATCAACCCTTTCGCAAAGGCGTCGAACGTCATCGAGTCGAAGCGTTCAGCATGGTCACGATGGCAGCGTTGGCGTACCCGCGTAGCAAGGTTTGTTGCAGCATCGCGCTTGAAACTGATCGCGAGGATGCGCCTTGGCGCAGGTGAAGCACCTGTTTGAAGAAGATAAGCTGCGCGTTGCGCAAGGAGTTCCGTCTTACCCGCGCCGGGGCCGGCAATGACGGATCGATTCTCTGTCGAACGGACAACCTCTAACGCATTCGTTTCAAGCGCATTCACGCCCACTGGCTTCCAATCCTCCGGGTGGACCCGTCGCGACGACATAGCCATGCTTAGTCCCTCCGCAAAGACTTTGAGATATGGCTAAGAAGCTCCGCCAGTATAGTCGGCATGTTCTCCTGTAAGTCCCTTTTTTTGATATGTGTCAAGGCGGCAAGGTGAGTTGCCGGTTTGCTGTTGGTCAGAAAGTGATAGCGATAGGCTGGCAGCAGTTCGGGATAGTCCTTGAACGGTCCGGTATAGAGCGTGAGACCTGGACCGGCAGTCCCGAGAACCACCTCTGCAGCCTTGTCTACCGCCATTTTTGGACCGCCCCCCTTTGGGATGATAGCTTGGTATGCATCGGTGAACGCCTCCAGCATGGCTAGATCAAGGTCGAGCGGTGCTGAGAAATAGACGCCGTGTGGTTTGAGACAGTCTATCCAGCCCTTCAAGATCTTGCGATCTTCTGGATCTTGCCAAGTGTGCATCGCTTCGAAATTCTCATCGGACAATACACCATCTTCAATCTTCAAGAGATCAGCTTTTGGCACGCCAAATTCGATGAGTTTTTCGATTGCCGTCTTCACTCTTCCAAAGCCACCACCCTCACGTCCCAGATCAAGATCCAGTAGGGTTGCGTGTGGAATACCTAGCTGTTTCAACAAGCGCCAAAAATGCTGAGTATGCCGTCCGCCCAAGGGGACGATCGCGACAAAGGCTGGATCAATCAGGAGATCAAGCGACTTCGCCAGAAATGGGAGTACGATACGCTCCGAATCGCCCTCCACGAGTAGAACGAAGCGGGCGAAGTATAGTTCTGGGTAAGCAAGCATGGCACCACGAACGAACTTGGTGGCCTCGTCAGTCCCTGTCGGAAGCAATATCTTCTTCACTGACGAGACACGTGTTTCCGGATCGCAGCGGCAGTAGCGAACTTCAAGCGGATTTACGCGGCTGAGCACTGCCGGTGAATGGCTGGTAATAATAGCTTGTGCCCCTCCCGCATCGGTCAGTGAGCGAACCTGCCCAATGATTCGGGAGAGATAGTAAGGCGAGAGATGGTTCTCCGGCTCCTCCAGGGCGAACAACGTCAGTGCGGGTATATGTAGCGTGTCTTCACGAAATCCTTCGACCTTACCGGCCACCACCTCACGCTCTAGATCGAAAACGGCCGCAGCCAAAGCGAAATAATAAAGCGATTGTTGTCCATCGCTTAAATCATCTACGCCACGCTCCCGACCGCCTGGTCCTTGCTCAAAGATGACGGCAATCTTGTTGACGACCTCCTCGAACCGACGACTAACTAGGCTGAGCCTAGGTTTAGAATCAGCCACGTCATCGTGGAGGCCCAACCATCTTGCTTGCAAGGCCTTACTGATCGCGGCAATCGCCGATTCACCCTCGAATGCGCTAGCAAGGTTTTCGGTTGCATCTTGAACGGCCTCTTCTGTTTCGGATGACCATTCAATAGCACGAAGTAGGCGGGCCGCGAGTGCTCCGGTGGTTGCCTTAACCTGAGCTGCTGCGTCCCGGCTGGCAGGTGTGTAGTAGAGCTGGATTAAGCCACGATCCGCCGCAAGAACTGGGTGACAAGAATCCTTATCCGGCTCATCGTCAAGCGTATCAACCCAGAAAAGCTCCTGTGAAATCTCACCTTCAATCGTTCCGTCATCTTCCCACCTAGCTTCGAGGCGCAGGCGGCAAACCGGCGAGTCCCCTTCTCGCACAATTAACATATGCCGGAAAGAGGGAGCAATGACCTCAGGTGTCGCAGTGGCATCGGCTAGCTCGTGCAACCCTATCAGCACATCGATAAACAAATCTCTGGCTTTGCGATCACCGGGGTCGTCCTCTACTCCCGAGTGGAAATCTGAACGAAGGACTGTACGTTGCGAACGCGACACGCCGAACATTTTTGATAATGCGTGCAGTAGTGCTGTTTTGCCAGCTGCGTTTGGACCAACGACGGCCGTAATTTCTGATGCAATCGGAATTGTTATTGATTCTGGGCCAAAACAACGGAAACCCGACAACGTTATAGATTCAATACGCACTGAATAACCCCCCGCGTGCGACAACGCATGCATTTAATATGAGTATTTTGTATCGCAACCTATTGCTTACAATGAGAATGACCTGCTGGGGAATTTCCCACCACTGAAAACTTAACTTTCTGGTTTCAGTTGGTAAATTATTTTACAATTCCGCCCGAATTTGTTCGGGGTGAGATAGTTCGAACTGGGGTGCGATCTTGCCGCATGATAATGCTGTCTCTAGTCTTCAATGATTACTCGAGCTTCTAGTCAGGTTCGAAATAACTCCATAGGCAGGCATTCATCCCTGAGTTTACCTTTGAAGCTTTCGTTGGTATCGCTTCCCGCAAACTCTGCAATGTAAGGGGAAGTGATCTTTGTGAATCCCCCAGCAAGTGCTCCACTGCCGCAATCTCCACCGCTAAGAGTGGCTGAAGCACAACTTAGAGCTGCATGCACAGCAACCCGCTCCACTAGAGTGGTTTTGTAGACAGAATCGCATGCGTTTTCCCTTGGAAGTATTCGAGGCGGTGCGTGCAGCCTTTCCGGCCGGCCGGCATCCGCGTCTCGGCAACCGACTGGGTCGAAGATGGCTGGGATATCGAGCAAACTTTGGCATTTGCCGCCGCTCTGAAAGTGCGCGGCTGCGATTTTCTGGACGTGTCCACCGGCGGGCTGTCGCCACAGCAAAAAATTTCCCTAAGCCCGGGTTACCAGGTGCCGTTCGCGGAAAGATTGAAGCGGGACGTCGGCATGCCGACCATTGCCGTCGGCCTGATTACCGAAGCACGGCATGCCGAGTCCATCGTCGCCAGCGGCCAGGCCGACATGGTGGCGCTGGCGCGCGGCATACTGTACGACCCGCGCTGGCCTTGGCATGCGGCCGCCGAACTGGGCGCGCAAGTGGATGCGCCGCCGCAGTACTGGCGTTGTCAGCCGCGCGAGCTCAAGGCGCTGTTTCGCGACGCCCGGATCAGCTAGGGTGCGGGCGCCAGCGGCGCGGTTTCACCCTGCAGCAAAAATTCGCAAAAATGACGCGCCGGCGCGTCCGGCAAGAGGTCCTCGCGGCTGATCACGTACAGGTCCTTGTGCAGTGCGCCGCCTTCGAGGGGAATTGCCCGCAGACTGCCATCGCGGTTTTCATCGGTCACGGCGGCCGCCATCACGAGCGAGATGCCGAGTCCGGCCCGCACCGCATGCTTGACCGCTTCGGTGCTGCCAAGTTGCATGGCGATCCCGATGTTGCGCGCATCGTCGCCGAAATAGGACTGCAGCAGCCGCCCTGTGCCGCTGCCGGCTTCGCCGCCCAGTAGCGCCTGCCCGCACAGCCAGTTGCGTGGAATGCTGGTGCGCCCGGCCCAGGGATGGTCGGGCGGCACGATGACCTGCAATTCCTCGCGATGCCAGACGGTGGCGGTAAAGCCGGGGCGTGGATCCCACCATTCCATGATGGCGACGTCGATCTCGAAATTCTGCAGTTGCTCGGCGATGCGGTTGTTGCTGCCAATAGCTATCTGGAGCTTGTGCGCAACGCGGTCGCGGTAGGCGCGCAGACGCGGCTGCAGCAAGTAGATGCCGGTATTGGAACTGGCGCCGATGCTGAGGACTGTCTTGTCGAACAAGGCTTGCGCGCGGGCGCCGGCGCGTACCAGATGTTTAGCGTAGGGCAGGAATGAAGTGCCTTCCGGCGTCAGTGTGCAGCCGGCATTGCTGCGCTGGATCAGCGCCACCTTGAGCGATTGCTCGAGCCGCTTGATATGTTGCGTGACGGCCGGTTGCGACTGGCCAGTCTGCCTGGCCGCCTCGCGGAATCCCCCCTGATTTGCGACCGCAAGGAATGTGGCGACGCACTCCAGGTTGATCATGTCGCCGTCTTCCTGCCGGGACGGTTGATGGCGCCGGCAGGCGCCTCGCCATTGAGCGCCTGGATAATGTTGCAGGCGGCCTGACGTTCGATCTCCAGGCGCACTTCGGCAACGGCCGAACCGAGGTGCGGCGTGAAAAAAGTTTGTGCAGGATTGTCCAGCAAGGCTTGCGGAATGGCGCGCGGCCGGTCTGGCCGTGCCCATTCTTCCAGCTCGAACACGTCGGCGGCATAGCCGGCAAGGCGGCCGCTGGCAAGCGCTGCAACGACTGCGGCTTCATCGACCACCGAGCCGCGGCAGGCATTCACCAGGTAGCTTCCCGGACGCATCCTGGCGAGCGTGTCAGCATTGATCAGGTGCAGGGTCTCCGGCGTCATCGGCAGCATCGGCACGATGAAATCGCTGGCGGCCAGCAATTCATCGAGTTCGACTTGGCGCGCATTCCATTGCGCAGACTGTTCGGTCGGCAGGGCAACGTGGTCGCAATACAGAATCTGCATGTCGAAGCCAGCCAGCCGCTGTGCGATGGCGCGGCCGACCGCACCCATGCCGATGATGCCGATCGTACGCCCGGTGAGCCCCGTGCCGTACAGCTGCGGGAGCCACCCCTGAAAGCCGCTGCTGCGGATCTGGCGGTCACCTTCCAGCATGCGGCGTGTTAACCCGAGCAGCAGGCCGATGGTCAGTTCCGCGGTCGGGATGGTCAGCAGGTCGGGCACGATGGAAAACCAGATGCCGCGGCGGGTGCAGGCGGCGACGTCGAAGTTGTCATAACCCTTGAGCGCCGCGCCGACGATTTTCAGTTGCGGGCAGGCTTGCAGGAAGGCGTCGTCGATACTGTCGGGCATGAAGACCATGATGGCTTGCGCATCGCGCGCGCGCGCCAGCACTTCTTCGCGCGGCAGGGTGTCGCGCGAAGTATTGGGAATGACTTCGGCAACGCCTTGCAGCAGTTCGATGATTTCCGGATGCACCCAGTGGGTGAGCACGACTTTGGGTTTCATGTAACGATTTCCGTAAATGATTTACTTGAAGGTGCGGCGCAGGAAGGCGCTCAGGGCGTCGACCAGGCTCACCATGACGAGGATGACGATCAGGATTGCCGAGACATCCGTGTATTGCATGATGCGCAGCGATCCCATCAGTTCGAAGCCGATGCCGCCGGCGCCGACCATGCCCATGACCGTCGAGGCGCGGAAGTTGTATTCCCAGCGGTAGATCGCTGTATCGGCCATCTGCGGCAAGACTTGCGGCAGGATGCCGTGGAAGATCACCTGCAGCGGGCTGCAACCGGCGGCGCGCGCGGCTTCCACCGGCGCGCGGTCGGCATGTTCGATGGCTTCGGCAAAGAACTTGCCGACCATGCCCACCGAATGCAGGCCAAGCGCCAGCACGCCCGGCAGCGCGCCGAAGCCGACTGCAGCGACGAACACGATGCCCATGATGAGTTCAGGGATCGAGCGCAAGCCGTTCAGCAGGCCCCGGGCGCATTGGTAGACCAGCGGATGCGGCGTGGTATTGCGCGCTGCCAGCACCGCCAGTGGCAGCGACAGCAGCACCGCAACCGCCGTGCCGGCCACGCTCATGGCCAGGGTGTCGAGCAGTGGCTTGACCCAGGAGCCGGCCTGGCTGAAGTTCGGCGGAAACATCTCGCCGACCAGTGACGCCAGGCTGGGGATCCCTTCGCCCAGGCGTTCGGCGTCGAACAGGCCAACGTAATACCAGCAAGCGATGACGATTGCCAGCACGGTGGCCAGGGAGACCATCGAGCGGTTCCAGGCGCGCTGCCGGCGGTCCAGCAGCGGTGCGAATTGAGCGTGCATAAAGACTCCTGATTGCTTGTGCGATGTGTGCCTAGAACTTGGACAGATCCAGCTTGAGCAGCGTGCCGAGATTGCGCACGACATCGTATTCCTTGTCGCTGATCGGGCCGAAGCCGTCGGCTTTGAATGGCTTCAGCACGGCCGGGTCATTCAGGCCCAGGAAAGCGGCGCGGATCTTTTCCTTCAGCGCGGCATTCAGGTTGGAGCGCATGGTCCACGGGTACTGCGGAAAGGGCTTGGATTCGACCAGCACCTTGACCTTGTTGGCGTCGATGATGCCGCGCTGGACCAGCGATTCGAAAATCGGCTTGGACAGGCCGCCCGCCTGCGCGTGGCCATTCTGCACGGCGATGGCGACGGCGTCATGGGCGCCGACGAAGTGTTCCTGGTAATTCTCGCCGGCTTTCAAGCCATTTTCCGCCAGCATCGATTTCGGGATCAGGTGGCTGGAGGTCGAGGCCTTGTCGCCATAAGCAACGTTCTTTTTTGCGATGTCGGCAATGCCGTTGATGCCGGCGCCGGCATTGATGACCAGGACCGACTGGTAAGTGGTGCTGCCTTTTTGCTTGATCGCGGCGAAGGCTTCGATTTCGCTCTTCTGCCGGGCCAGCACATAGGACAGCGGGCCGAAGTAAGCCAGATCCAGGCGGCCATGGCGCATCGCCTCGATCATCGAGGAGTAATCGGTGGTGACGATCAGTTCAATCTTCTTGCCCAGCGTTTTTTCCAGATACTCTTCCAGCGGCTTGTTGCTCTTGATGACGGTCGAGGCATTTTCATCCGGCAGCAGGGCCACTTTCAGGGTGTCCGGATCCGGATTGGGCGCAGCATGCGCGACGGCGCCCAGAAGGGCAAGCGAGGCCAGGCTAATGGCGGCAAACAGTTTCTTCATAATGCTTCCTTCTTTGCGGTTGCGATGGGAAAGGGAAAACGGACGGTGGCAGCGACGTCTGCCGGCGGCGTGCCCGCCGCCTTGTGCTCGTACAGGGCGGCGGCTTGCGCCGGTGTCAGGGCATCCGGTGTGGCGTCGAACACGAGACGTCCGTGTGCCAGGCCAACGATGCGGTCAGCATACTTGCAGGCAAGTTCGACCTGGTGCAGGCTGATGACCGCCGAGATGCCGTCTTCCTTGCAGATACGGTGCAGCAGCGACAGGACTTTGTCGGCGCTGACGGGATCGAGGCTGGCCACCGGTTCGTCGGCAAGAATCAGGCGTGGTCGCTGCGCCAGGGCGCGGGCGATGCCGACGCGTTGCTGCTGGCCGCCGCTTAACTGGTCCACCCGCGTCAGCGCCTTGTCCAGCAAGCCGACACGCTCCAGGCATTGCAACGCAAATTCCTGTTCGGCGCGCGGCAACGGAAACAGGCTGCGCAGGGTCGAGTGGTAACCGAGACGTCCCATGAGCACGTTTTGCAGGGCCGGGAGGCGGCCGATCAGTTGATGCTGCTGGAAAATCATGCCTGTCTGACGGCGGTGCATCTGCAGCGTCTTGCGGTCCTGGAGGGGGCCGTGTCCGTCGACGCGGACCTCGCCGGCATGCGGGGTGTGCATCAGGTTCAGGCAGCGCAGGAGGGTTGATTTGCCGGCACCGGAGGCGCCCAGCAAAACGGTAAACTGGCCCTGGCAGAAGTCCAGGGTGGTTGGATGCAGGGCAACAAGATTGCCGAATTGCACCGATACTTTGTGCAGATGAATCATGGCGAGCCCTTTGTTGGTTTCTCAATCAAACTGCGATGACGATTACAAAATCGAATTGCCAGGCCATGGTAGGGGGGCTGTGTTACATGCGCGTGACGAACCGATGAAGAATCTGTGACATCGCCACCGGCGGCACCATTTTTAATTTCTTGCGTAGCGTACAAGAGCAGCTTGAGGAAATCACGAGTTTCTGAATGCCATGTTCGCAATACGTTGCGAAAGCGAGGGGCAAGTCGTAGGTCACATGTTTCGTCATAGGTCGACAACTGAGGTGCTTAGCGCATCTCTGTTCTCGTCAATTCCAGGGGTGATCAAATAAACAGGAATCCTATTTTTGCCTGTTAAATTGACGTGGAAGTTTGTGGTTATTTAAAAAGGGGGGCGTCACATTCACAAATTAGATAGAGGTTGGCAACCGGCGAGATGACCTGATTACCGACATTTTAGCTCTTGAAAGATTGAGTAAATTGATGATGGCGCTGGACGAAATCAACGGGCGCCCCAGACCAAGCTTGTTGAGCGTCGCATACATTGGGTAACAACACGACTGGCGTTGACAACCAAAATCATATTTGCTTTAAAAATCTACGGATGGAGCCAGCATCAAACTTTGAATTCGAGTCTTTTTCGTAGATGTGTTTGTAACAACTTACGTTGACACCATCCGGAGCAAAAGCATTGTTCAATGGAGGCTCCATATTGATCCCTTTGTGCTCGGCTATGATCTCCAAAGCTGTAGAAATAGTTTTAGCCGTCGGAGGTACTACATCTGCCAAAACAGGGGAACGAAAACCGCCTTCACCAGTTTCGCGACACTCAATTTCTATCCAAAACAAGATTCTCTGATGGATAATCAATCGAACAACTAACGCGCAACGATAAATACAGCCTTGCCGGCTGTTCTTATCGAATTTAACCAAACGCCATCCTCGGCGAGGGCGATATTTCGGTTTTACACCCGTTTTCTCCTCAAAGCTCCAGCAAGCTAAGCCATCTCGAATAATTTCATATTGACTTTCAGCACAAGGCAACACGTTAAAGCTGGAGATTATTCCGTCACACTTTAGTTGTGAGAAAACTTCCAAAATGCTTTTAAATCTTTTTTCGGGCGTCCGAATCCTGTGCTCAGCCAACCCTTTGCCAACAGCATCATTTTGGTATGTATCTTCACCTGTAGACATCCTTTCGCTATGAACGGGTACGTCATCACGAGGAGGTGTTGAATACTTCTTGCTACTTAGTTTCTCCAGCTTTGATAGCGTGGGTTTGTTTATCCAGTGAAATTCCGTGTGATTGAGATGGGTTATCGGCGAAGTGACATCTGCGTCATGAGTTGCATCTAGCTCCGCACCTGAACGCTCAATTTCTCCGGCGGGCGTACCCACATAAGGTGCCTGCTCGTCGACGGCAATGGGGTTTGGACTTGTATTTCCGCTATTTGCACGCTCGTATCCAATCGGCGGAATATAACTTGGCCAAGAACATCCAATGATTTCGGTGACAAGAAACTTCCGTTTCTCGATCTTTTTACCTCCTTGATCGTGGTAAAAAGAGCTTCGCAGATTAAATCCTAATACGGTTAGCTTTAAATCCTCTTTATCTGATTTAAAGGGGATTCGTGCGCTCGCATACCAAGGATTTCTTGCTCTTCCTTCTCTGTCCTGAAGGCTTTGCGAATAGATTAAAGAAGCACACGATCTTGCGAACTCATCAAAGTAAAACAGGGCCAAAAGGGGAGCGAACACGTCAGGCACCCTTACCTGAAGAATTATGTTCCATTGTTCTGGGTGCGTAATTTTTTGAGTTTTAAGCCCCGACTCAAAGTCATCTAGGCAAATAACTTCGTCGAGACGATCGTTCCATGGGCCACCACAAAACGCTTTCGCAAGCTCCGTGTGAGGAGCGTAAAAGGCCTTAAAAATAGTCATTCGGGGGATGATGAATGTATACTCACGACGATTTATTACCAGACATCTTGAAGATTTCATGATGTTGGGTACTACCGAATATTCAAAACGATTGAGAAGGCTGTGTGGGGCTCCTGAAGGCCAGCCAGGTGGTGGGGTGATTTGCTGAGAGAGTGATAACTCAAGCCCTTCTTGGCCGCCATCAGCCAGCTCAATCGTACGCTGATGAGTGGGCAGCCGCCCGACATAGACTCCTCTCTGATAGATAGCCCCGATAAATACTAAAGGTAACGTTCCAGGCATCACTACTGGACAACGGATCTGAATGATTAAATCTGCATCCTTTTTACGCTGCCCAAGAATGCTTTGAATATCAGTCGAGCCTAAATTATTTAGATTGTGAAAATCGACAGAGCTAAGCTTTTGAAGTATTACTTTTACTGACGCTGAACTTGTCGCGAGGTACGGAAGTCTGAATTCATCAATCCATTTAATAAACCAACAACCATCATCTTCGGGAAATCCACTGATTTTTATTTCTGCGTTCGAGCTCATTGAAATTCGCTAAAGACAAATTGGAAAAATCATTAAAGGCTCTCTCACTTAGGGACGCAAGCCTGTCTGTAGTTTTGAATGTCACTTCACCCCCCCCTCAAATGAGGGGCAATAAAAGCACGTACCTAATGAAGATCAAGCCGCTATCGAAGCTCTGAGAATTTTAAGTATCTCATCTCCTGTAAAGCTCCGGTCCGGATACTTTCACTCTGATATTCCTTGATTTATAGTCTGTCAAAATAATCATAACGCTCGATTGCAAATGCCATCTTCAGAGTAATGCGCGGAGAGAAGTGTTATTTCTTGCCGCATGACCTAACTTTGACAGTCCCAGTTAAACGGGAGAGAAAGATGGATAGTTGGCAAAAGATCGAGATCGCCAGTAAAGCAGTTGCGGCTTTATTTATACCAATTGCACTCGCATTTTTAGGCAATCAGGTAGCTACGTCAAACAAGCAGCGAGACAGCGAAATGAAGTTCGTGGAACTTGCGACAGCAATACTCAGGCAAGACCCCAAAACTGAACAAACCAGTGAGAACCGAAATCTTAGGCTCTGGGCGGTTGAGGTAATCAATCGTTATTCTGGGGTTTGGGAATATCAAAGGATGATGGGAACGGTAAGCCACAATATTCTGCACGAGACTTGGCCGAAATCTATCAATCTAGAGGGAAAGAAATTTTTTCACGTTCTCTGTGGAAGGGTGTTTCTTCCGTTGGCGGCCTAACCGACGAACTCTATTCTCACAAGGGAATAGACCGAGTTCTTGATGAATACTTTGGTGACGCGCCTATTGGATCTGGTTTGACAAAAACACTTATTACAAGCTATGACATTCACCGGAGAGAACCTGTTTTCTTTAAAAGTTGGCGAGAAGAGTACCGGTCTGTATTGATGAAACACGCTGCACGTGCTACTTCGGCCGCCCCCACATACTTTGAGCCTGCGTTGATACCGATAGGAGGAGTTGATCGGGCCCTGATCGATGGCGGTGTTTTTATGAACAGCCCCTCAGTCTCCGCATATGCAGAGGCGAAAAAGATCTTTGGCGATAGTGAGGAGTTTTTTATCCTATCAATTGGCACAGGCCAGTTAATTCGTCCGATCTCTTTTTCCGAAGCGAAGGATTGGGGTAAGGCTGGCTGGTTGGCCCCTTTGTTGAGCTGTATGTTCGATGGTGTCTCCGACGCAGCCAACTATCAAATGAATATGTTTCTAGGGGACAGATACGTGCGCCTTCAAACTGATCTAACGAGTGCGTCAGACGATATGGATAACGCAACCAATGGAAACATCGAGAATCTGAAGGCAGAAGCGAAGAAAATGATTCGAACACACAAAACCGAAATTGACTCAGCTTGTCGGTTTATTACTGCCTCATAGAAATGGACTCATCTAGTTTTCGGGCAACCAACTCAGGCCAATGACCCAGTATTGGTAAAGTTAGTTACTGCTGGTCTCGTGCTCATCAAGCGAACTCGCACGCGGATCTTTATGGCTGAGCGATTTCATATACGCTTCAGAAATCTGATCTAGTGAGTCAGGAATTTTTATTGACTCGTCTCCTACACGAAGAAATAGAGAAGTATTGATCCGCATGAAGCTCGAGCCATCAATTTCTTTCAATGCCGAGGATTTGATTCCAAGCGATATAGCGAGAATTGAGCGAAGAGTGTTTTGGTCAGTCTGTTCAATGCCATTCTCCTTCACCCGAGCTAGTAATAATTTAAGCCTGCTAACTGTTCTAGGAGGTTTGGCCACGGTCTTACCGTGATTGACCCTTGGCATTGCCACACGCCAACCGAGAACGTCTCTGCAGTATTTAACAAACTTGGAAGTATTTGCCTCGCAACCTGGATTGGTGCGCAAGAATTTGTAGGCGTTTTTCTCGTCCCAAAAGGCAGTCTTTATTTTCACTGCCTGGCAAAACGACACGGCTGTTGAAAGATAAAGGCGTCTGGTGCGAAGCAATACTTTTTGGTCTTCAAGCCAACTTACATAACCTATCAAAATGCTCGCCCAAGGTTGACTCCTGTTATCCAACAAGTTTTGGTGAATTCGCTGCGCGTCTGAAGCATCAGACTTTTCCTGTTGTGAGATATGAAAGCCCAACGCCTCTTGCAAATACTTAAATAACAACAGATGTCGTCTGATTGCTGCTGTTCCGAAATTGCTCAATAAAGCTTTTGACGATATATCCGCGACCTCTACAAAAGTCGCATCCAGCTGTTGGATGATCAGGTGATTTGTTCGGTACTTAGCGCAGAGATTGGGGGCTTGTTTGTGACGCTGCCATAACCAGTTCGCAAAACCAATGCAAAGAGATTTTGCCCAGTCGTGCGAAAGCGAAGATGCTAGCAGCATCGCTTCTTTCTCAAGTCGGATACTGTTAAGACACCCAATACATTTCCCGTTGCCATTACCAGGGATTCGAACTCCGCATTGAGGGCAATTGTGTGCGCTTTCTGAACCAGGCACACAGGCAATACAGTACGAAGCTCCAGCATCTGTATTCCCGGCAACTTTTCGGTATCGACGACAAACGGAACAGGTACGATGAGTTACTTTGTAGCGGCACGAGTCACACACTTTGTCGTTAATGCCTAAAGATGGCATTGCGGACAATCTCGTTGACATCTTGCCGCAAGCCCCGCAAGGATTTGGCGTTCGAAAAAACGGCACGCAGGACGGACACACCGGTTTCCCATCGCTGATCAATCCAGCTTTGGTGAACATCTTCTCACATCTAATACAGTGTTGAGTTGCATCTAAAATTGACCCACTTAGGGTAAAGATTTGCGTCGAAATTTGACCCACGTATGAC
>LFEF01039374.1_pt1 | contig 30099 bp, 15 predicted proteins | sample 619371 | NCBI WGS metagenome assembly LFEF01 (sample SAMN03014291, study PRJNA259931) | freshwater metagenome | biome: lake; feature: waterbloom | place: China: Taihu Lake | collected 2006-08 | depth 0 m m
CCCCCAAACCCCCCGTTGGGGTCGTGGCGCCGCCCCCAAACCCCCCGCGCATTAGCTTTTCGGTGGGATGCTTACAGGCAGCTGCTGATACATTTGTCATCATTTAAGAGTCACTAATAATTGCTGATTGTCGGTATTTCTGCTAATGTCAGATGCACCCACAGTATGTGTTAAGTGAGTAGTATTAAATAGCACTTGCCTACTGTCTTTTCACTGTTTACTGATTACTGATTACTGATCACTTCTCACTTTCAATCTGCTTGTCAGCCGGTCAGCTGCCCTTGGCTTTCTTAATTAACAACAGACTGCCCCCAAGTATGGCGAAAGCAACAACCGCATTGGGTTCAGGAACTTTGGTGGCAAAGGAAGCATTGTCAATACTAAAACTATCGACAGCTGTTGTATTATTGGCAAAGATAACAGAACTAAATTCTGCTGTCCCGATAATACCGAGAAACCCATTCTCTCCACCAATTGTAGGATTGATAGAAATAGTTTGGTCTCCTGTGCCATCGAAATTGCCAGTAAGAGTTAACTCATCAATGCGGGAAAAGTCAGCACCAAAAGCCAACACGGTAGCAGGAAACTGCCAGGTTATGGTATCAGAAGCACCCGTAAGTGTACCGGAAGCATTATCGTAAACACCAGAATTGACGATGCTGACACTGTTGTTATTAAACGGATTAGGCAGTGTGGGAGGAGCGGAATTAGTGGAAACAATCCCTGAATCTAGGGTAATTGACTGTGCCGAAGAAATGGGATTGCTAAAGGTATCAGTGGTAATCTTGTACGAGGGGTTAGTGGCGAGTGCCGCTTCCCAGGCAGTCCGATTTGTATAAATGGTATAAGCACTAACAGAAGACACGCTACTTAACAGTAGAGTTACTGTCCCTGTGGCGAAAGCTAAAGAATTAAGGGCATTGAGCTTCACTAGGTTATTTCCTCTCATTAAAGGTGAATAAAAACCAGAGTATCAGAGCAGGTACGAAAAATCCTCTCATCTTTGTACAGAATAATTACAACCCACTTTCCGCACTTCTTAACATTCAATTGATAATTTTTACTAACATATTGCTGACAACCCTTTGCCAGTAAAGATTGTAGCTAGAATGATGGATTTTCATCAAGGTGAAGAATTGTAATTTGTTTTCTCAGAAAAAATCAATTATTGAAAATGTTCTCAATAGTAGTTTCTACAATGAAGCTTTTTCGTCAAAACATCGTGGGGAATGTAAAAATATATAAAGGTATATGAAGATGTGCGGAATGTCGGATTTAATTCCACCCACCCACTTAACTAGAAGCTAATAATTGATTCTCAATCTGTCTAACTACCGTTAGTGCCGAATAGCTGACTCCGGCAGTGCCTTCTCCCGGATGGGTGGAATCTCCCACTAACCAAAGATGGGGGATCGGAGTGCGCGTCGCTACTCCAAAAGGGCCAAAAGTGGACAGTCTTTGACCAATACCGCCGACAATGCCCTGATTTCGCCCCGTAAACCGCTCAAAAGTGCGAGGTGTAGCTGATTCGATATGAACGATGTGATCAGGACTAAGATGGAAATAATTACCGAGACGCTCGATCGCCTCTTGGGTGTATGCTGCTTTTAATTGCTGATAATTATCTTCTCCTTTTCGCCACCAAAGACTGGTATCGGTGAAGGAAGAAGCAATAATCGTCGCTTTTCCCTCTGGGGCGCGGCCATCCCCTTCTTTACTCACGGAAACAAACAAAGAGTTATTTTCGCCGATTATGCCATCGTAATCGTAGAGGAATTGCAAATGGGGAGGACAATCGGGGGGAATAGCAGCGCGATCAACTCCTAAGTAAACCACAAAAGCAGCGGATGCGGGGGGAAGTTTTTCAATTCTCCGGTGATAAAGACTGGGAATGGCTTCGCGATCGATTAATTGTGGTAAATTTTGGATCGGGATATTAGCCACAATCTCATCGGCCATTTCTGGATATATTTGACCATTTTTTTGATTTCTGACGATAATTCCCGTGGCTTTTCCCTTTTCTGTCAGTATTTTTTCTACTGTATGGCGCATTTGCAATTTACCGCCGTATTTTTCCAAAGCTGCTACTAGGCGATCGCTTAATACTTGCATACTACCCTGAAGGTGGGATAAACCTTGGGGAGACTGAGAAACTGCTAAAGCGGTGGCGGCATAAAGTAAAGCAGTTTCATCGGCATTAACTTGGGAATAAAGCTTTAACTGGAGATCAAGAAAGGTTTTTAGGCGTTTATCCCTCTCTAAGCCGTATAATCGCAGAGCATCGCCCACAGTCATCAAAGTAAAAGGGAAGGTAATGGCAGTATCTAAACGCAAAGCGGCGATTAATTGCCCTAAATCCCACCAGTTGCGCGGGGGTAAAACTGGATCGCGACTTTGAAAACGCCAACTTGCTTGAAAGAGTTTTTGTAATAATTGCCAAAAAGGTTCGCTGCCCGGAAATTGTTTTTGTCTTTCCTCTTGCCACTTTTGCCGATCGCGCCAGACATTAATCGGAGTGGTTTCCCCCGGCAGAAAAACGGCACAGGCGGGATCGCAGGGGACAGAATCGGGTAAATCTATCCCTAATTCGGCAAAAATGCGCTGATGAATGCCCCCTACTTCTAATCCTGCCACTTGAGTTGCCCCCACATCAAAAGTAAAACCCCGACGGGAAAAAGTCGAGGCACAACCTCCAGGTACGAGCGCCTGATCATATACTGTGACTTGATAACCTCGACGCGCCAATAATGCCGCCGCCGTTAGTCCGCCAATCCCTGCACCAATAACGGTAATTTGCGTCATTTTCTTAATAATTAGGGTTTGCTGAAAAAGTTTGTTGGTGGGGTTAGGAGTCAGGAGTCAGGAGTCAGGAGATAGGAGTCAGGAGATAGGAGCCGGTCGTCAGGAGTCAGGAGTTAGGAGTCAGGAGTCAGGATTCAGGAGATTATTTTTATTTATTCTTCCCACACCCTACACCCCACACCCCACACCCTACACCCTACACCCCACACCCTACACCCTACACCCCACACCCTACACCCATCTGCCAGGGACTCTTAACAGTTTACTTGCGCCCCTAGGGTATCTAAAGCTAAAATTTTCACCTCAGAGTTAATCCCCACTTCCTCCCAAGCATTTGTCATCTCTGTGGCTGTTTTTTGGGCATTGTCGGGGTTAGTTAACGCCAATAGGGTCGGACCTGCGCCACTAATTACCATCCCGTAAGCACCCCCATTAATGGCGGCTTTTTTCACCTTTTCGTAACCCGGTATTAAAGATTGCCGATAGGGTTGATGCAGTTTATCCTCTAGGGCAATTCTCAGCCAATCGCCGTTACCCGTCTCCAATCCCCGCAATAATAAACCCAAGCGGGAAATATTGAAAATTGCCTCCTGACGGCTAATTTTTTCCGGTAAAACCGCCCTAGCTTTTTCCGTAGCCAGTTCAAAATCGGGAATCGCTAGGACGGGAATGAGATTTTTTTGCCAAAATACTTGACAAATAGCCCAATTTGTGCTATACCCTGCCGATAGCTGACAGTTGCCCCGCAAAGCCGGCACCACATTATCTGGATGGCCCTCCAATGCGATCGCTAATGCTTCGATTTCCCCCATAGATAAGGGATTTCCGGCGCATTGATTGGCAGCCACTAACCCACCGATAATAGCAGTGGCAGAACTACCTAAACCTCTAGCTAGAGGAACCCCTAAACCGATCTCGATGGCGATGGGGGGCGGATTCTGTCCTATTTTTTGATAAACTTGCAAAAAAGAAGTGTAGATTAAATTATCAGCCCCTTGGCTAACTTTAGCTGATTCAGTTCCCTTGACACTAATGCTGACAGGGTTAGCTGTCGTTGCCGGCAGCAGGGTAAAAGTAAACTGATTATATAGGGTTAAGGCCGCTCCGAGACAATCGAAGCCGGGCCCAATATTAGCAGTGGTAGCGGGAACTGTTACCGTAAAAGTTGTCATCGTTAAGCTTTTGCCTGAAGATAGCGGCGATTTACCTCCTCCCAGTTAACCACATTCCACCACTGTTTTAAATACTCAGCCCGTTGATTACGATATTTTAAGTAATAGGCGTGTTCCCAGACATCATTGCCCATAATTGGCTGTAATCCCATCATTAGGGGGCTATCTTGGTTAGCAGTGCTGATAATTTCCAGTTCTCCTGACTTATTTAAAACCAACCATGTCCAACCACTACCAAAAAGTTTAGTACCTGCTTGGTTGAAAGCGTTTTTAAATTCCTCGAAACTGCCAAATTTAGCGATTATTGCCGCTCCTATTTCTCCTTTTGGTTCGCCACCGCCATCGGGGGACATAATCTGCCAAAACATCGTATGATTAAGATCGCCGCCGCCATTATTGCGGACAGTGGTGCGAATATCGGCGGGTAAAGAGTCAAGATTTTTAATTAATTCTACTACTGTTTTTTTCTGCAATTCTGGATATTTTGCCACTGCCAGATTGAGATTATTAACGTAGGCTGCATGGTGTTTATCGTGATGAAATTGCATCGTTTCCTTATCAATATAAGGTTCTAGGGCATCATAGCTATAGGGTAGGGCAATGAGACTATAGGGACCGGTAGCGGCAAAAGCGGCAGAGTTAAAACCGGCAAGAGTGGCTGTGCCAAGGGTAGCACCTAAAAGATAAAGAAATTGACGGCGATCAAGAGACATATTCTCAGAGCAGATGTTCCGATTATTAATTATCCTATCGATCGGTGCCTTGGCAGACAAAAGTTTTTAAGTACCTAGGCAAAATTAATTACACATATCTAACCCCGCTCTTGCCTCTTGCCTCTTGCCTCTTGCCTATCTTCACTAGGAAATTAATTTTGCACGACTACTTATTTTTACCTGTCCGCTATAAGATGTCAAATTTTTTGAGTAATTGCCGGGGAATTTAAAAAAAATTGTTTACCTAAAATTAAGAGTTAAATTTGGAAGGTTTCTAGAGTGCGTTTTTTCTCAAGTGGAGATGGAAAAAATCCCATCCCCACACTTGTCAATTTATCGTTTTTGTTTGAATTGAGAACCGATGCCCAAAAGTCCTAAACCTAATAATCCTAAAATTGCCGAAGGTTCGGGAACCTGTTGGCCGGTCAGACTAAAGGCAAAATCCGTTCCAAGTTGACTGCGGCTCCCGAAAAAGTCTTGATAAGAAACACCATCGCCCTGACTGCTGGTGTACCATCCCCACTGGGGCGGAAATCCAAGACTAGGAACAATGGCCAGCCAATAGGTTGCACCCGCTTGGGCGAGGAAAGTATTGGTCAAGTTCGCACTATAACTATAGGTGGGAGCGCCAAGATTATTTGTGCCGATAAAAGTTTCCCCCGCATTCCCCGTTATCGTTTCCGAGAAAAGCAAAGAACCGGGCTGACCAGCGTTATTACCGAAAATAGAGAGGGCAAAGGAGGAGATGGCTGCAGGACTACCATTAAAATAACCCCCCACCCAGTCAACACCATCAACTAAATTGTCACTGGAGAAACTAAAGTTGTCGTAAACAGTGGCAAAATTACCGAAAGAATTAGTATCATTTTGGGATGCGAACACGTTGCCACTGGGAAAGTCGGCAGCTTGGCTAAAGATAACACTCGCTTGGGCGGCTTGGAAAGGGGTTAGGATGGCTAGAGTTGCCCCCGCTACCAATAAGTAATGCTTACCCCCCCCCCACATTTTTGATTACTTTTGTTAATGTTTTGTCCATGAAAAACTCTTTCTTGGTAAGTTTCCTTCGATTATATAATTGTATTTTTCAAAAGACTGGTACTGCCTGCTACCAATAAGCAATGCTTACCCCCCCCCGCATTTTTAATTATTTTTGTTAATGTTTGCGCCATGGAAACCTCTTCTTTGGTAGAGTTTCTTCGATTGTATAATTGTCTTTGCCTCTCTTGGATATTGGCTGAAAAATGTTCACAATGTCACATTATGGGCGCAAGCAGTTCGATAAACTCACTGACCAGGTTGCGCCCCTACATTGCACAATAACCTAAAATACTTTTTAAACCAGCCTTTATTTTACTACCATAAACGATAAAAACTTTTCAACAAATGCGGCGGAATTTTTAGATAATAACCAATAATTATTAATTGATTAACTAAGGTAGTTTTGCCAACTCCTAATTTTTGCCAACGTCTTGCCGAGGTAATCACCGCAGTAGAAACTATGGCGATTTTACCCCTTTTTTTCAATCTTTGTATTAATTCAAAATCTTCCATAATTGGTAACTCAGGAAAACCGCCTAAATCGGCAAAGATTGAGGCTTTTAAAAATATTCCTTGATCTCCGTAGGGAAGAGAAAACCAGCGAGAACGCCAATTAACTAATTTTTCCACTAAACGCAGGGATTTTTCTTCTCCATCAATTTTTAATTCAAAGGCCCCCGCTACTATCCCAGATTGGGATAAAGTATTGATAATTTGTTCTTGAAATTCATGGGGAAGTAAAGTATCTCCGTGCAGAAATAACAAAACATCTCCTTTGGCTATTTTGGCTCCTAAATTCATCTGGAAGGCGCGACCTTTACTGGGTGAAATAATTACTTTCGCTCCCAATTGTTCGGCTATTTCTCTAGTTTTATCGGTACTTCCCCCATCGACAACAATAATTTCTACTCCCGCACCTATCTGTTTTAATGTTGCTGCAATCCTTAACTCTTCGTTCAGGGTCGGAATGATAATACTAAGATAATTCATCAGGTTTTATGGTAACTAAAGTCACAGGATTTAGGGGCGACCATCGGGTAAATTTTCCTACAGATACCGAGGGATTGACTGGGATTGGTAATAAGTAAGTAGTTATAATTAAATAGAAGATAGATTTTGCCTCTGATCCCCCCTGCCCCCCTTAATAAGGGGGGTGCCGATAGGCGGGGGGATCCCCCCTGCCCCCCTTGATAAGGGGGGTGTCTGACAACTTTTAACACCTACCTACTTAACTGTTTTTCCGGTAGAAAAGTTAAACATTCCTACCAGTTCTTCAGAGTGGCTAAAGCTGGAGTCAAAAGTCGATGCCAAATTAGGTTAAACTTCATCTTTATGGGAAACGAAACTCTGTTCTAAGATAGGTGGGACAATGCCGAATATTAAAGGAGACGATGGTGCGCTCAAAACCATCTTCAGCAATAGTAAAATTATCGCAGTGGTCGGGCATTCCGAGAAATCGAGCCGCGCCAGCTATCAGGTGGCCAAATTCCTGCAAGCGGTGGGTTATCGAGTCTATCCGGTCAATCCGATGGTCAAGCAAATTGACGGTCAAAGCTGCTATCCTTCTCTAGAGGCTATCCCCGAACCTGTGGATATTGTTAACGTTTTTCGTCATCCTGATTATCTACCCGAAATTGTCGAGTCAGCTATTGCTATTGGGGCCGCTACCCTTTGGACACAATTGAGAATTTATCACCCAGTTGCCGAAAAAAAAGCGATCGAGGCGGGTTTAAATGTGATTATGGATGCTTGTATCCAGATAGAATATCAGCGTTTATTTCCCTAAAACAAAACCCCACCATGGGTGGGGTTTCGGGTTTAATTTAGGAAATCCTAGAAGGTAAAGGTTCCGCGGAGAGTGCCAATCCACTCATTACCAGTGCCTTTGAACTGTTCAGGTGCAGAAATCCAGATGACACCGGGGGTGATAGAAATATTGTCGGTGACTTGGTACTTGTAGAACAATTCAACGTGGTAGGGAACGATGTTAGATACTTTTAGCCCCATGTCTCGGAAGCTTAAGTGACCGATGTAGGGCTGCGCACCAGCAAACAGACCTAAGATATTTCCTTCTTTACCTAAGTCGGGGAAGGCAATACCAGCACCGTAGGTCCACACTTCCGCATCACCTAAACCGAGTAAGCGCACGGTGGAGTAGGAACCGAAGGCACTCAAGCTGGCAAAACCAAGATTCACTGCACCGGTTAAACCGTAGCTATTGGACACTTTGGCTCCAAAGTTGAAGAAACCGACTTCATCCTGTAGGGTGACGCTATCAGGATCGTTGCCGTTGACGTTGAGCAGGGTATTTAACTGAGTTTGGGAAAGGTTAGCGGCGGAAGTCCCCGTTACACCGAAGGAACCACCGTTACCGAAGATGGCGGTATCGGCACCTTGGTAAGCGTTAACGTAGGTGAAGCCGACGTTGAGGAAGTTAAAGAGGTTAGCGTTAATCTGTGCTAAAGCGGCGTAATCTCCGTTAAAGAGGCCATTACCCGGGTTAGGATTGGCCGCAGAACTGGAGCCACCACCACCGGCTAAGTAACCCAAGGATAGGGAGGTCGGACCGACAATGCTTTGGAGGAAGCCTAACTGTAGGCTAACACCAGCCCCAGAACCACCACCGATACGGTAGATGGGGTTTTCGGAAGCGAAGGTCGAAAGCGCACCATTACCACCGTCGAAGTCTTCAAAGAAGGGATTAGTGGTGGGAACGAAGTCATTCCAAATACCGCCCCAAGCGGCGACGTAGGTATTGAAGCGACCAAAATAACCTAAGTCAATCGGGGTATAGTAGGCCAACCAGTCGAGAACCACATCGCTACCGTTACCGGCGGCAGTCCAAGTTTGGAATAGGGAAGGGCTTTGCAGGTTATCGAATCTGACGGAAGCGGGATCACCATTTTGTAGTGTGGTGGTCGATTTGTAATCAAATCCGAAGGGAGTGGCACTACCCGCCGCTAAACGGGTTTTCAACACGTCCTGACCGGTGAAGCTCGTGTTTAAAACTAAACGAGCGCGGTATTGCATGGCGGCCTGGGAGGCGGGGCTACCGGCACCGACCGTATCGGTGACAGCGAAGATAACTTCCCCAGCTAATTTGGTGGTGGTGGAGAATTGGTTATTTTCGAGGAAAGACACCCGGCTTTCTAAGTTATCAACTCTAGCTCCCAAGGCCGCTAACTCAGCTTGGAACTCATCCATCAAGCGCTTGAGGGCATCTAAGTCTTCCTTGAGGACGTTGACACCATCTTGAATTAAACGCTCCATCACGTTTAAGCAAGCGTTTAAACCAGCCGCAAATTCCCAACGGGTTAAAGCTCGGTCGCCGCGGAAGGTGCGATCGGGATAACCAACAATACAACCATAGCGTTCAACTAAACTTCTTAAAGCCTCGAAAGCCCAAGCGGTGGGGGAAACATCCCGCAGTTGGTTAACGCTGGTGACTTGATCGATGGTGTTCCCCTGTACGGGTGCAACTTGACCTTCGTTACCGTAGCGCTCGATCTGATTGAGTAATTCGCCAGTTCCTGCAGCGTTGTCCTGAACTTGAGCGATTTCTAGATTGTTAAATTCGGTAGAAACACTGGTAGATTTGGCGGGATCGAAGCTACTAGCATTAGCGGAAGCTACTAGGGTAGCCCCTAAAATCGCTGGGCTAACCAGCAATGATTTCCAGAACATTCTTAACATGATGGTTTTTTCCTCACACCTTATAGGTTGACTACACAGTTTGACGACGCATATAGCCTTTCTATTCTTTTGCCATTATACACAATTTAATTACTTAGGGAAAGATGCGATCTCATTTTTTTTCCCTTGACCAGTTGAAAAAGTGGCCACCCTGTCGCTCCTGACGGCACTTAAACAAAAACTAAAGTAGGTTAGAATCCTTACACAGAGAAAACTTAAGCTCATACAACAGGCTCGTCTAGACGAGTCGGGCAAGGTTCTGTGATTTTGATAACGACGACTGGACTGGGTTGTTGTAAAGTTAATTGATGATTCCTATAGTGGCACTCTTAAATATGGAGTGATGCCTAATGGGCAAAACTTAGCGCCCACAAAAACAGGGACAAGACCATGAAAAAAAGAAAGATAGCCAATACACTGCGTAAAGCCTTGCTAGAAGATGGCAAGATGGAACGCGCTCTCTATGAATACGAATTAGAAGAACACATAGACTACTGGTACGAAGGTCTCAAGTCCGACCGGGATCAGCTTGTCTTTGCCGTCACGGAAAACTCCGGTCACGTGGCAATGGTATTGATTACGCCAGATAAAACTATCTACGTCAATGAGGAGGCGAGAGAGAAACTAGCTAAATTCTGGATAAAAGCTTATGAGAATAATATAAATCAACTCATTCCCATGATGGCAGAGAATTTGGCCAATGATATTATCTCGGTGACAGGCGTTAAAATGGTGTCCCCAAACCAGAAGCGACGCTGGGTTAGTTTGCGCCCGTAGAGTTAAAGTCAAGAAAGGCTCACTTAGGAAAAAATTGGTATTAGTTCTGGTTCTGGGGTTCCCAGATGACGGGAAACCCTCAAAAACTATCCGCCCTTACCAATTGCTCGGTAAGGGCGGTGTAGCGGGTCATCGGAATCGACACCAGACTGCCGGAAGGAACTCCAGCTAGTCTAAATCTTGTTTAGACGTGGGGGTCTAGAGAACAGCCCCGGCGCACAGCCGGCTATTGTCGATTAGGAGACCCATGCTTTTACTACTTTCTACCATCGACATCACCTCCTGTATCCCTTAACGGATTGATTATCAAATTTATCTGTAATTAGCTTAACGCAGCTGTGCGGAAAAAATCAAGGCCGGCAGCTAAAAATTTTTTCGGCAGGCCCAGATTAGCCCCAAAATGTAGGTGGAGATAGGAAGCGTGCAGATTCTTACCTTGCCACCCTTCGGCATTGATAGCACTTTTTGGGAATGCTTGCAGTTGATAAATCGGTGCGTCGCTCACCCCGCTTAATTGGGAGCGATGGAATTCATGGCCGCGCACTGGTTGACCTGCTTTGAGCAGGATCGTCTCCTGTTTGGCGATGGCTTGCCGATAACCTAGGGTTAATTTCGGTGACATTATAGCAGATTGGGGGATTATTTGCAACATAGAATGGTTTTTTTGCTCAAAATCAATTATTTTTTCACATAAATACATTAATCCCCCACATTCGGCGTAGGTGGGCATTCCAGAGGCGATCGCTTTTCTCACCTGAGTTAAGATAGGGGTGTTAGCGGCTAATTCTGGGGCAAAGATTTCGGGAAAACCGCCACCAAAGTACAATCCTTGTAGGTTTTCGGGCAAATTTGCCCCTTGCAAGGGACTCCAAAAGATTAATTCTGCGCCTAAATTGGCTAAAATATCGAGATTATCGGGATAATAAAAGTTAAAAGCCTTATCTCTGGCAATACCGATACGGATAGGGGGAAAAAGCTTATTTGCTCCTGTGGGATTTTTCGGGTTCTCTGGGGGAGAAATGGTCAGTAAAGGCAAGAGAATGTCCCAATTAAAGCAGTTTTGGGCAATAGAAGCCAGTTGATCTTGCAGTTGCCTGATTTCTCCTAGTTCATCCCTGGGAACTAATCCTAGATGGCGATCGGGAATTGTCAGGGAATCTTGACGACGCAGAACCCCGACAATCGGCATATTGATGGATTCTAGGGCGGTTTGCAGTAATTGCTGGTGGCGATCGCTACCAACCCGATTGAGGATAACTCCGGCTAGATGGAGATTTTTGTCTAAAGATTGATAACCGCGGACAATAGCGGCGACAGAGGTAGATAAACGACTGCAATCGATAACTAACAGCAGAGGAAGCCCTAAAATACGGGCAATATGGGCGGTACTGGCATAATCGGGAAATTGAGTATCGCTTAATTGAATACCATCAAATAGCCCCATTACCCCTTCAATCAGAGCATAATCGACATTTTGACAATGTTGGGCAAAACAGGTTTTTACATAGTCTTCAGAAGTTAAAACCGGATCGAGATTGCGACAGGGGCGACCGGTAAAATGAGTATGGAACATGGGATCGATATAATCTGGCCCAACTTTAAAAGATTGCACTCGATCGCCACGACTGATTAAATAGGCCAAGATTGCCAGAGTAATCGTAGTTTTACCGACTCCGCTTCTTTCTCCCGCGATGATCATTATTAGTTGTTTTTTTTCGAGATCGAGCTAGACTTAATTAACCTGTTAAGTAGTTGGACAAAAGTAAAGTTAACTGTGGGGTAAGGAGTCAGTAGCCGGTCGTCGGTCGTCAGTAAGAATTGCGGCAATTTACATTTCTTAAGATAGACAACAGAATTTATGTCCGACTACTTACACAATCAATTCTAAAGCTTGCCAACGGCTAATAGAGTTAATTTTGGCCGCTAACTGGTCCCTGTGTCAATCGACTTTTTTGATTAGGGGTGAAATCGATTTGACCACGTTTAGGATCCTTGGCATCATCTCCGGACGACCAGCTATTGTTCTGACGTTGCCCAAAACCAGAGACTTCCTACGCCACCATGAAGATAGGCTAAGACGCATTTTAACCGCCTATCCTTGAGATTGGCTAAATCTACCCAAATCCCTTTACTGTTGCCTGTTGCCTGTTGCCTCATCTCAACAAGCAATTTAAATTCGCGGGCAGCTTAACTGCTAGATTAGCTGACCAATTTTGTTTAGCTGTTAATTTTTGTAAAAAAAACATCGTCTGTATCCTATTGTACAGATAGACTAAAAATATCTAGAAAAAGCAGTTAGATCGGCAAGAGGGAAAAGGTAAAAACCCTGACTGGGAGATGAGGGGTAAATACGCAAATAATCCTGAATTACCGCTCTAAGATTGGCTTTACCGACAGCGAAAGACCAGATTAATCAGGCAAATATCGTCAAATAAACTAATTAATATAGCTCCTTAGGTGTCTGGGAGTGAAAAGGACAGAGAACGGAGTTTTTCTAGTTTCTATAACTGCACTAATCAGAGACCTGGAACTTAGCTCTAAACCGACAACTAAATTATCAGGAGAATTGGGGTTATGCCGACTCTACACACGCTGACCAATGATAGTATCTCTTGTCCCCTGCCCGATCGCATGGAGAATGTCAATTTCTACTACGAATTAGAAAATCAAATTCATCCCACCTACGGCCTCGAAAACCTAGGCATGAAAAATCTCGGTCGCGTTTATCGCAATCTTTCCGTACCGCAATTAGTCGAACAGGCGATCGAACATCATGAGGGCGTTTTAGCCGATAATGGGGCTTTAGTGGTGGAAACGGGTAAATATACCGGTCGTTCCCCCAAAGATAAATTCATTGTCAAAGAAGCCAATAGCGAAAAGGAAATCGACTGGAATCAGCATAACGCCCCGATTAGCGAGGAAAAATTCCAGCAGTTATACCGAAAAGTCCTCGCCTATGTGCAGGGAAAAGACCTATATATCTTCGATGGTTACGTCGGGTCCGATCCTAATTGTCGCTTTGGCGTGCGCGTTGTCACCGAAATCGCCTATCATAACCTCTTTGCCCATCAGTTATTCCTCCGGCCCAGTGCGATCGAACTAGCTGCCCATCAAACTGATTTTACCGTGATTGCCCTGCCGGGGTTACAGGGAGATCCCGAGGATGACGACCTGAACAGCGAAGCCTTTATCGTCCTCAACCTGGCCAAAAAAATCGTTCTCATCGGTGGCACTCGCTACGCTGGCGAAATCAAAAAATCCGTCTTCTCGATGATGAACTACCTGATGACCAAACAAGGGGTTTTACCGATGCACGGTGCCGCTAACATCGATAAACACGGTCATACAGCCCTCTTTTTCGGTCTCTCCGGTACGGGTAAAACCACCCTTTCCGCCGATCCTAAACGCAGCCTCATCGGTGACGATGAACACGGTTGGTCAGAAGACGGCATTTTTAACTTTGAAGGCGGTTGTTACGCTAAAACCATCCGTTTAAGTGCCGAATACGAACCCCAAATCTGGGCGGCGATTCAATTTGGCACTATTCTCGAAAACGTGATCCTTTCCCCCGATAATCGCCTTCCCGACTACGATGATGGACGTTTGACCGAAAACACCCGCGCCGCCTATCCCCTGCGTTATATCCCTAATTGTGCCGTGTCCGGCATGGGAACCCACCCGAAAACTATTATCTTCTTAACTGCCGATGCTTTTGGGGTACTGCCACCAATCGCCAAATTAACCACGAACCAGGCGATGTATCATTTCCTCTCCGGCTATACTAGCAAATTAGCGGGAACGGAACGGGGAATCACCGCCCCACAGGTGACTTTTTCCAGTTGTTTCGGTCAATGTTTCTTCCCTCTGTCACCCCTTGTCTATGCCCAAATGTTAGGGGAACGTTTAGAACAACACCCCGAAACCTCCGTTTATCTGATTAATACCGGTTGGTCCGGCGGTCCCTACGGAGTCGGCGATCGCATTTCGATCAAACACACCCGCGCTATGGTTTCCGCCGCTTTAAATGGCGATTTAGAGGAAGTCTTTTTCCATCCTCATCCCATCTTTCAAGTTCTCGTCCCCGAAATTGTCCCCGGAGTTCCCAAAAAAATCCTCGACCCGCGACAAGCATGGCAAGATGGCGAATCCTACGACCTACAGGCGCGAGAATTGGCCCATCGTTTCGTGGAAAATTTCCGTCAATTTACCACTGCCTCCCAAGAAATAATTGCAGCCGGTCCAATTTGGGAATAACAGCATCAAGGAATCGGTTATCAACTATCAGTTAAAGTGAGATTTTCTCGGAGTTTGATTTTCAGGTGGCGTATGTTGGTAAGCTGCCCGCGCATTTAAATTGCTTGTTGAGACGAGGCAAGAGGCACTCTTGCAAGAGGCAACAGTAAAGGGATTGGGGGAGATTCGGCTAATCTTAAGAATAAGCGCTTTAAATGCGTCTTAGCTTATCCCACTTAATCCACAAAAATGTACGGAGATTCGGGAATTTTTGTCCAATCAATTAAGGTTCTTCGTTACTTGGTATGGTTCGCTCAGGTGCGACTAAATCCTTATTTGGCAGGAGACTTAATTGATTAGTTCGTTCTAGATCGAAAACAATTGACAAAAATCGCCGAATACCTTTCTCCGTAAGGGTTTCACTCCTTCTAAATCCGTCTATTGCATAACACAAACCGAAGAACCTCAATTAATCGGTGAACTTCAGGAAAAAAGAAGCATAAAAACGCTTAAAAATATTCGCTTAATGCTTCTTCCCAGGGTTGATCATAATTAGCGGTTGTTTGATTAATTTTTAATCATTATGCTAACCGAATCACAGAAGGAGAGCTTAGATAAGCTGCCCGCGCATTTAAATTGCTTGTTGAGACGAGGCAAGAGGCACTCTTGCAAGAGGCAACAGTAAAGGGATTGGGGGAGATTCGGCTAATCTTAAGAATAAGCGCTTTAAATGCGTCTTAGCTTACTTAGATAAAGAAGCTACTAACATTAATGCTACCTAAAGCTGGTAAAGTACCAGTAAATCCGGTGACATTTATTAATAAATCATTGCTGGATTGGAAGCCCGCAGGCTCTCTTGGGTTTGCTGGGTAAAATGTATTCTAAGATACAGTCCTGCCGGCGAGCGAGTGGAACGAACCACAAAGACACAAAGGACACAAAGATTGATCGCTCCTATATAGGGCTGGCTGAATAAATCTAAAAAACTTGTTGGATAAGGCTTTTAGACTTTTTTGACCTCAAAAAGTGCCGACCCTTGCACTGATCGGGGGTAAAATTCCGGTACTTTTTGCCTGAAAATTAGGTAACTGACTACCTCAAAATCGGTAAAACCCTACACCCCACCCCCCCAACCCCCCCGATGTCGGGGGGGCAGGGGGGGGGTTGGGGGGGCCACACCCTGCCCCCACGAAAAACTTTTTGCCGCAAACCCTAGTTAAAAGCCTAAGAACCGAGAATCCCCCGCTACACCGCGCGAGCGGTTAGCGGGGGAGTGTCAATGAGAATAAACGACAATCTCATCAGGGTTTCAGGCGACTCAATTCTTAATAAAATCTATAATTCTAGATGCTTTTCCAGTTTTACCGGCTCAATAAGTAGAGTTTAATTTATCGCGTTTCCTGTTGGCAAGAGGTACATTATTGATGGTGAAAAGCTTAATCAGCCAAGGTTTAAATGTGTCACACCGGCGTGAGAAGCACTATATTATACATATTTATTTATGGATGCCATAGTGCGAGTTAATTAATTGGTATTTTATCCATGACTACAATGCACAGCAAAGCAAAGGATTAAGCCTCCATCACTACTAGCGAATCACCACCAATTTTTCGGCAAACTTTGAATTTAAAGGAGTTATTGAAATGTCTATTAATCTCGCTTCCAGTCTTTCGGCTATCACCACTGACTCTACCACAGGGGTTACTCATATCGTTTGGGCTGATAATGGCAATATTTGGCACACAGTCTATGACAATAATTCGGAAACTTGGAAAAATGCCGAAGCTATTGCTTTTACGGGTACTGAACCTGTCACCAGTCTTAATCTCGTCGCTAGTGGTCAGCTGATTGATAGTAGCAATCCGGGGTTAGCAGTGGTATGGCAACAGGGAAATCTGAATGATAGCGATTTTTTCTATACCGCCGCCCAATACGACGAGAATGCCAATTTACAATGGTTAGATACTCCTCAAACTCTAACCTCAGATCAAGTGGGTGATTTAGAACCTACCGTTACAGTTAATAATAGCGGCAAAGTAATCGTTATCGGTTCAAAGGTTAACTTTGATAATGTTGCGAATCTCAGCATCAAAGAAGATACCGACTTTTACACTCAAACCTTTAGCGTTAGCAGTAGTCAATTCTCTACAAGTACCAGTAATGTAATACCTACTGCCCCCTATTCCCCTCAATTAACGAATAATGGTGTCGTTAATCCGGGGGTTTTAAGCAATGCTCAAAGCACAACTCCAGCGGGACAATCAGCCACAAAAGCCAATAGTTTAAGTATTAGTAGCGACGAAACAGAAGAAGAACAGGCACAACAACCTTTCGGCTCATGGAATGCCCAATTATACTTTGCTAGTAGTTTGTTAAAAGATTGGGAATTGATGAACAGTGTGCCTAGCAGTGGCTTTCTTCGATCGATCATCAAACCCTTTTTGGAAAATTTCGAGCTTGTAGGTACATTGTCAGGGGGGACAACTTTTGGTGGAGAACCATCAATTTTTTTACAAACAAATGCACAGCTAGAATGGGAATCCCCCAAAGAGTTAAAAAGCCCTTGGAAAAATACAACCGGATCTGAGCCCACCGTTGATAATCAAGGTAGTGATATCTTTGGTAATTTATTTGCCGATGATACTAATATACCATCAGCCTCTACTGCAACAAAAATACGGGGAAAAAGTCCTATTACTTTTGGATTTGACCTAGATTCTAAGTATAGCTTTTCTAACAATTCACCCTATGATTTGCTTGATATAGATAACGTTTTAGGCATAACCGCTTCCGTAAAGTTTCCGATTATACCAGCAGAGGAAACCGCAGGATTTTTTACCTTAGATGCCACGGGTAGTGTCGGTATTAATTTTAACCTTTTGGGGACACCTATTCCTGGACAAACCTATTCGCCTCAAACTTTGTTGGCAGGACTAGGTGATTTGGGAAAAGCGATAGGTTCAGGTGCTGGTGCCGACGCCTATATACTACTGATGAATCTAGCGAAAGAGGGAACAACTGAGGGTAGCGGTGCTGGAATTCTGGCCGCCGATATAGCGATTGCTGTAGGGGCAAGCTTCGCCGCTTTTATCAATGGCACGACCCAAGGATTAGATAACCAAGGCTCGATTAGTTTTCCTGTGTTGACTACAGGAGTAGTCGGTAAGGCTCAAATTCCCCATGTACCAATTCTGAGTGCAGATATAAACGGTGGTGTCGAAACTGCTTTTAACTTCGGTATTGGAAATACAGATAATACTATCTCCCTAACTTTTCCCGTTGGTTTAGAGGTGAAGATAGGTCCTTTAGGATTAGGTTTTAATTTCAATCCGGGTTGGTCTTGGAATGTTTTTGACGGCAATAAAAACTCTAGTAGTGACAGTGACTCCTCCTCAGTAGCAAGTTCGGCTTCTTTGGCGTTAATGGCTTCTACCACTAGCGCCAGTTTAGCTGGTTCTTTGATTACAGTGGACTTCGGCACAAATTTAGCTGCACTTCCCTCCGCGAGTGACTTTACTGTCAGCGTGACGGATATTAATGGCAATATTACTAATGTTCCTGTTTTTGGTGTGGTAGCAGGTGCGAGTTCTAATCTCGTTATTTTACAGTTAGAAAATGCCATTCCTACCTCGGAAAATCTCGATTACACCAGTTCTGATAATCCTACACCCACTAGCAATAATGTCTCTCTCAATTTTGTTAATAATGAGGGGATCAAGGATACGGATGGCAATACGATCGAAAATATCTCTGATTTAGGCGTTACTAATAATACTCCTAACTCCCTTGCTTATCAATACAATCCCACCAGTGGTAACAGTCAAAACTATATTAATCCCACCCTCCTTCTCGCTTTTAACACTCCGTTAGATACGACGGTTAGTCCTGATCTTGCTCGATTTACCGTCAAATCAGGAAGTACGGTCTTATCCATTACCGATGCGAAGGTAACTAATAATGGTGTGTTATTAACATTTGCCTCATCGGTTACGAATCAGTCTCTACAAAATGTCACCATTAGTTATAACAATAGTAGTTCTTTAGGTAGTAACCCCTTAGAAGATAGTAACGGAGATTTGATCGAATCTTTTACCATTCAAAATGGCGTATCTGCCCAAGTCTCTCAGTCATCTGTCTTCATTTCAAACAACAATTCTAATCTGACATTCTCCGACACTGTTGCAGATTATACCGTCACCGTTACCAACTCTGATGGTACAACGGTGAATGATGTCCAGGTACAGAGTGTTTCTGTTTCCCTCACAGGGAATAATGTCTTTTTGAGTCTCAATCAGAGTGTATCTCCCGATCAAATTGTTAGCATAACTTACAACAGTCAAAATATTAGCTCCTTAGTAACAGGGATTACCCCGCCTGCTGTTACAACTTCCTCCCTCATAGCAAATATTGAAGCGGATTTAGGACAAGATAATGCGCCCTTCATTATTTCTGGTGGTTCATCTCCTTTATTGGCATGGGTTGCGGAGGTTCCGCCTCTAGAACCGATCTCCGGTTTTGTTAACGGGGAACTTGTCACCCTGAATTTTATCGACGATCTAGGCAATGGCACTGATGTTCCTACTGCTAATCAATTTATCGTCACCGATAGTGATGGTAATACCTATACCGTAACCAATGTCAAAGTTAATGATAATAGTCTGACTTTAACTCTTGGTACCGCGGTGAGTGGAGACACACAGTTAAATCTTAGTTACAATCTTTCAAATCCCACCAGCAATAATACTAATCTATACATTGATAATTCCTTTACTAATACGACCCTTTGGGTTAATGAATTTAGTAATTTTGCCCTGACTAACACCACTAATAGTAGCAATCCCCCCGTTATATTGGGGGCGGGTGCGATCGTTGAAAATAATACCAGTAATCAAATTACCCTCGTTTTCGATCAAAGTTTAACCGATAATGGTGTTACCAATAGCGACTTTACTGTAGAAAGTAATGGACAGGTATTTACGATACTTGGGAACGTAAATACTACTGGCAATACGGTTATTTTAACGGTTCAACCCCCAGAGGGTGTAAATCTCATCGGTAATGGAGACATCGTTACAGTAAGTTATACGGGTAATTCTTTATCTGGTACTAACGGTAGTGTGGCTAATTTTAGCAATCAACCCGTTATTACATCCCCTAGCACTCCAACTACTGTTATTAAATACGCTCTACTCAATTCTGCTGATACTAACCTAGTTAGCAGTATTAGCAGTATTCCGGGGACAGGCGGTTTTAACTTTAATCCCGTAGGGGCCTATGACTCCACTAATGATATTACCGTGTTAGTCTGGTCTAATGCTGATGCTAGTGATATAAATGCGAACCTTGTACCTGGCGAATTTTATACCGACAATGAAACTACCTTAATTAATGAAAGTTTCAATCAATCTGACGTTTATTACTCTATCTATAGTGGAGGTAGTTGGACGGTAGCCGCTGCCATAGCACAACAAGAAGGCTCGGAAGGCAAAATCGTCATCGGCTCTGGACCGAATAACGAATTGATGGCCGCATGGATTAACTATAATAATAAGGGCGAATCAAACATTTACTGGTCAAGCCTTACTTATAATAGTGGGGAGGCAAGTTGGAGTAGTCCTGAAATTCTCTACACTGACGCAAATCCTGATCCCTCAACAGAGTTAAGTATTGTCACCATTAACGGTAAGCCAACAGTTTTATGGACAGAAACTCAGGCTACATCCTATAGTCAATTAACCCAAGAAGAATCTCCTCTACTTTACTATCGTCTAGCGGAAACCAGTGGTACAACCCTTGTCAATGAAGGTATTTACGGGGCTGGCGGTAATGGTACTTATAGTGGTTCAGTAACATTTAATCAGGTAGGTGCGTTAGAAAATACTAGCACTAATCAGGGTGATCCCAATCCTGCCGTATTGTTTAATGCAGGCGATAGTGCCACTTCCGTCGCCATTCCCTTCTCTGGTATTTCTTTTAGCTTAGAATTTTGGTTTAAAGCACCCTCTTTATCCTCAAGTTCGATAGAATTACTATCAGTTAGTGACCTGGTGAGTATAAGTCTCACCAATACAGAGTTATCTTTCAATCTCAATGGAAATATCCTAAGCTCCGGTGGTTTTACTCCTAGCGCTAACCAATGGTATTATGTGGTTGCCAGTTATGACGGAGAAACCGATACTGCTACCCTTTATATTAATGGTCAACCCTCGGTCTCTCAAGAGAATTTAGCCTTAACTCTCCCGAACAGTGCCACTGTCAGCCTTGCTAGTGCTTCTAATACCAGTGCCGTCTATTTAGATGAGGTGGCTTTTTATAGTCAAGCCTTAACCTATAGCGAAACTGGTGATATATCGGATTTTGGCAATTTAACCCCTTCTCAAATTTCTCAAATCCTATTTAATACCAGTCAAATAGGCAATAAATATAATTCTCAATATATCGCTCCTTTACCTGCCGGACCAAATACCAACTATGTAACTTATAATGGTAGTTCCTGGAGTGTGCCTAGTGTTATTGATCCTACCTACGAGCCCATCGCCACTCAACTATCCAATGCTAATAAACCTGAATGGGATGTGACTTCTTACACTACCGCTAACAGCAGTGGCTATGTAAATCCTAACGGTAATCCTGATATTTATTTACCCCTCAATTTATCGAATCAGACTACAGGTAAAAAAATAACTTCTATTGTTGTCACTGCTACTAATAGTAATGGCGATACTATCACATGGAGTGTCGGCAATACCACTGGTTATCAACTAGCCGTAGTGCAAGGGGATAAACTGCTTAATCCTGTTAATCCTGATGGTAGTTTTGAATATACAATCTTGTCCTCTAATGTGGACTTAGATTTATTTATCGATGGAGGAGGTAATAATTACTCTAACTTTAACTATTCTATCAATGGTAATACTCCCCAATCTATCACTCCTGGAGATGTCACCAGCCAACCCACAACCATCAACTCTAACCAAGTATTAGGAACAGCCACAGTCACCGAAGCCAATGATTCTTCCCTTGCTTTAATCGATAGTGGTTTTATTATCAACACCAATAATCCTAGTATCGGTTATTCAATTCTGTATGCTGACTTTAACAACGATGGTAAATCAGATGTAGCAGTGGGAAATCGGGGCTATACTAACACCTCAGGCGTCCCACAATCAGGAGGGACAATCCAAATTCTCTTTGGTGGTCAAGCAGTATTATTAAACAGTGAAACCAATCCCTTAACTACTACCGATTTAACTGGCAATCCTAACGGTGTCTTGATTACAGGTTTAAGTGATACTGGACAAGCAAACGGCGATTTTCCTTTCAGTATGGCCACAGGAGATGTCAATGGTGATGGTTATCAGGATTTAGTCATTGGTGATCCCAATGCGAATGCAGTATATGTGGTTTATGGCTCTAATAATTTAGAAGGAACCAGCATTGATGTCACGAATTTAACTAGCAGTCAAGGTTATGTAATTAATGCCCCCAGTTCAACCAATATCGCCTTTGGTTATTCCGTGGCGGTGGGTAACTTTAACAGTAACGCTCAATCTAATGGCACTTACGCCAGTGGTACTAAATTTGATATTGCCATCGGTGCGCCGGGGGCAAATAATGGCAATGGGGCGGTGTATGTTGCCTTCGATGGTAGTTCAACCTATTCAACTATTTACAATTCCACTAACCAGGGAGAGTTAGCAGGTTATAGCCTTGCGGTTTCCTCTCGTACACCTACTTCCACTACCTTTACTAATAATCAATTTTCCGATGATTTGATTATCGGTGCGATCAACTTTCAAGGAACGGTTACTAATCAATGGACTGGTTTGGACGGACTTCCTAGTAATACCAATCAAAATAATAGTTATCCCTCCACCACCCAAGCCGAATTGGGGGCAGTCTATGTCTATCAAAGTAATGGCACAACAACATTAACGCAATATGTGAGTTATACCGGTCCCAATCTTCCCTCCAGTAATGGTACACCTAATAACATCAATGCGGGAAGTGCCTTAAATAGTAGTGACTTAGATGGTGATAGTAGCAATGATTTAGCCATTTCTGCCCCGGGAGCAAGTAATAATAACGGTGTCGTTTATGTTCTTAAAGGAGGAGTAAGTGCCAACAGTAATTATCAAAATCTTGGCAATGTATCTAATCTAGGTATTGTCGGAGGGCTTATTTCCAGTCAAACAGGGGCAGTTATTACTTCTCCTGGCGATGTTAATGACGATGGTTATGCAGACTTTTTGATTACCGCACCTCAGGGTGCAAACGGCACTGGTCAAGGTTATGTGCTTTTCGGACCGCTTGATCTCGGTGACATTGGTACTATTTTTGACCTCAACATTACCGCTACTGATAGTAAAACCACCTTCTTACTCAATGGAGATCAACCTTATCAATTAGTGGGAGCCGCCGCTAGTGGTATTGGGGATGTGAACGGTGATAAGGTGGATGATTTAATGATTAGTGCGCCTAATGCGGGACAACTCTACACTATTTATGGTCATCCCTGGTTAGCGGACGATGGCAGTATTAAATTAGCCGATATTTCCGGTGATAACGGTTTTGTTATTGATGGCGACTTATACTCCGTAGCGGTAGGAACCCAAATTTATAACCTCGGAGACGAATCGAGCGCCGCTCCTGCCTTTATCAACAATAACGGCACTTTTTACCTCGCCTATGTGGAAAAGGGGGGTAATCAAATTTATCTGACCACTAGCAGTGATGCCGGGCAAACCTGGACAAGCGCAGTAGAACTCCCCAGTGGTATAACTACCAGTCAGTCCCCATCCTTAGCTTTTTATAAGGGGACGCTTTATCTGGCTTATGTGGGGACGAACAAACAAATTAATATCACTTCCAGTACTGATAACGGGCAGAGTTGGAGTAGCCAATACAGCATTGATCAATTTTCCAGTGCTGGAGTTTCCCTGGTGGAATATCAAGGCCAGTTGATGGCCTTTTTTGTCAGCACCGAGTCTAATAGCGATATTCTTTACGTTTACTCTGATAATCCTCAATCAGGAGCTTCCTGGTCAACGGATTACACAGTCCCCAATCCGGGTGGTGGTAATCAAACTGCCAGCCAAGCCGTCAGCGCCACCGTCATGGGCGAAACGCTTTACCTGGCCTATCGGGGTGGAACGGTAGGTAGCGGTAATAACTATTACGTCACTAACACCAGCGGTTCAAATTTAACGAACCTAACTTGGAGCGTATCGGAACTGAGCGGCGCAACTAGCGCCAGTACAGCGCCTGGCATTACCAATGACGGCAGTCAACTTTACTTTACATATAGCAATAGCAGTAGCGATCTTTACTATCTGACTTCTAGCAATGGAACCAGTTGGTCTGGGTTAAACGAGATTGATTTCCAAACCAGTAATTATCTCCCCGCTCCAGCTATTTTAGGGGGTCGATTGTATCTAGGCTATACTGGCACCGACTCCGAGGCTGACGTATATGTCACCGCCCTTAGCGGTAGCCAAATTCTGCTAGGAGCAGGTAATGATGTCGTTATGTTGGGGGACATCAATGGGGATGGTTTTGCCGATGTGCTGGCCGGAGGCACCATTAACGGCAATGGCGCTGTTGTCACTTTTGGCTCTAGTACCCAAAATTTACTGGACGCAGCGGCGGGAACCGATGAGTTAATTATTAATATTTCCAATAGCGGCTTGATTCAAAGCGTTGCGTCCGCAGGCGACTTTAACGGCGACGGATTAGCGGATTTTGGGGTGGTAGATCAGAATAATAATTTCTATCTGATTTTAGGTAACACCAACCTAGGCCCCCAACAAACCTTAAGCCTGAGCACCAGTAGTAATACTAGCCTGACGGAGATAGGGGATTTTGTTGCTGTAGGGGACTACAACGGCGATGGCTATGATGATTTGTTATTGTCATCCTCTAATGGTGGGCAGACACTTTACAAAGGTAACAGTAGCGGCGCTCTGAATAGTTCTGTCACCTTTAGCGCTAATAGTAATACCGTCTTTAATGGCATCGGCGATGTCAATGGCGATGGTTTTGGCGATATTGGCGGTGGCGATCCCAATGGGAATGTGATCAGTCCTAATGCCACTGGGAATGGACAGGCTACAGTTTATTTAGGTAATGGTTCTGCTGGTTCCGCTAGTAGTAATAGCACCAATATCACGCCTCCTTCTGCTGCAATTTCAGGAACATTAAATAATAGTGACTGGAGCTTTAATGGTCTTGACGACACTCCTGTATTTTCCCCTTCCTTTGCGGTGTTTAACGGCTATTTATATATGGTCTATAACACTACCGAGGTAAACCCTATCACTGGTATTTTTACTTACAACTTCTATATTCAAAGAAGTGCAGATGGTTATAACTGGGAAGGGCTGACCAGCTTAGGGAGTAGTTTTGAAAGTGTGAGCCAAGCTTCTCTAGCGGTTTTTAATAACACACTTTACCTTGCTTTCACCGCCACAAATAACCTGGTCATTGTTACCCCGGCAACGACTGACAGTAGTAGCGATTTAGGCTTAACCTTTGATAGCACTAATTCCATCAACGCTGGCGGCAATAAGGCTCCTACTGGCATTGGCCCGACCCTAGCTGTTTATGACGAGGATCTTTACCTCTTTTTTGCCGCCAATAATAGTACCCAAACGATTCTCTATACCACTTCTAGCGATGGAAGCACTTGGTCGAGCAATGGCACGGTCACCAATAGCTCTGGCAATGCTCAAGAAACTGACAATCGCCTGGGAGTAGCAGTGGATGGGGATAATTTATTGGTGAGCTTTGTCGGTAACGGCAATAAAAATGTAAATGTCGCCACCTACAACGGAACCTCCTGGAGCAGTAACCAGGTTTCAGGTCAGACGTCGTCATCGGGGCCCAGTCTTTTGTCGGTGGGAGATACGCTTTACCTTTTCTTTAGTTCCGGCAACAGCAATGATCAAATTCTATATTTGACCTCTACCGATGGGGGTAGCACCTGGAGCAGTACCCTCAATAACATTCCAAGCCAAACTACCATTGATCGTCCTTCCCCCGTCTTTTTCCAAGAGAGTATCTTGGTCGGTTATGCAACAACGGGTACAACGCGTATTGGTATCGCTACTTCCAATCCCATCTACGAACCGAATCAGACTCAACAATTCGGTGAGCAACTGCAAAATATCGGTGATTTTAACGGCGATGGTATTGCGGATTTTGCCGTCCTAGCTCCTGGCTTTTTCTCGAATCTCGGCAGTTGGAATAATAACCTGCTGGAAAATAACCAAGGAGCAGTGTTAATTTACTACGGCTCCACCAGCGGCTTGAACAGCAGTTCCACCCCCGATGTGGTGCTGGCGACCCCGGCTCCGACCGCGTCCACCAATGTGGCTAATAATCAAGCGTTGCTATTAACCCAAGTGGCACCAACGGGAGATATTAACGGCGACGGCTACGATGACCTAATTATTGCCTCCCCCAATACGGCCCTGGATAGCAGTAACACGACCGATGGTACAGCCTTTGTCGTCTTTGGCGGCGGGGAATCTCTCTGGGGTAGCACCTATTCGGCCAAGTCACCCTTTGATTTAAACAACTTAAGTAACAATCAATCTAATTCTTCTACGGGTAACTCGAATACCAGCGGCTTTGTAATTACCGGTTTACCTGGTTCTCAAGCCGGAATTTCCCTGAGTGGTGGTGGGGACGTAAATGGCGATGGCTTTAGCGACTTTATCATCGGTGCGCCGGGGGATAGCGATAATCTGACCTACACAATCTTTGGTAGTGACTTTAATGACACTGTAACTCAAACCGGTACGATCGGCGATGATAGCATGATTGGCACGGCAACGGGTGAAAGTTTCCTAGCTGGGGAAGGAGATGATCAAATTTATACTAACGGCGGTATTGACGTAGTTTACGCCGGACCCGGAGATGATTTTGTTACTGTCAATGATACCTATTTCCGTCGTTTAGATGGTGGTACTGGTACAGATGTGTTAAGATTCGAGGGTTATAACGGACAAGATTGGGATTTAACTACCCTTTCCCCCGGTAGTCGTTTACGCAATTTTGAGATTTTAGTCACCGAAGGTTATGGTGCAAATACCCTTACCCTTAATTCTCTAACCGTCACGCAACTTTCTGATAACAACACTGTCACGGTGGTAATGGATGCCAATGATACCCTTAATCTCAGTAGTGATTTTAGTCTGAACGGTACAGTCTATCAATATAATCAGAAGTTCGATCAATATACCTCCAATACCTCCGCCGCCACGGTTTTACTTAATCGCATTGTGCAAACAGGTACAACTAATGTTATCACCGTCACGAAAAATGCACCCACAAAAAACATCCCCACACCTAACTCGACTTTAGAAGTAGCCTCTGTTAGTGCAGAAACCATGACATCCTATAGTGTCGGTGAATCAGGTGATAGCACGGCTGGAAGTTTTGCTAGTGCGGTATTTAGTCCTACTGCTAGTAATCCTAATGCCCCTACTCGCATATTTGTGTCTAATCCTAAAGCCAATGAAGCCGATGGAAAGGTAGAATTTACCATCCAACGCACAGGGGATTTAGACAAATACGTCTGGGTAGATTACTTGACCCAGGATGGGGGTGCCAAGGCGGGCAATCGCTATACGCCTGTTGCGGGGCAGGCAGTATTTGCCCCCGGGGAAACCACCCTCACCGTTACCGTACCCATTCCCGATAACGGTAAATACGTCGGCAAGCGTAAATTTGGGTTAGCGGTTACCCTAGAAGGGGAAAGCAGCGATCCAAACCTAGTACCCGATGCCTGGCAAGCGGCGGTCGCAACCCCCAATGAACAGATCCGACGCTGGAAAAGTATTAACGGAACAGAGGGGAATTCCGTCGTGTTTGACATCACCAGCACCAATAGTACGGATCGGATAGCCACCTTCGATCTGGATTTAGATGGTCTGGTCGTGCCTGTGATTTGGAATCCTGCCACGGATAGCTACGTGAACATTCCCTTTGCCAACGTTAACGGAATCAGCAAATTGCAAGATGTTGACGGGAATGGCTTGAACGATCTATATGGTATGCAGTTCCAGGATGGTGGACCCTTCGATGGCGATGAAGTGGTTAATGGCTTAGTGGCGCTGGACTTTCAACTAGCCCAACTGAAACCCGTTGAGGTACCCACCACTGGGGGACGCATTGCGGGAACGGAGGGGAATAATTATTTCAACGCCCAAGCCAGTAGCGGCACCAATCGCCTAGAGGGACTAGGGGGGATTGATGTACTTGTTGGCTCACCCCAACGGGATGTGCTGTTAGGCGGTGCGGATAATGACCAACTTTTCGGTTATGGGGAGGTTGATCAATTATTTGGGCAAGCGGGTAACGACATCCTGGATGGTGGTAAGGGGCTCGACTTGCTCTATGGTGGCACCGGGGCAGATAACTTTGTCCTGCGGGCAGGAGATGGATCCGACCAAGTAATGGACTTCAACGCCACGGAAGGAGATCTCTTCGTGCTGGAAAACCTCAGCTTTGGTGCTCTCAGTTTTAACAACAATCAAATTCTGTCGGGTACCGATGTTTTGGCGAGCGTCACTAATGCCGCAGGTCAACCCGTGACGGATTTTGCCAACCATCCCCAGTGGTTTGTCACGATTGTCACGATTTAAACAACGGGGGGATTTCTTGTTGGAATTAAACGGCATTTTTGCTCTGAGAATCTTATTTAGGGCTGGCTGAAAATTACTGGAAGCCTTACTAGAAAACGGTTTTGGCACTTTTTTAGCCAAAAAAGTGCCAGAGACAAACGTTGAGAAATCGAGCCGAGGGACTCAAAACCCTTGCACTTTCCAGAGGCGAACGCAAAGGGTTCCGCTTCCAGGCACACAAGGTCATTCTGTTATTCTGACTTCCTCTCCTGACGACCGACTCCTAACCCCACCAACAAACTTTTTGCCGCAAACCCTATTTACTTTTTTGTTGTCCTCTTATTTCTTGTATTTCCCATGACTCAATTTCTCAATTATCCTCGTCATTTTGCCATTGTTAGCCTTATGGGAGCATCCCTTCTCGGTGCTACTTTAACCACGAATCCCGCCCAAGCGTTGACCTGGAGCGTGGATACAGGAACAAAAACTGATACTAATCTATTGATTTCAGGTACATTCACCATTGATGATGAATTAGCCAATTCCCCCAAGATAACTTTCAGCAATGTTACCGTTGATGGTTTTACTTTTGGCGCCAGTAATGTGTTGTCAATATCCAATACAGCAGGGATTGGTGTGACGGCGATTGACTGGAGGGACGCAGGCAGCAACGTATTGTCTTTTGTCTTTAGTAATCCCCTAACCCCCAGCGGTGGAATGATTCTGCTCAATGAAACCGTTAGTGTTTATACACCATTTGCTTCTCCTTTGCCGCAAGCGGTATCTGGAGCGGTCAGCCCGGCCGGAGCGGTCCCCAAGGTGCCTGAACCCTCAACCTTGCTGGGAACGGGAATAGCCGTTGCTCTTGGGGCTATTTTTAGGCTTCGGCGGGGCTAAATGCTGTATGCCGGAACCGAGATAAGTATTGTAATTAGTAGTCTTATGTATAGTACAATCTAGAAGGTTACTGAAACCTATTAGACCTCAAAAGCCTAAGACTATTAAACTTGCCGCGAAAATCGGGTAACATACGCATCCTTGCCGTTGGGCTGATCTCCTGGCGAAGCCTAGTCGGTCATTAAATGGATAGCAACTCTGTCCAGTACAAGCAGAAAGGTTTAATGATAATTTTTTGCCTAGAGCTGCGCTCTCTACCCGACCATCCCCAACCCGCGACCATTTCCCATTTCCCACCCATTCCCGAAAGTCACGAGAAGATCATTCAACGCATCCATATCGCCATCCATTAAAAACGCGTCGTGACCGTGCGGCGAGTGCAACCAGAATAATGCCGAATTGGGGATATATTTCGCCAACTCCTCTTGTTCTACGGGAGGATAGAGAAGCTCCGAATCGATCGCCACGATCGCCGTCGGTTGATCAATTGACTGTAAAACCGATGGGTAACTTTTTCCCGTCCGCGTGACATCATCGAAAATTTTGGGTCTGAAACCCCGTCGTTCTACGACGGCTTTACTGTTAAATATGAGCATCGTTTACAAAATATATACTAGAATGTGAGACATGGAAAAAGCCTATTCGTTTCGATTTTACCCCACACCCGAACAAGAGTCGCTATTGCGGCGCACTTTGGGCTGTGTAAGATTAGTTTACAACAAAGCTCTCCACGAACGAACACAAGCTTGGTACGAAAAGCAAGAAAGAGTAGGCTACGCTCAAACTTCTTCAATGCTAACCGATTGGAAAAAGCAAGAAGAATTAAACTTTCTCAATGAAGTAAGCTGTGTACCTTTACAACAAGGGTTAAGACATTTACAAACAGCTTTCACTAATTTCTTTGCTGGTCGTACTAAGTATCCCAACTTTCAGAAAAAACATCAGGGAGGAAGTGCCGAATTTACTAAGTCTGCTTTTAAAATTAAAGACAAACAAATCTATTTAGCTAAATGCACAGAACCTTTACCTATTCGATGGTCAAGACAAATACCAGAAAGCTGTGAACCAAGCACAGTAACAGTCAGATTACATCCTTCTGGACGTTGGCATATTTCAATTAGATTTGATGACCCAACGATTAAGCCT
>LFEF01041359.1_pt1 | contig 30010 bp, 30 predicted proteins | sample 619371 | NCBI WGS metagenome assembly LFEF01 (sample SAMN03014291, study PRJNA259931) | freshwater metagenome | biome: lake; feature: waterbloom | place: China: Taihu Lake | collected 2006-08 | depth 0 m m
CCCAGATATTTTTCTTTTTGGCAACCCTTGTCTTGTCAGGTTTTGACCCACTTGTGTCCGTCAGTCAGCGGTAAAGACTTCTTTGTCTAAAAATGTGATCTGATTAGGCTCTAAATAATTAATAACCTCAGGAAAAAACAACTGAATAAATTCAACAAAAAAAGTCGCAATTAATTCCTTAAATAAACGATCATGGTCAATAACATTATTCATACATAATAATTATACACGAAGAATCTTTCAGCTTATCTTCATGACTTTTTGTAGTAATTATCAAGGTTTTTTCCATGACTAGCACTAAGAGACAAAGAAATTAAATCCTCGATATTACCTTCCATATTAGCACAAATTTGAGCGAGGGGTAATAGCAAATCCTGTTATCGTACTAAATCCGTTGAGTATAGGCTACTTATTAGGACAGGCAAAAGACAAGAGGCAACAGGAGGAATAAATCATCAGTCTTTAATAACCGGATTTAGTGTCATAAGAAGAGTAAGGACGAGGAGATAAAATGCCCAAAAAATCCTACTTAGCCGCACATCTAAGTTCAGAGCAAATGAAAGATAGATACAGAGCAAATCAAGATTCGGTGGCAACAAGAAGATGGCACTTGTTGGGTCAAATATCGTTAGAATAGACAATAAAAAATGCGGCAGTAGCTGTGGGATTAGATTATCAATATAGTTTTAAAATTCTCAAAATATCTAATCAATCAGGATAAGAAGGAGTTAAAAATCTCAAAAAAAAGAGTCAGGAACATCGGAGAGGAAAAGAACCTTTATTGAAGGAAGAACAATTGCCAAAATTAAAATTGAATAAATTCGGGAAAAATTACGGTAATTTTGCCGGTTAAATCAATTCCCTGCTATCTCCACCAAAGCTCTTGCTAGTACAAGGGTTCTATCTAATTCTAAATTATCGATTGAGAATAGAAATAATTCGATGATTTTGAGTAGTTTTTCCCTGAATTATAGGACGTAGTTGCTGCACCAGTTCCCTAGAGCGTCTTATTTTTGCTTCTGGTAATAAATGCTCATGGGTATCGGCAAATAAACTAAAATCTGTTTGCAGATTAAGAGTTTTTGGATTGTAGATTAAAGGCACTATATTAGACAATTCTTCAATAGTTTTTTTAACATTTTTGACGGTAGTTTCATCGGTCTTAGCATAAACCCAAGAGAGAGAAACTACTAAATCAGCACCTTTAGCTTTTAACTCCTCTTGAAATTGGGCGATGCGTTTGAGGGAGTGTTGAGAAACAGGTTGCTTAAATGTTCTGCCCCGCCATTTACGTGTATGCTTTTTGACTACGGTAGGATCTCCTTTTTCTGTGATTGGATCTGATAAATAACCCCTAGCTTTTCCTGTTTGTATAACATCAACAGCAGTTTTTACTATAGCGCGTAAACTAGGAACTCCCATTAACCAAGTCTCGGAAACTAATTGTTCTAAGGGTATATTTCCTAAACCCGGTTTTCCAATAGCAACACCAAAGGGAACCGAACCAAATAAACCATCACCATAACCAATACCATCATCGTCCAGTAACATTAAATACTCAGGAATGAGAACCACTATATCCCCCGGACGTACCTGTTCTAAAATAATTGGGCAAATGACATTTAATCCCAAATCTCCCTGTAAACCAAAGTTAAAAACTGGGATTTTTAGCTCCTGTTCGAGGAATTGAGAGTTAATACTATATTGTACTCCCGACCCCCCCGCAAAAATTATTCGTCTCGGTGCATCTATCTGCTTGGCAAAAGATACTTTTTGTTCGTACATTTGTAGGAGCCACTTTAATTCACCACCGTAGTATACGTTATAAAAAAAACCCAAAGACCAGGCCACCCCAACGGTAGCTAACCAAGGCCAAAAAGTAAACATTTTCTTCATAAGTTTAGCTCCTAGAGTTGAATCAAGAGAATCACTAATTCTAGTTAAAAAAAGAGATAATTGTCTCATCTTTCTTGCCATAATTGCCAAATAGTTGCCACATATTTCCGTCCTTTTGACAAATAATCCCAGAGATTAATTCCAGTTTTACTCTCACCATAAATGCGGGGAACGCAAAGATAAGGAACTTCCACTAACTTATAACCTAAACGATTGGCACGGGTTAATAAATCAATGCAGTATTCTCCATAATCTCCCTTTAAGCGAATTTTTTCTAAAACCTGAGAACGAACGGCAATAAAACCACTGGTATAGTCGTGAACTTGATTGCCTAGCATCACGATGGCCATGCGATTAATAATCCAGCTTAACATCCGGGCCATCAGTCCGTGGGCAACATCATCACCCCCCGGAATCCAACGAGAACCTACGGACATATCAGCTTTTTTAGCTCGAATCGGTGTGATTAATTGCGGCACATCTTCTGGAGGCATAGATAAATCACAATCCATCCAAGTAATAATTTTAGCCCCATACAGATTAATTGCGTCGTCAATACCTCTCTGTAGAGCCGAAGTTAACCCTTTCTCATTGATTCTGCGACACAAAATTACCCCCGATTGGAATTGCGAATCTTGAGGAGGAGTGGGGTATTGTTTGGCTAAATCTTCTACTATCTGCCAAGTTTCATCGGGAGAATTATCATCCACCACTAGCACTAAATAAGGACTAGGAACACTAGCTAGTAAACGTTCAATTAATTGACTAATGTTATCTCGCTCGTTATAAGTGGGTAAAATCGTACAGACTAAATCATTAGCAGCTGGAGTAATTGTTGGCTTATCCTCAGATTTTTGGTCTAGTAAACCTGTCTGAGTAGCAGATATAACTATTTCATAGAAAGGATATTTACCAATGATTCCAGAGCGATTTATGCCAATTTGAAACTTTTGTCCATCTTGGCTAAATTCCAGTTTTTCTGGTGGGGATTCTAAGAGTTTACAAGGGGAGTAGGGATAGCAAACGTAGGGAAAACTAGATAATCCTTGACCGACTAATTCTTGGCATAGTTTAACCATGGCTTGATTATCTTCCACACGGAAGAAAGTTTTTTGTTTCTCCAAACCAAAACCCAAAACTTGTGCCGCATATTGATGAGAAAAGGCAACAATAGAATTAGTATCCTCTTCTATGCTTTTGATGGCTGGCGCTATCCCCTGATGGGTTTTATAGAAAAATTGTCCACCTTGATAAATGTTTTTATAGACACCTATTGCCATTAAGATTAACAGTAAAACCCAACTTCCCTTGGCTACAAAAACTTCTTGGTTCGCTCCTATAATTTTTACTTGTTCCAGCGTTAATAAGGTAACAAAGGGGATAAGAGGCAATAAATATCTCGGTCCCCATTGTTTCCCTCCCACCATGACTTCTCCCGGGGCAATATCGACCAAACAAGACACCCCTACTGTGTAGATAAAATAGAGAGCATAGACAAAAAGCATTTGTTTATCTAGAAATATATTGGCGATGTCAAATAGATAACAACTGGCTAAAAGTATCAGGAAGTAAATTATATTGCTCTTGACTAACGCCTTGGTTTTGAGCATTCCTTGCCGGCGAAGATTGACGAGAACAGCCAAGATGATAATCGCCGTGACACTAATTAAAGTTACGGGAATATCCTTGGCAAAATTCAATTTTTGACCGCTCCAAGTGAGCAGGTAAGCTAAGGGAATTATACAGATAGGAAAATGCACCAAAAAAGAGCTATTCAACTGATAAAAACTGGTCAGGGCTTCTTGAATACGTTTTTTCCAAGAAAACTCCTCAAGGACTAACAGAGCGTGAACTCCTAGAAAACGATTATAAATTAACTTATTGCACAACCACAGTAAAAACACACTAACAATCATGCCTAGCACAAAACTAAAAGCTATTCGATTAGTTAGCAGAAATTCAGAAAAATTAAGATTTTTCTCGGTTGAATACCAAGCAAAAATTGAGGTTTGTTCTGGAGTTAAACCCAAGAAAACTAATAAAGTTAAAGTTGCCACTAGGGCCAGACATTCGGAGCGGAACCATACTGATAAACCCACTAGAAATCCGCCTAATAAATTGGGCAGCCAGCCACTATTAGCTGTATCGGGTAGAAAAAAAGCGATAACAATTCCCAAAAATCCTAAAGTAACAGCGAGGGTATGTTCACAATATATGGCACTGTATAGAGTTAAGGGAGAAGCAAAAATCAAAATAACTAATCCCAAAAGACTCCCCCAACTGTCTAGGGAAAAAGCGGGAATTGCTCTTGAAAAACTGAGCCACAATACCCAAATTGATAGGAGGGGAATCAAGTAAAACCCACGATAACCCCAAAGTTTATAAAAAAGGGAAGTTAGCAAAGAGAATGGAAAAGGAAAAGAGATATAATAACGTTGATTTAAGTAGTAAACAAAAGGGGGGCGATAAGTGTATAAACCCTCTTGCCAAAGACGAGTAACCCAAGCTTCTGCGCGCTCAACTAAGTCAAATCGCCATAGACCATTACTTAACTGACGAGCTAGTAAAGCTTTCAGCGCCCCATCGCCATTAAAAAAAACATCCTTGGGAACTGAAATACATAGATATAGGGAATAAAAGCAACCAGCGGCAATTACTACCCAAGATAAAAATTCTGTGCCAATTATCATAAAAGTCGGTTTTTATTCAAAAAATTTTTCATCAATTTTTCATCCCTACCCAGCCTCAGCAAAAACTTGCTGAACTGCTTGGGCTACTCGCTCAATTTGCTCGTCCGTGAGAGCTAAACCGCTAGGCAGATAAAAACCTCTGCGCGCCAGTCTTTCAGCCACGGGACAGGCAACATTTTGCAATAATCCCATTTTGTGAAATACCGGTTGTTCGTGCATACACCAGAAAAAAGGACGCGTACCAATCTGATGTTCTTTGAGGCGTTTCATCGCTTCCATAGCATCAAAGTTAACCTCATCTTTGAGAACAATACCATAAACCCAATAAATATTTTCGGCATAATCAGTTTGAGGTAGGGGCAATTCTAGACAGGGGATATTTTGCAATAATTCCCTGTAGCGTCTGCCCATTTTTCTCTTGCGCTGGACAAAAGTTTCTAGCTGTTCTAATTGTGCTAAACCCACTGCCGCTTGCAGATTAGTCATCCTCAGATTCCAGCCCAGTTCTTCGTGAATAAAACGTCGTTGGGGCTGAAAATATAAATTTCTCAGGGAACGACAACGCTCAAAAATATCCTCTTGGTTGGTGACAATCATGCCCCCTTCCCCAGTGGTAATATGTTTGTTGGAATAGAAACTAAAGATGCTGATATCACCGAAACTGCCACAGGGTTTACCTTGATAGGTTTGACCGTGCATTTCCGCCGCATCTTCAATAATTTTTAAACCGTATTTTTGAGCTAATTCTAAAACTGGAGTCATTGCCACCGGTAATCCGTAGATATGAACCACCATTATCGCTTTAGTGCGGGGCGTGATTTTTGCCTCTATCTGTCCGATATCCATGTTCCAAGTCTGCGCTTCGCAGTCCACCACCACGGGAATCGCCCCGGCTTTGACAATGGCAGCCCCGCAGGAAATGATGGTAAAAGTGGGGAGAATCACTTCATCCCCCGAACCAATTCCTAAAGCGACGATGGCCGCTTCTAAGGCCATAGAACCATTGCACACGGAAACGGCATACTTTCGCCCAACAGCGAGGGCAAAATTTTCTTCAAACTTCTGAACGAAGGGACCTTCCGAAGAAATCCAACCGCTATCAATACATTCGTTAAGATACTGTTTTTCCTTGCCCGCAAGTAGTGGCTCATTGACGGGAATAAAGCTACTCATGCCATCTCTGCTCCCGCCATTTTAACCACGGTTTCCTCAATTCCTGTAAAGCGAGTTTTATCCTGATTACCAACGTAGGGACCTTGTTTTACTTCAATCATTTCTACTTCTTCTAAGACTTGGAAACCATGACCACCTTGTACCAATAAAACCACATCCCCATCTCTCAAGATATGACTTTCTAGATATTGTTGGTCGTCATCATAGAAATCTACCCGCAGTTTTCCTCTTTTGATAATTAAGACTTCCTGGGTAAAAAATACTTCCCGTTGTACTTTGTTATGAACGTGGGGCATAATACTTTTTCCCGTCGGGTGTCTCATATAGGCCAACTGTTGGGAAAAATCATCGGGAGTTAGAAAATGAATCCCCTCTTGGTTAAACTCTCGTCGGAGAATTATCGCTAAAACTTTACCATCTTTTGTGATTTGAGAAATTGGCAAAGAGTTAAATTGACTTTCTGGCTTATTTTTCTGATTTTGTCGGCGGAGAAAATCTAAAGATAAAAAGTCTGAAGCTAGTTTAAACATGAATTTAACCCCCCTAGGGAATGGTTGTGAGAAAGGCTGAAATTAATTGACGGTATAGAAGCTGTGAACCAGTGACTAACTTTTGTTACTCCCGGTAGGCTAACTTAATTAGCTAAAGCTTAATCTAATTAACACGATGTTAATTTAGTTAACAGAAGGTTAATTGCGACTAAGGCAAGATTCCTCTACCATACATTTAAGAAAACACGGGAGCATCTAACTTTAGAAATAAGTAGAAATACTTAAGGGTAAAAAAATAGAATTAAACAGGGGTCTCATTAAGATAAGCGGAACGATGGCGAAGCACTTGTGGAACATTTAGAACACAAGTCCGAGCATTTGTACTAAAATATTCAAGGGACGGCTAACTGCTATATTTTCTGATGACGATATAAATAGCAAAAACTATAGACGAATAGCTATGAGCTTTGGTGAAGAATTTGAATTACTGCTGCGGGCCCGCTATCCTCTCATCTATGTTACCACCCTAGAAGAGGAACGTCTCGAAAAAGCGATCGCCGATATTGCCAAACAGAGCCATAACCGTGCTGTCTATGTCTGGGATTTTGTGGATGGTTATCAAGATAATCCCAATAATGAGAACTTTGCTCGGCGTAATCCCCTCCAAGCTCTTGAATTCGTCGAAAAGCTGCCGCCTAACATCGCCGCGATCATAATTTTACGCGATTTCCAGCGCTTTTTAGAAGATATTTCCATCGCCAGAAAATTGCGAAATCTCGCCCGTTCTCTGAAATCTCAGCCCAAAAACCTAATTATCGTCGCTCCCGAACTGTCTATCCCCTCGGATCTAACCGAAGTAATCACCGTCGTCGATTTTCCCCTCCCCAGTGGCGAAGAAATTAAACAGGAAATCCAGCGATTAATCGCTGCCACCGGACAACCCGTCAAAGAACCACTCCTCGATGAATTAGTGCTTTCTGCCCAAGGATTATCCCTAGAGAGAATTCGTCGGGTTTTAGCCAAATGTTTAGCCAGTCACGGCAAAATTGAGCCAGAGGACGTGGAATTAATTTTGGCAGAAAAACGCCAATCAATTCGTCAAACCCAGATATTGGACTTTTATCCCGCCACAGAGCAGATTTCTGACATCGGCGGCCTAGATAATCTCAAAGATTGGCTGATTCGTCGCGGTGGTGCCTTTAGTGAACGCGCCCGCGCCTACGGTTTACCCAATCCCCGGGGTTTACTATTGGTGGGAATTCAAGGGACGGGTAAATCCCTGACAGCGAAAGCTATTTCCCATCATTGGCACTTACCCCTACTGCGTCTAGACGTGGGGCGTTTATTTGGCGGATTGGTGGGAGAATCGGAATCGCGCACCCGTCAGATGATTAATCTCGCCGAAGCTTTAGCCCCCTGTGTGCTGTGGATAGACGAAATCGATAAAGCTTTCGCCGGAGTGGATGGAAAAGGCGACGGGGGAACCACCGGGCGGGTTTTCGGGACTTTTATCACTTGGTTAGCCGAGAAACAATCGCCGGTTTTTGTCGTCGCTACAGCTAATAACATCCAATCTTTGCCCCCAGAAATGTTGCGAAAAGGACGCTTCGATGAGATATTTTTTGTCGGACTACCTAGCCAAAAGTCCCGCGAGGAGATTTTTAGCGTTCATTTGGGGAAAGTCCGGCCCCATAATCTGAAAAGTTATGATATAAAGCGATTAGCCTACGAAACTCCCGATTTTTCGGGGGCAGAAATCGAACAAACCATCGTGGAAGCGATGCACATCGGGTTTAGTCAAAATCGCGACTTTAGCACCGATGATGTGCTTGAGGCCGCTAGTCAGATTATACCCCTAGCCCGCACTGCCCAAGAACAGATTCAATTTCTACAGGATTGGGCTAAGTCCGGTAAAGCTCGTTTAGCCTCTCGCGATGATCGTTTTAATGTCAATCCTAACAGTTAATTTAGCACCAATATGAAGCGTTTATCTGGTTTATTGCAATTTATGCTCGGTTTTGTCATGGGAGTGGCGATTTTGGTCGGTGGGGCTACTGCTGTCGCCTATATGCTTCTCTCTGGCATGAATTCTAATCCTCCTAAACCCGTCTTTACCGAGGAGAAAAAAGAGGAAACTAAGGAGGAAAAAACCGCCGTCAAACCTTCTCCCATCCCTAATACTCCCGTCCAAGAACAATCCCAAGCTGCGGTGAAAGAGTCTCCCAGTGCCCCAGCGCCAAAAGCTGCCCCGAAACCCAGTCCCGGGGCAACAAAAAAAGAAACCACATCCGAGGGTTATCAAGCGCGGGTGACATGGCAAAGCGGTTTAAGTCTAAGGGCTGAACCTACCAGTCAATCGACTCGTCTCGGCGGTCTGGATTATAATACTAAAGTCAGCGTGGTGGGAACCAGCAGCGATGGCCAATGGCAGCGCGTACGTCTGTCCGATGGTCGCGAAGGTTGGATTAAAGCGGGTAATATTTCCAGAGTCCAGTAAATATTTAGCTACACTTCGCTTCTCATCAGGATTTTAGGCTTCTTTGTCACCCCGTCAGAGCAAGAGCAAAGCACAGACAGAAGCGAAGCATAAACATCTTCAATGCTGCTTTTGAGAAGGAGACGGGTGGCTAAAGCCTCTATAATAAGTAGCCATAGAGATGCCGACAACTTCCCCTGTCGATAGCGAATAAGGAGAAAAAAAACCCAGTGTTTGTCCTCAAAGGTTACGAGTATTTTCTAGGATTTCTGCTCGCTTGCAGTTTAGTACCAATCCTATCCCTAACTGCCTCCAAAGTCCTGCGGCCTAGTGGTGGTGGTCCGGAAAGACGCACCACTTATGAATCGGGGATGGAACCGATCGGCGGTGCTTGGATTCAGTTTAACATTCGTTATTATATGTTTGCCCTCGTTTTCGTGGTTTTTGACGTGGAAACCGTCTTTCTCTACCCTTGGGCAGTAGCTTTCAATCAATTGGGCCTATTAGCTTTTGTAGAAGCACTGATCTTTATTGCTATCCTTGTGGTTGCTCTCGTCTATGCTTGGCGGAAAGGAGCCTTAGAATGGTCATAACGGCCATAATTTTCCTTATTTTTGACTTTTCATAAGAGGATAACCCGATGAGTCCCAACCCTACCAGCGAATTTAAGCAAATTATCGAACAACAAAGCGAAAAAATCCTTAATCCCATCGAACGCACGAAAGTTACCCAGGATTTATCGGAAAATGTCATCCTTACTACCGTTGATGACCTGTATAACTGGGCGCGTTTGTCAAGTCTTTGGCCGATGCTATACGGTACAGCTTGCTGTTTTATCGAGTTCGCAGCCTTGATTGGTTCCCGTTTCGATTTCGATCGCTTTGGTTTAGTTCCCCGTTCTAGTCCCCGGCAAGCCGATTTAATCATCACTGCCGGTACAATCACCATGAAAATGGCCCCCGCTTTGGTGCGTCTGTATGAAGAAATGCCGGAACCTAAATACGTTATCGCCATGGGTGCCTGTACGATTACGGGGGGAATGTTCAGCAGCGACTCCACCACCGCAGTTAGAGGGGTAGATAAACTTATCCCCGTGGATGTCTATATACCCGGTTGTCCCCCCCGTCCGGAAGCGATTATCGACGCGATTATTAAACTGCGGAAAAAAGTCGCTAACGAATCTATTCAAGAACGCGGGACTGTCCTCCAGCAAACCAATCGTTATTACAGCACCACCCATAAAATGCAGGCTACGGAACCGATTCTTACGGGTAAATATCTGCAATCGGCCACCCGTCAAGCCCCTCCGAAAGAGTTACTAGAAGCCACCGGGATGCCTGTTCCCCCCGCTCTTTTGACCACGAAACAAAAGGAAGAAATCTAAATGACTGAAGAAACGACAGCTATTGTGCAAGCTGGCCCCACTTCGATTTGGTTAAGCGAAAATGGTTTTGATCATCAAGCTTTAGAAGCTGACCATAGTGGTGTGGAATTGATTAAAGTAGAAGCAGAATTTTTAATTCCTCTGGCCACTGCTTTATTCGCTTATGGCTTTAATTATCTCCAATGTCAGGGCGCTTACGATTTGGGACCGGGTAAAGAATTAGTTAGTTTCTATCATCTGGTCAAAGTAACCGATAATGTCGATAGTCCCGTGGAAGTGCGCTTAAAAGTCTTTCTTCCCAGAGATAATCCCCGGGTTGCCTCGGTTTACTGGATTTGGAAAGCAGCTGACTGGCAAGAACGAGAAAGTTATGATATGTTCGGCATTATTTATGAAGGACATCCCCACCTGAAACGGATTTTAATGCCGGAAGATTGGGTCGGTTGGCCTCTACGCAAAGATTACGTTTCTCCCGAATTCTACGAACTACAGGACGCTTACTAAGTCGAGAAATTAATCACTAATATCGGGTTAGAAGATATTTCTAGCCCGATTTTTTTGAGATTTAGGGACAAGATAAGCTATTGACTATTTAGGGCTTGCTGAATAAATCTAAAAACCTTGTTGGATAAGGCTTTTAGACTTTTTTGACCTCAAAAAGTGCCGACCATTGGAGTGATCGGGGGGAAAATTCAGGTGCTTTTTCCCTGAAAATTAGGTAACTGACTACCTCAAAATCGGTAAAACCCCACACCCTACACCCCACCCCCCCGATGTCGGGGGGGTTGGGGGGGCCACACCCTGCCCCCACCAACAAACTTTTTCAGCAAGCCCTATCTAAAGCTTCAAATTGACGTAAAGCAAGACTAGAACCTTGGCTCCAGCCTAATTCTACATAATAGGGAAAAAGTTTCTTGATATTTATATCGGGAAAGAGACGACTGTTTTCGCTTTCTTGATAACTGTCTTCTATTAACAGATATATTTTTAATTCTTCCCGACGATAAACCCACAATTCGGGTATTTTCAACAATTGATAAGCCTCTACATCAGTCAGGGAAGTAAAATCCACTTCTATAGCTAAATCGGGAGGAGGATCGACAGTTAAATCAATTCTCTCTTTGCCTAAAATTGCCTGTCTATTATCAATATAAAAACAAGTATCTGGTTCTACTCCTGCTTCCCCCGGCATTTTCAAGGTAATCGGATCAAAACATTGCCAGTCTTTGCCTTGGCGACGGAGGATAATTTTTACTAAATCCCTTAATGTATCAACACGATTGCCATGACTTGGTAAAGGAGACATAAGCCTAATTTCTTGAGTTTTGCGATTAAAATAGAGTTTGGGATAGGTTTTTTGGAGACGTAAACTCAGCAATCTTTCGTAATCTTCCCAAGTCTGATGGGTAAAAATAACTTGACTGCCAGGAGATAAAGATAAAGTATTTTCGTTGAGAGTAATTAGTAGCATTTTGGTAATTATCCTTGATTTTTAGCTGTGGGATTTAACTAATTTCGCTCTGGCAACCAATGCCTATCAAGCATTTGTTCGAGAGAATAGGGACAATTTAGAGGAAAATTGTGAGGAGATATTTCAGTTTTTTGCCCGACAATAAAAACGGCATCTTGATAAATTCTTTCTTGGTTATCTAGGAGATATTTTTCTAAATTTGTACTTAAATATCCATTTAGATGCACTCTAAAAGTAGCTATTTCTCCTTGCCAATGCCGATGATGTAATTCAAATTCTTCTGACCAATATTGCCAGAGCAAAAGATGAATAATTATCTGTCTTAAAAAACTCTCAACTCGATTTTTATCCCGTTTGCTCAAAGCCTCCAACTCCTCGATTAAATGTTGAATATCTAACTCAGCTAGACGATTTTCCTTGAGAAGTTTAATTGTTTCAGTCAACCAGAGATGTTCATCTTGTTCGTAGAGAAATTGTAACTGATTTAGCCAAGTATCTTTTTTCATATTTTTTTGGCTGAGGAGACTTCTAAAACTGCTTTCGGGTAGGCAATGCGTTGATGGTGGAATTGTTGCCAAACTTGCACAAAAACCTCGGCAATAATTGGTAATTCCTCCTGACGAATACCACTATCTACTAATTGTTGATCGCGCCATCGGGCCTGAAAAATCTTTTTGATCATATCCATGGCTTGTTCTGGGGAGGCCTCCTTTAGCGATCGCAAAGCGGCCTCGCTACTATCGGCTAACATAACGATCGCCGTTTCTCGCGATTGGGGAATCGGACCATCGTAGCGAAAGGCCGCCTCATCGACGAATTCTTGACCATTTTGGGCGGATTTTTGCAAAGCTTGCTGATAAAAATAGGAAATTAAGAGATTGCCTTGGTGTTCGGGAATAAAATCGCGGACCACTCGCGGTAAACCGTGTCTGCGGGCCATGACTAACCCTTCGCTAACGTGCTTTTTAATAATCTCGGCGCTGACGTAGGGATCGTTAATTTCATCGTGTTTATTCGGGCCACCCATTTGATTTTCAATAAAACCGAGAGGATCGTGCATTTTCCCGATATCGTGATAGAGGGTTCCCGTGCGAATTAATTCCACATTACAGTGCAGTTTTCGGGCGGCCGCTTCAGCTAAACAGGCGACAAAAAGGGTATGTTGAAAAGTACCCGGTGCTTCCGTGGCCAAACGTTTGAGCAAACTACAATTAGGATTGGACAACTCCACCAGACGAATGGGAGTGACCACATCGAAACAGCGTTCCAAATAGGGGGATAATCCTAGGGCGATTACCGTCCAAGCTATCCCCGATAGACCATAGACGAGGGCCGTGGGTAGTAGAGTATAGATGATCGTGCTGGCCGTGGCGCTAACGATTAGGTAAGTGAGCAGATAAACACCCCCTTGGCTGACTCCGATTCCCATCCCTAGCAGCGATAATTCATCCCGGGAGCGCAATTTTCCCGCTATCATAGCCGCTAATAGTCCCCCTATCGTCCCGGCGATTAAATCGGCGCTGATACCTTGGATGCTGAATAGGGAAAGACCGGCAGTTAAGAGGACCTGGGTGACGGCCAGAGTCGGGCCGTAGAAACTGCTGACTAATAAACCCACGGCGGCCAGATTGGTAAAGGGAATATTGGCGATCGCTAGGATCGGTGTGGTAAAACTTAGTAAACCCAAGAGAAGAAAATCCCGGTGACGCAGAGGCCGATGGAGACGCTGGGCAACGAGGCAAAAAGTGCCGATCGCACTGGTGACAAGGATTGCCGTTGACCCTAAACCCATCCAGTTAATGCCCCGTTCGCTCAAACCAAAGCCATCGATGAGAACAAACTGAGCTTGAGTAATTGTTTCACCTGCTTTAACGATAATTTGACCAGTTTGGGCGTTAGACATGACCATATCTACCGCTTCCACCGCTTTAGTGGCTTGTTCTTTGGTTGCCTCCCGATCTTCTATCAGGTTCGTTTGTCCCTCTAGGGCTGCCAGAAGGATATTTTCGGCTAAAGACTGCTGGCGACGGGTGAGGCGATCGCTGCTAATCTGCACGGCGATGGTATCCTGTAGGTGACTGGTGGAAATCCCCGGGGGAATGCCCTGTACCAAAATCCGGCGCTCCGCTTGCAGGATGGCTGTTTCTAGGTTTTGCCACTCTCGATCGCCCATTTGGGCCACTGCGATCAGATCGGCGTATTTGAGTTTATTTAAGCTGGAATGCCGATAATTTTGGCTGGTTTGCTCCTTTATTTGCCGTAATTGACCTAATCGATCGATAAATTGCTCAAATTTCCCCTTCGCCACGCGCTGACCATAGGCTTGGATTTCGTATATAGCATATTCCTGCTCTTTTGTCAAGAGTTTCGTAAAAGATTCTTCATAGTTGAGGCGGCTTTGTAGAGTTGACCATTGAGCGGCAGAAAAGGTGAGCAGCGTTTCCATTGTGGCGTCAGAAATAGTCCTGCCCATTAAAATGGAATTTTTTCGCAGAATTGGGCTAATTTGACTTAATTGCCCTAGAGTGTCCCGCAGCGATCGCTCAATCTGGGCGGTGGTTTGGGGGTCTCTTTTCAGCCGGGGAAGCAGTCCAGCCCGAATTTTTTGGCGTTTGAGGGCGGTGGTTTCTTGGTCTTCAAAACGGGCATCTTCGGGGGCGATAATTGTGACTGGAGAAATAGTCCCGACGGCCAATTTCGGCTGATTATAGAAACGATAACCGACCACGCTAGTCAGACAACCAACGGTAAACAGGAAGATTAACGGTCGTCGAAGTTTACCTAGGGAGTAAGAGCGAGATTTTCGGGCAGAATCAGGAAAAACAGTGAAAGAATGCAGAAAATGATTCATAAATTCCAGCTAAATTCTATAAACTGCGCCACCATGCCCAGGGAAAAAATACCGGCAACTTGGTTTTGTGTCCCCTTTCTATTTTAAGGATTCCCTGTACAAAAAAATTTTTTCTCGATCGGGGTTGGGGGTTGGGGATTTCAGTTATCAGTTATCAGCTTCTGAAGGCAAGGGGCAACAGGCACTCGTGCAGAAGACAGAATCTGGCAATTCTCCTACCTAAAAAGAAGGTTAGAAACTAAGCACATCAAAGCTTTTAGCTTAACCAATTAGGTTTTAGATTCGGTCTTTGTGCTCAGGGGATAGTTTTCAGGGATTGGGAAAAAGTCAATTCCTCATTTCTAACCACCAGCTTCTAGATTGGGCGCTGCAATTCTAATATATATTATCACCGATCATTAAATTTTCTAGGGGGGTTTTTCTGTAAATTTACGGAGATGGTTCAGTAAATGCGATCGCCAAAAATGCTGGTTCCCACCCGGATCAAAGTGGCTCCGGCCTTGATGGCGAGAGGATAATCGTTAGACATCCCCATTGATAGATGAGGCAGGCGTAAACTAGAGCTATTCTCGATTATTTGGGCTAAATCTCTGGTTTTTTCAAAGGCGGCTAACTTTTCCCCAGCGGATAATCCTCGGGGCAGAATTGTCATCAAACCTTGAATTTTTAGCTGTTTACAGTTGACTAAAGCGGGAATATCTGCTAGTAATTCGTCTGTGTCCCAACCGAACTTATCGGGATCGGGGACAATTTTCACCTGTAGCAAAACTTGGGGATTAATCTCTAATTCCCCAGCTAGGCGATCGAGTCTTTGGGCTAATTTTAAACTATCGAGGGAATGGATTAAATCAAAAGATTCTAGGACTTTGCGGGCTTTATTTGCCTGTAGATGCCCGATAAAGTGCCAAGAAATATCCTGGAGGTCTTTTAGTTCTTGCTGCTTCGAGATTGCTTCCTGTAGCTTACTTTCAGCAAAATCTCTCACTCCTGCTCGGTAAGCTTGACGGATATAATCGCCAGATACCTGTTTACTGACGGCAATCAGACGCGTGGAGGGGGGTAGGGTAAGACGGATTGACTCGATACGACTAGCGATCGTCATGAACTAGACTTAAAAAGTTTGTTGATAAATTTGGTTGAGACTGTTAAATTCTTGCACATTACTGCCCCGGCGCAAATTCCGCAGCCGGTTTTCCACCAAAAGACGAGCATCGGAACGACTAATCGGATCGAACGAGACTTTTTTGGGTTCCACCGTCACCAGAAAAAAAAGACGTTGGGCATAAAGAGTGGTGAATAATTCCCGATGTTCTTCTAATAGACACACTCTGTATAATAGACCGAAAGTAGGATGATTGAGATAGGTTTCGTTACTCATTCAAGCGAGCGCTAAAGGAAAAGGATTGAGCGAACTAGAAAGTTTTTCAACAACAAAATCAAGCGGATGGCTCACAAACAACTGATTTTTCGGGGGTTTCCCTAGCCTGATTTTACCAGAATCCTTCAATGACAACTAACGATGCCAGTCTATGTCATGATTTCCTGATGTTTCACTTTATTCCCTGTTAACGTGGATACATCTCGGTGACAACTTGTCACCATCAGAAATTAGCTCGGCTGCAAAAATCAAAAATCCTCCGTTAGGTGAGAAGAATCCGAGACTCCGAGAATCGGAGACAGGAGGAGTAAAAAAACAAGAGATAACTTTCCTACCGATAAAAGCTAAGATTATGTCAAATTTATCTGGTTTTTTAGATATTTTGACCCGATAGCGGTGATCGGTGAACTGAAAACTCACATCTGATCACTGATAACTGATAACTGATCACTGAATCACTGATGAAATGCCCTAAGCTTGTATTAAGCCTTTTTTAACTTCAAATTCCTTTAACCTCAATCAATATGGATTTTTCTAGTCTTGTTGCCAGTCAGCTAAACGCCGGCGTTATCTGGCCCGAAGGAATCCTGATTATTACCCTGATGGTGATTTTAATCGGCGATTTAATCGTGGGACGGAGTGCCAGAAGTTGGCTGCCCTACGCTGCGATCGCTGGTCTGCTCGCTGCTGTGGTTGCTCTCTACTTTACTTGGGACAATCCGAAACCAGTGGCCTTTTTAGGGGCTTTTGAGGGGGATAATCTCAGTATCGTCTTTAGGGCGATTATTGCTCTTTCTACCGCCTCCACAGTGCTGATGTCTATCCGTTATGTGGAACAAGCGGGAACTTCCCTAGCGGAATTCTTGGCCATTATGCTCACCGCAACCCTCGGGGGAATGTTCCTATCTGGCGCTAGTGAATTGGTGATGATCTTCATCTCCCTAGAAATGCTCAGTATTTCCTCCTATCTAATGACCGGTTACATGAAGCGGGATCCTCGATCGAACGAGGCCGCTTTAAAATACCTGTTAATTGGAGCTTCTAGTTCGGCGATTTTCCTCTATGGTGTTTCCCTTCTCTACGGTTTATCCGGAGGTGAAACCAGTTTAAGTGCCATTGCCCAAAAATTAACCGATGTTAACGGTGGTCAGTCCCTGGCCTTAGCGATCGCATTAGTTTTTGTGATTGCCGGTATCGCCTTCAAAATTTCGGCGGTTCCCTTTCACCAGTGGACTCCTGATGTGTACGAAGGTTCACCCACTCCCGTGGTCGCTTTCCTCTCGGTGGGTTCCAAAGCGGCCGGTTTTGCCCTAGCAATTCGCCTATTAGTGACGGTTTTCGGTCTAGTGAGCGAACAATGGCGGTTTATCTTTATCGCCCTAGCAATTTTGAGTATGATCCTCGGCAACGTGGTCGCCTTAGCCCAAACTAGCATGAAACGGATGTTAGCCTATTCCTCGATCGGTCAGGCGGGTTTTGTCATGATTGGTTTAACCGCCGGTACTGACGCGGGTTACTCTAGCATGATTTTCTATCTGTTAATTTACCTGTTCATGAACCTAGGGGCTTTTGCCTGTGTGATTCTCTTTGCTCTGAGAACTGGAACCGATCAGATCGCTGAGTATTCGGGACTCTACCAGAAAGATCCGCTCCTAACCCTCTGTTTAAGCATCTGTCTGCTCTCTTTGGGGGGAATTCCGCCTCTAGCGGGCTTCTTTGGTAAGATTTATCTATTCTGGGCCGGTTGGCAAGCGGGACTTTATGCCCTCGTCCTCGTTGGTTTAGTTACCAGTGTGGCCTCGATTTACTACTATATCCGTGTGGTCAAAATGATGGTGGTCAAGGAACCCCAAGAGATGTCCGATGCGGTGAAAAATTACCCCGTTATCAATTGGACTCTTACTGGGATGCGTCCCCTACAGGTGGGCATTGTCCTCTCCCTAGTGGCGACTTCCCTGGCCGGTATCCTCTCCAATCCTCTCTTTACCCTAGCGACGGATTCCGTCACCACTACCCCTATCCTACAATCGGCGGCCCTGGCGACGCACATTTCCCGGGCAAATTGAAAATCCCCGTTGATTTATCGGCGTTGTCAGATCAGAATAACAACGCCTATTGTAGGGCTAATTCATGAATTAGCCCTACAGCTATAGCGGGTTTCAGTTGAATGAGGTACAGCATGGATGACTAGGTAGGCTCTTTAAAAGGGGTATCGCAATAGCAACAATGGGTAAACCAGTGATGGATGTCTCGCAATGTAATCTGACTAAAGGCTTGAACGAGCGCTTTTTCTAGATCAGCATAGGTACGAGGTGACATAGAACGAATCAGTATTTTCACTTTCGACCAACAGTTTTCAATGGGAGAAAAATCGGGAGAATAGGGAGGTAAAAACTCCAGTCTAGCACCGACTTCTTGAAGAATTGGTTCGAGGGTTTCTTTTTGATGAATCGAAGCATTATCCATTAATACACAAGCTCCTTTCCACAAGTTTGGAACTAATAATGTAGCAATAAATGCTTCAAATATTAAACCATTTGCGGCTCCAAATACATTGATAAAAGCCAGCAAGCCTTTGAGCGCTATCGCTCCAATTATCGTGACGTTTTTTCCTCGGTTTAACGGAACTGAATCATACACTCTCTGACCTTTTTCAGCCCTGCCATAAAGTCTTGTCATCCCTAGATTAGAGCCAGACTCGTCAACGAAAACCAAATCTTCCGCTCTAACATCTCGGATTTTCTCCCAATATTCTTCTCTTAATTTTTGCACTCTTTCCGTGTCTCTTTCCCTAGGGTGTAAGCTTTTTTTTTTGAGTTAAATTTAGCCGTTTTAAAATTCTACTGATTGTTGAGTTACTCACCACCGTCTGTGTTTTTTCCTCAATTTGTTTTCTTAACTCGTCTAAGGTGGCATCTTTCTTTTCTTGGACTAAATCGCCCAGCAAGATAATTTCGTCGCTCTTAAGCTTGAGTTTTTGTCCTCCACCATGGGGTCGGGGATTTAGATTTCCTGTTTCACGCCACTGCTTGATTAGTTTCTGGATAAAGCTTAAAGCTACTCTAAATCTTTTGGCTAACTCACGTTGTGAGAGGTTATTCTCCTCGTAGGTCTCGATGATCTTTTGTCGCAAGTCTAAAGAATAGGGCTTCATCGGGTCGTGGCTCCTGCCTAGGTCTATAATTTATTGTCCTCTTCTATTGTACCTCATGCAAGTGCATACCGCTATAATCCGTTTTTAATAATGTGATTAACTCTCATCTTGTTCTAAAATAGAGGCTAAAATATCTGGAGTTAATCCGTTAGCTTCTGCTTCATCACTAGCTTGATCCATAATTGGTGATAATCTTGCCGCTGCTTTTTGACGATATTTTTCTAATTCTAATTGAATAGTTTCATTTAATTTGTTTTCTATGTTTGCTCGGTCATTGGGTTTAATTTTAGCGTAATATCTAGCAATTTCTAAAGGAACTTGAATAGTGATTTCTGTCTTGCTATTCATGGTAATTGATTGTTTTTTTACTTTTAACAGACCTCTATTGTAGCACAAAATCACCATACTCATTCAATTTGACCCTATTGATGTAAAAGTTGCCATTGGATCAAAAAAATCAATGAATAGAAACATGGACTAAAAATAAAACCCCCTCAACTGACTAATTGAAGGGGCATTTATTGTATTTTTGGTGAGCAATTTAGCCTACTTTTGTGGTTTCTTTTTCGGCTGATTTAGAGGATTTTAGTTTGCGCTTGAGGGTTGAAGCAGCGCCGAGTGTTCCGAGGGCGAGGAGGCTGAGGACTGTAGAGGGTTCAGGAATAGGCTGACATTGATCGAAAAGAATAGTTTTAGTAAACAAGATTGAATCTTGATCTTGGTTTATACCCAAAAAATTTTCATTCAATGGAGGAATTGGACGTTTGGTTAATTTTACTATTAGTTTGGCGAAGTCTGGCTGCGGAGTAATTCTTGCAAAAAACTTTAATCGATTGGGGTTTGTTTCAAATACTCCACACCCACTGCCTACTTTATCATTAGGGTTATCGGTCATTACTTGACAGTCAATTATGTAGTCAAACAAATTTTGATTAAAATCGAAAGCGACTTCTAGTGTTTTGAAGTTTGTTGGAACTCTGAGGTTAGCAACGTTGAATACAATTGTTAATGATTGTTCATCCGCTAAACCTCCGTTGAAGCTTCCATCCCAACCAGAGCCTGGAGTATAAGACCAGTCTCCTATTAAGCTAGAAATACCACTCTGTGTTTCATCAAAAAGGGATTCAGGACCTTTTATCAAATTAGTGTGTTGTCCTAATCCTCCTGGAGTAAGTGTGTAGTCATATTCAGCAAAAGCTATAAGTTTAGGGTCCACCCAAGATGGTATATCCCACATTCCGCACCCTAAGTGTCACAACGTCTCGAAAGAGGAAGGGGCGTGAGTCAAAATACTTATCTAGAGGAGTGAGTTGGCGGCAAGCTGCCGGCAACTATAGCAATCCTAAATCATTTTTTAAAAACAACTGTATTGATGAATTTTAGGAAAATCAAATTTATGATCATCAATACAAAATTCAAATAAAAATTTGACAATCTTAAAAGACTTGCATAAATACCAGTATTTTCTTAAAAAGTTTTTCCCTTGCAACCAAACATCTTCCACTGGATTCTGTTGTGGAGCATTCGGTGCAAATAAAATACAAGTAATTGGCCATTCATTAGCTTTCTTTCCATTATTTATTTCTTCTAAGAACTCTTTGAACTCTCCAAATTTATGATAGCTTGCTCCCTCCCAAATAAAAATCATTCTTTTATCTTTATATTCGTTTTGTAAATGTTTTGCAAATTTAACGGTTGATTCGACCTCTCCCGAACAGTAACCTTCAATATGAAACTTCTTAGTCTTGTAGTTCAATGCTCCAAAATATGTTTGTCTTTCTTTTTCATTTTTAATGGGTACTTCTACTCTACTTTCTGTTTCTCCCCATACATATCCAGTTAAGTCTCCATTCAGCAAGTGACATTCATCTAAAAATAATACTATTATTTCCCCAGATTCGATTTCATCCTTGTTTTCAGCCAATACCTTCTGAATTTCTTTCTTCTTTTTTTCCACTAACTCTTGATCGAATTTTGGATTACTTTTTTGAGATTTTTGACCACTTATTTTCGCCAGCGAAAACAAATGATAATAACTTTGTTTGGATTTGTCAATAACCCTATAATGTTTGCTGATATAATCGATTAATTCATCCATGTTCCAATAACTCTTTGCTTTTAACCACCCGATTACCTCATGGGTCTGGTCATCTGTTAAATATCCGATCGATCCTTTATATCCTATTCTAATTCCTTCGATTCCTTTTGTTTTAAATATATTTCGACCGTAATATATAAAAGATTGCTTGACACAGAGTATTTTGCTGATTTCTTCACAGGTTTTACCTTCGAGGGACATCTTTACTGAGAGCGCTCGTTTCATTTCTCTTGAATCTATTACACTTTTTATAAATAGTTCTAATTCAGCGATTTGTAGTTCCTTGCTTTGCTTCTCCAATCCTGTGTAATTCATTTTTTATTGGGGATAATTAAACATTCAATATTATCTGATCACTTTTTTGAAAATAATTTAGGATCGCTATATATTTAATTCACCTTTTGCTGTCAACCAACTAGGACTAATTAAAGGTAAACTGTCCTGAGTTCCTTGTACTAAAACACGGGGAATAACTTCACGATAAATAGGGTTAGAAATAACTAATCCCCCCATCGGATCACGTCGTAATAATCCTAAATCTATTAAATATTGGCGATCATCTGCTAGAGTATCGGGTAAGGTTTGCCCTGCTAAAATCGGTTCAATAATGTTTTTAACTCGTTTTTCTCTGAGTTTTTCCGCTAAACTATCTAAATGAGTATCCTGACGATTAATTAATATTTCTTTGGCTGTTAAAATATGTTCTTTGGTAATAGTAATACTTCTATCTTTTACCATTTTTTCTACAATTTCTTTAGCTAAAGCATTGACTAACCAAGGTTGTCCTTGAGTTAAATAAAATGCTGTTTCTCTAGCTTCTGGTGTAAAAATTTGTCCAGTTGCTGCTGTATGTTGTTGATATAATTCTCCTACTTCTGCAAGATTAAAATTTCGCATGGTAAGAGAAGCAACTTTTATATTAAAAGGACTAGATGTATTTAATCTATCACTACCACCCGATGCTACTTTATAATCTCGCACATCTCGTAAACCAATTAATCCTACTGATGAGGGAAAATTTTCTGGACGATTAGGAAAACCATCTCTTAACTGTCGTAAAATTGATATTAATGTTTGGTCTTGTAAAGAGTCAATTTCATCTATAAATAATACTAAAGGGCGGTTTAAGGATGTTGCCCAATCTGATAAAAAAGCCTTGATTCTGCTTCCTGCTTCTTCCTGTTGCCATTCTTTTACAGGTGGTTGCAATTCTTTAGGTAAACGAATATTTATTGTATCATACCAAGTTCCTAAAATTGCCAATTCTGCGGCGGTAGGATCATGATTAAATGCACTTCCTACTTCTACAGATACCATGACTGCGGCATAATTTCCGGTATCGGTAAGTTGTTTTGCTAGGGCTAACATGGCGGTGGTTTTCCCTGTTTGTCGTGGTGCGTGAAGGACAAAATAACTACGTTGTTGAATTAGCTCCTCTAAATCTGGTAATCTGACTGTGGGAGATAGCATATAGTGGATATCGTCTTTACAGGGACCGGCAATATTAAACCAGCGAGTCATAGAATTTTATTATTTAGTGGACATTTTAATTTTAGATGATTTTGGTGGGGTTTGTAATGGCGGGAAGGAAGAGGTGATGCTCGGCAATACTTTGTTATGCTTGATTATGATCAATTATTGTTATGTAGAGCAATGGTAGGCTGATTTTATGTTTGCTAAATCAGATATGGGCTGTTCAGCAAGAAAGTGGCATTTAATATACAAGACCTTGATTGTTGATAGCTTACTGGTATAATGTGGGAGCGCACTGATATTGTTAACTTCCAGTACCATCGTTACCGAAACCCGATCGAACGATGGTGACAGGAGATCAGTTGATGATCAAAATTGAAAATCTTAAGCTAATTGTCAAAAATTATGGCCGCTGAAATTATTTGTGTAGGAACGGAATTATTATTAGGGGATATAGTTAACACTAACGCCCAATATTTAGCCCTAGAATTGGCAAAATTAGGTATTCCCCATTATTATCAAACGGTGGTGGGGGATAATGTGGAAAGACTGAAAAAAGCGATCGCTATTGCCCGAGAACGTTCTTCAATTTTAATTTTTACCGGGGGACTGGGACCCACTCCCGACGATTTAACCACAGAAACAATCGCCGATTTTTTCCAAACGCCCCTTAGAGAAGATCAGGAGATATTAGCAGAAATCGAGGCTAAATTTACGATTTTAGGGCGAGAAATGCCCCCTAGTAACAGTAAACAGGCTTTAATACCCGTGGGAGCCGATTTTTTGCCAAATCCAACGGGAACCGCCCCCGGCATGATCTGGCAACCACAGACTAACCTGACTATTCTCACTTTCCCCGGAGTACCCTCAGAAATGAAGAGAATGTGGGTAGAAACGGCGATTCCTTACCTAGAAAGTCAAGGATGGGGCAAAGAGAGGATTTATAGTCGTTCTCTGAAATTTCGCGGTATCGGTGAGTCAGCTTTAGCGGAAAAAGTTGTCCATTTATTTGATCTGACTAATCCCACCGTTGCCCCCTATGCTGGTTTAGGCGAAGTGCGTTTGCGAATTGCGACGAAAGCCCCTTCTTTAGAGGCTGCTTTGCAGGTAATTGAACCGGTAGCGACGGAAATTAAGGAAATTGCCGGATTAGATTATTTTGGTGCTGATGATGATACTTTACCCGCAGTGGTGGGGGAACTGTTGCGGCGACAAAAACAAACTTTGAGTGTGGCAGAATCCTGTACTGGAGGAGGATTAGGGGAAATTATCACCCAAATCGCTGGCAGTTCCGATTATTTTTGGGGTGGGGTTATTTCCTACGATAATCGGGTAAAAGTTGCCCTCTTAGACGTAAATGAGCGGGATTTAAATAATTTCGGGGCTGTCAGTGCCATTGTTGCCCAACAGATGGCCCTAGGGGTGCAAAAACGCCTCGCTACCGATTGGGGGATCAGTATCACGGGTATTGCCGGACCAGGAGGCGGCAGCGAGACAAAACCCGTGGGCATAGTTTATATCGGTTTAGCCGATCCTGAAGGAAAAGTGACTGTATCAGAGCATCGTTTCGGAGAAAATCGAGATCGCTTGACAATTCGTCAGATTAGTGCTTATACCGCCCTCGATCGCCTACGCCGGAATTTATTAACAATATCTTAAAAAAGAATTGCCAAGAATATATACTCAGACTAAAAACCTATGTTAAGCTTAATATAAATACAAGATATAGATTCCCCCGCTCGTCAGATTTAACAGCCAAACGATGAAAATCAGTTAAAATTCTCCAGAATCAAGCTGTTGCGGGGATCAATCGACGAAAACTCATAGCTAGTATCTCAAAGGAGCCATTTGGTCAATGGACTATTTAGATGAAGTGATAGACAAGTTGAGAGAATGGGCGCGCAAACTAATCGAGAGTGTTTTTGGTCCGGAACCCGAACCCGAACCCGAACTAATCCCGATACCCGTGCGCGATCACAGTCGATAAGGCCACCGGTAAAACAGAATATTGCGATAATATCAGTGCAAACTTACTATGAGTCTGCACTTGATTTTTGACTGAAGCCAATCCTAGCTTAGAGCTTGCTGAATAAATCTAAAAACTTTGTTGGGTAACACTTTTAGACTTTTTGTCAATCAAAAAGTACCAGATATGGGAGTGATCGGGGGGAAAATTCAGGTAATTTTTCCCTGAAAATTAGGTAATTGACCACATGAAAAGGGGTAAAACCCTACACCCCACACCCAACCCCCCCGATGTCGGGGGGGTTGGGGGGGCCACACCCTGCCCCCACGAGCAACTTTTTGCCGCAAACCCTAGCTTAATTTGGTGACGATTTGATTATTTAGTAACAATTCTTGACTGAGTAAATCTTCCACATTAATCCGCAGAAAACACTGATCATCAATCCAGAACTGCACTTTAATGCGATCTTTGCCAGGCAAACCTAAAGGATCGAGTTTAGCGATCGATCGGGCCCCCTCGCGATCATTTAAGGGTTGGACGCTAGTTTCTCCATTACCGAGGGAACGAGTAATTAATTTATCACCATCAAAATAGACCTCCATTGCCCCCCTTTCTGGGCCTAATTCGCCGATAATTAATTCAATGCTAGGCTGATTGTCCACGGAAGCACCTAGGACTAATTCCACGGGTTTTTCCATGGGATAGGGTTGTCCAGAGTTAATAATCGGATGCCAAGCGTGGGCATTTTGGCGACGATTCCAGTAACGAATCCCGTAGCTATGATAAAGAAAATCTTTGACTTGATAACCTTGGGCTAATTGTAACGCTCCCAAAGCGATCGCTTCAAAGGGTCGATCCTCTTTAATTTTACTACTATCAAAATACTGTCGCACCCAATCTTTTACCGCCGGAATTTGTACGGTTCCCCCGACTAATAACACCGCATCGATATCGCTAACTTCAACCCCATTGCGTCTTCCCTGTTGCAAAACTCCCGTCATTAAATCATCTAATTGATTAAAAAAGTTTTGTTGTTGGAGAATATCGGTCAATTGTTCTCGATCTAAGCTTAACTCGTAACTCTCGAAATTTTCCTCATCAAAATATACCTCCTCGGCGGTTAATTGGGAAGAAAGTTTAATTTTTAATCTTTCTGCTAGACGAGTAGTCAAGGAAGTTTTCGCTAAAGATTGCTTTTGGGCAAAATAATCGACAATCCAATCGTCGATATCTGACCCCCCTAAATTTGTCCCCGCCTTGGCTAAAACTCTCGCTAGTTTAGTTTTTTGGGCAGAATTATTGCCTAAAAGTTTTTCTCCCCACTTGAGAATAAAACCTTGATTTTTTTGAGGATTATCTAAATCTAATTGTACCAAAGAAAGATCGAGAGTGCCACCGCCAAAATCTACCACTAAAATCACTTGATCCCCAGTGGTTCCATAACCCAAAGCGGCGGCCGTGGGTTCATCAATTAGGCGAATTTGTTCGATTTCCCAACCCTGACAAACATTACTTAACCAATTGCGGTAACTTTCAAAACTATCGACGGGGACGGTTAAAACTAGAGATTGGGGGGTTTCCGGGGTGGTGTTTTTTAAGTGGTCGATGATGCTATCGAGAAACCATTGGCCAACCCCCTCGAAACTGAGGACAGTTTCCTCTAATTCCGGTAAAAATCCTTGAATTTTTGCCCCGATACCTCGTTTAAAGCGACGAAAAAAACGCGGATCTCGATCGATATCTAAACCCCGATCCCGTACCGCTTGACCGGCAATTACTTGCAGGGGATTGGCTGATTTAATATAGAGTAAACTGGGAATTAGTGGCGGATTGTCGGCTATTTGTTGGGATAACTCCGATAATTTCACGGTTTCGGCCCTATTTGTCGCCCCATTCCAACGAGTAATGACGGTATTACTGGTTCCGAAATCAATAGCGTAGAACACGATCGATGGTTTTTAGGTAAATTTAGTTAATTATCCGCCATTGTAACCTGTTATTTACTGAACCCGCCCGATCGAGGTGCAAACTTCCCCAAAAAATAGAGAATTTGGTCAGCGTAAGCTCAAGAAGTCTGAGCAGAAACTTGACAAATAATCTTTAATAGTATATATGAGTTGCACCTGATCAAAGGATTATGTTAGCAGTTACTAGCTCACCCGAAACCCTCTCCTTAGAAATTCCTAGCGCGATCGCTCTCTCTATCACCCTTGAACAGTTTGAAGCCCTTGCTGTGGTCAACCGTGACTTAAAATTAGAACGTACAGCCCAAGGAGAATTAATCGTGAATCCCCCGACAGGTGGTGAATCAGGACAGCGAAATTTTCGTATAACAGGACAATTGTTTCGCTGGTGCGAAGAAAATGAAGCTTTGGGAGTCGGGTTTGACTCTTCCACTGGATTTATGCTACCAAATGGGGCGATTCGTTCTCCCGATCTATCCTGGGTGAGTCGAGAACGCTGGGAATCTTTAACCCCTAAGCAGAAAAAGGGATTTATTCCTCTCTGTCCCGATTTTGTGGTGGAATTGCGGTCTGAATCCGATAGTCTTGACAAATTACAGAAAAAACTGCTCGAATATAAGGAAAATGGCGCAAGGTTAGGCTGGTTAATCGATCCGCAGAATCGGCAAGTTGAAATTTATCGTCAAGGAAAGGAAGTAGAGATCTTAGAAAATCCCACTGATTTATCGGGTGAAGATGTTTTACCCAATTTTAGCTTAAATTTAAAGCTCTGATGTTTTCAGGAGTAATCCTGCGATATTAGACTTCTGGCAGAAGTCAGGCAATAGGCAACAGGCAAGAGGCAACAGTGGTAAGAATCGCCGATTGCTCTATCATATTTTTAGGTCATCATCAAATGAGCATCGAAAAGTCTTTAGTCTCGTCAGGTAAAAGTCTTTATCAAGAAGATTTCTACCGATGGTTACAAGAAACCGCTAACTTGCTCAAAGAACATCGTTTTGAAAAATTAGACTTGGAAAATTTGATCGAAGAAATTGAAACGATGGGAAGGAGTGAAAAACGAGAACTAGAAAGTCGCTTAACCATCATTGCCGAACATCTGCTTAAATTGACTTACTGGCTAACTGAAAAGGAAGCAAATGCTCAAGGGTGGCGCAGCACAGTTGTTGAACAACGCCGACAAGTTCAACGCTTATTAAAAGAGAGTCCAAGTCTGAGAAGATTGATTCCTGAAATCTGGATAGATTGTTATCAAGCAGCCAGAGAAGATACTTTCAGAAAATATCAACTTGCTGCTGATTTATTCCCGATTGAATCACCCTTCACCCTTGCAGAAATCCTTGATTATGACTATCTTCCTTAAAACTGAAGTTTGGTATTTTGTCCATGAATACAATGCCTAACAAAGCAAAGCCTTAAGCGGCAATCACTACTTCTGAATCACTCCCTAAATTAAATTGGCTTACCAAATCAAAGTAAGATTTAAACTAAATTCTGGCAGAATATTCTCCCCCGATAAACTCTCTGGATTAGTTAAAATTTCTACTGCCTGTCCTTGACGATAAATTTCTACTTGTCTAGTTTTTCTATTGATTAACCAACCTAAACGAGTCCCATTATCTAAATATTCCTGCATTTTTTTCCTAGCCGTTTCTATGTTGTCCCTAGGAGACATTAATTCAATGACAAAATCGGGAGATAGAGGTAAAAATCTTTCCTTTTGTTGTGGGGTTAAAGCTTGCCATTTTTCTAAAGGTATCCAAGCAGCATCGGGAGAGCGATCGGCCCCGTTAGGTAGTTTAAATCCTGTGGAAGAATCAAAAGCGATACCCGTACCATTGTTATCTGACCAATTAAATAATTGTTGGGTGATTCTACCGTTACTATTGCCCGTTTCTCCTCCAGTCGGTGGCATAATAATTAAATCTCCTTTTGGGTTGCGTTCCAAGCGCAAATCTCGGTTATCCTGACAAAGTTGAAAGAACTGTTCATCGCTGAGTTGAAACGAGTTAAATTTAACTTCTACTGTCATTATTATCCCCAACCTACTCTCGTCTAAAATTCATGGTAACGCCCTAGGGCAAGAGATGTTCTTGGATGAAATTAGTGTAAACATCTCCGGCTAAAAAGGCGGGAGTTTCCAATATTTTACGATGGAAATCAATAGTTGTCGGTACTCCCGTGATCGCACATTCCCGCAGGGCGCGTTTCATGCGTTTAATCGCAGTTTCGCGATTTTCTCCCCAGACAATTAACTTACCAATTAGGGAATCGTAATAGGGGGGGATTTCGTAATCGGTGTAAACGTGGGAATCCATGCGGACACCCGGACCACCGGGGGGCAGATAACCGCTAATTTTGCCGGGGTGAGGGCGAAAATTGTGATCGGGATCCTCGGCATTAATGCGACACTCGATCGAATGTCCTCTAAATATCACCTGATCTTGCTTAATTTGCAGTTTTTCGCCCTGTGCCACCAGAATTTGTTCTCGGATCAGGTCTATCCCCGTGATCATCTCCGTGACGGGGTGTTCCACCTGAATACGGGTGTTCATTTCCATGAAGTAAAAATTACCGTGTTTATCGACTAAAAATTCCACGGTTCCCACCCCGACGTAATTAATCGATTTAGCGGCTTTAACGGCGGCATTACCCATTTTTGAGCGTAAATGGGGCGTTAAGAAGGGGCTGGGTGCTTCTTCTAGCAGTTTTTGGTGTCGTCGCTGAATCGAACAGTCTCTTTCTCCTAAATGGATTACGTTACCGTGACTATCGGCCAAAATCTGAAACTCGATATGTCGGGGACATTCGATAAATTTTTCTAGATATACTCCCGAATTGCCAAAAGCCGCTTCTGCTTCCCCTTGGGCGGCTTTTAACATATTACCTAGTTCATCTGCACTCTTGACAAGACGCATTCCACGCCCTCCACCCCCCGCAGTGGCTTTAATCAGGACAGGATAACCGATGTCATCAGCGATACGCTTTGCTTCCGCTTCCGAGGTAATTAAACCACCACTGCCGGGGATAGTGGGAACTCCCGCTTTTTGCATGGTTTTTTTAGCGGTGGATTTATCGCCCATAGCCAGAATAGCACTGGGAGACGGACCGATAAAAGTTAACTGATGATCGGCACAAATTTCGGCAAAGCGGGCGTTTTCTGCCAAAAAACCGTAACCGGGATGGATGGCCGTGGCGTTGCGTGTTAGGGCAGCCGAGATGATATTAGGGATATTTAAGTAACTTTTGCTGCTCGGAGGCGGACCAATACAAACACTCTCATCGGCCAATTGAACATGAAGGGCATGGCGATCGATGGTAGAGTGGACGGCAACGGTTCTAATGCCCAATTCTTCGCAACTATGAAGGATTCTTAAGGCGATTTCCCCGCGATTGGCGATTAATATCTTGGCAAACTGCATTGGACGACCACGAGATCAAACTGGTGTGATAGGCGACTATTTAGTAGAATATCTGGTTTTGTTACCTTGGGGAAATCGGGAAGTGGGGAAGTGGGGTGTGGGGTGTGGGGTGTGGGGTGTGGG
>LFEF01044017.1_pt2 | contig 29752 bp, 27 predicted proteins | sample 619371 | NCBI WGS metagenome assembly LFEF01 (sample SAMN03014291, study PRJNA259931) | freshwater metagenome | biome: lake; feature: waterbloom | place: China: Taihu Lake | collected 2006-08 | depth 0 m m
GAAATTCCACCAGAAATTGTCTGGAATAATATTGATTCCAAATTATCCAAAAAGAGAAAAAGAAGAATTATACCAATTTGGTATAAACTTTCAGGAATCGCTGCTTTGCTAATTTTTGGTTTTTTTGGAACTCGAGCAATTTTTAATCATTCAAAAATCGAAAAAACTAATCCCGTTGTAGTTGAAGAAAAAGTCAATTCAACAGAAAAACAAAATAGTGTTGTTGATTCAGACAAAAAAAACAATCAGAATCAATTGAATTCTGATAAAAATGATTCAAATAAAATAAATAATGCCTTAGAAAAAGAATTGCTTTCTAATGATGAAGCTGTTGCTAATGAAAATTTAAACAGTGAAAAAACAACCAAAAAAGAAAATAAACAGAATAACGATTTTAACAAAGTAAGCCAAAAGAATAAAGAAAATTCAAGACTAGTTTCAAATTCCACCAAAAAAATAAATCAAGTCAAACTTGAAACTAAAAATAATTCAAACAAAAAAAATAATTCGGAATTAGTCGATAATTCTAATATTAAAATAGAAACTATTTCTGAAACTGAAAAAGCTATTGTTAATACGAATATTAACAATCAAAAAACACAACAATCAGAAAAGAATGAAACCGAAATTTTAATAGAAAAAAGTACTATCAAAAACGATAAACAATTTGTATTAGAGGATCATTCCACTAAAATTAATAAAAATAATATCGATTCTGCTGCTGTTGCATCTTTACAATCAACTAAAGAAGAATTGAATACGTTGGGAGAATTGCTAAAAGAAAAAGAACAAAAACCTAAAGTTGAACCTAAAGAAAACAAATGGCAAATTACTTCTAATGTTGCCCCTGTTTATTTAGGTTCATCTTCCAACGGTTCACCAATCGACAGTCAGTTTGCTGAAAACAGCAAAGACTATCAAAATACTATGAGTTTTGGTATAGGCGTAAATTATGATGTGAATAAAAAGTTAACATTAAGAACCGGAATAAACAAAGTTAATTTTGAATATCTAACAAATGGCGTTGAATTTTATGCTTCACTTGAAGGAAGAGAAATGGCATCATTAAATTCTTTTAGTACTCCGAACAGAGCTCCAATAGTTGTTCAAAATATTGACTTTTCTAATAACGAAATTTCAATGGATAATTGGGCTAAACAAGGAGCGATTGAACAAAGTATGGAATATTATGAAATTCCATTAGAGTTGTCTTATAAAATTTTAAATAAAAAATTTGGAATAGACATTATTGGTGGATTTAGTACTCTATTACTGAATGATAATAATTTAATGGTAGTTTCTGAGGGTTTTTCAGCTGAATTAGGCCAAGCAAATAATCTAAATTCCGTTCATTTTAGTTCAAACATAGGACTTGGTTTCAGATACCGTTTTTGGAATTCCTTCCAAGCCAATTTTGAGCCTACATTCAAATATCAGTTAAATACTTTTAGTCATAGTAACGGAGGTTTCAGACCTTATTTCATCGGATTATATTCCGGTATAAGTTATCGATTTTAATACGTAAATTATGTTGGTTTAATTTGCGTCAATTAGTTTTAGTTAAGTTTGTTATTACTTTTTTTACATCAGTAATAACTAAAAAGAGTACTTTTACAGTACTCTTTTTTTTATCTTTAAAATATTTCAACATGAAAATAATATTTCCTTTCATAATTATCTTTTTTTGTAGTTTTCCTTTAGACACCAAAATTGATGAAAAAAGCGAAATCAATGCTGTAATCAACCAATGGCATAAAGCTGCGGCTGATGCTAAATATCATGATTACTTTAATTTAATGACCGATGATGCCGTATTTATCGGAACAGATGCTACCGAAAATTGGAATCGAAGAGAATTTGAAACTTATTCAAAACCACATTTTGACAAAGGAAAAGCATGGACTTTTCTCACATTAGAACGAAATATCTACATTGATAAATCGAATAAAATGGCTTGGTTTGATGAACTACTCGACACTTCATTTAAAATTTGTAGAGGTTCGGGAGTGCTAGAAAAAATAAATGGAAAATGGAAAATCAAACATTATGTACTTTCCATGACCGTTCCTAATGAAACATCAAAAGAAGTAATTGCCATAAAAGATTCCATTGAATCCTCTCTCATCAGAAAACTAAAACAAAAGTAGAAACTATTGCTTTAGATTTTCCAGCATTTCAACTGTCATAGTATCCATGTCATAATTATGTTTCCAGCCCCAATCGGTTCTGGCTGCCGAATCATCAATAGAACCCGGCCAACTGTCAGCAATTTTTTGGCGAAAATCCGGTTGATAGGAAATAGTAAAATCTGGAATATGCTTTTTAATTTCTGCCGCAATTTCTTTTGGTGTAAAACTTACTCCAGATAAATTATAAGAAGAACGAATTTTAATGTTTTCCGAAGGAGCTTGCATAATTTCAATGGTGGCACGAATGGCATCGTCCATATACATCATTGGTAAACGTGTTTCTTCTGATAAAAAACATTCAAATTTTCCTTCACTTAATGCTTTATGATAAATATCAACTGCGTAATCAGTAGTTCCTCCACCAGGTGGTGTTGACCAGCTAATTAAACCGGGATAACGGACACTTCTTACATCAACACCAAAAATGTTATGGTAATATTCACACCATCTTTCACCGGATTGCTTCGAAATTCCATACACAGTAGTTGGTTCCATTATGGTATATTGTGGCGTATTTTCTCTTGGTGTAGTTGGTCCAAAAACAGCGATACTGGAAGGCCAAAATATTTTTTTGATTTTTCCGGCTTTCGCTAAATTTAATACGTGAAAAAGAGAATTCATGTTTAAATCCCATGCAAATGCAGGATTTTTTTCGGCCGTAGCCGATAATAAAGCGGCCATCAAATAGACTTCCTCCACATGATATTTTTCAATAATATGTTCTATTTGATTGAAATCAAGAGCATTCAACACTTCAAAAATTCCGTCATTTACTACCTCATTATTCAGTTTTCTGATGTCGGAAGCAATTACATTCTCATTTCCGTAAATTGTTCTTAATCGATGGGTTAATTCAGTACCAATTTGACCACAGGCACCAATAATCAGAATTTTTGCACTCATGAAAAATATATTTGTGCAAATATAACGTTTTCGTAAACTAAAAAAAGGATGTAAAACGGCTTTTATTTCAGAAAGCTTTAACGTAGTAAATGAAGTTTAAAATTACCTTTGTATTTTTGAACAGTAAAAATAGGCTCATGAAATTAATAATTCGGTTTGTACTGTTTTCATTTTTAATCTTTTTTTCTTGTCAAGATGAAAATGAAGCCAGACGAATTCAACAACAAAAAGAAATTGCCAAAAAAGAAGATGTTGCCAAAAGAATCCATTCTGCTTGGAACTTTCGTACCGTTTCTTTAAGTCCGTTGGCCACAAATTTTACCAATGATTGGGCAGAATGGAGATTGTTTCAAACCGAACTTTATCAAAAACCGACTAACAGTTTGACCGCATTTCAGAAAAAATCAAAAATGCTAACAAAAAAAGCAGATGAAGTACTTCAAACAATTCCCGGTATATTATTTCGTCCTGAATTTAAAACTCGATTTACGGTTTTGTTAAACAAATTTCGTTCTATCGAAATGTACTTAAATCTATCCGAAATTCCAGAAAAAAAAGTGATTGGATTGATTTCTGAAATCAACTTAGAGCTCTTGTCAATTGAATCACAAATGAATGAACTGGCTCGGAAAAATCAAATTCCAATGGAACAAGGTGAAGCCGATATGATTCGAATGTTAGACACTTCGAGAGCCGTAAAAGAAATACCAAAAAATCTAGATTAATTGAACGTTTCAACCATTTCATCTATTTTTAATTCTTCTGCTAAAATTATTCAATTAGCTGAAAATATTACCGTTCCCGAAAAAAAAGTACAAATCAAAGGATTGGTTGGCTCATCACTTTCTTTTGTTATTCAAGCCCTTTTTGAAAAGTCGGAATTGCCTTTTTTATTGCTTTTTAATGATAAGGAAGAAGCCGCTTATTATTTGAATGATTTAGAAAACCTCATCAACGATCAAGATGTGTTGTTTTATCCGAGTTCGTATCGACGTCCCTATCAAATTGAAGAAACCGATAACGCCAATATTTTGCTTCGGGCAGAAGTGTTAAACCGCATCAATTCCCGCAAAAAACCATCGATTATTGTTACGTATCCGGAAGCTCTTTTTGAAAAAGTAGTTACTCGAAAAGAATTGGATAAAAACACGCTGAAAGTGGCAGTTGCCGACCAGATTTCGATTGATTTCATCAATGAAGTATTGTTTGAATACAACTTCAAACGAGTCGATTTTGTATCTGAACCCGGAGAATTTTCCGTTCGTGGCGGAATCATCGATGTATTTTCGTTTTCCAATGACAATCCGTACCGAATTGAATTTTTTGGCAATGAAGTAGATAGTATCCGAACGTTTGACGTGGAAACCCAACTTTCCCTTGAAAAACAGAAGAAAATTGCCATCATCCCAAACGTAGAAAATAAATTTTTACAGGAAAACAGAGAAAGTTTCCTTAATTATATCAACCCGAAAACCGTACTTTTTGTTCAGGAAACAGAAATGGTTTTAAATCAATTTGATAAATTGTTTGACAAAGCAACCGAAGCTTTTGGCAAACTTTCCAATGAAATAAAACAGGCTTATCCCGAAGAACTTTTTATCAATCAATCGTCATTTGTAAAAAAAGCACTTGATTTTTCAATAGTAGAAATTGGATTGAAATCGATTTTTAAATCGGAAAAAACAATTGAATTTCATACTAAACCACAACCTTCATTTAACAAACAATTTGATTTATTGTTGAATAATTTGAACGAAAATCACTTTAACGGAATCAAAAATTACTTGTTTTGTTCCAACGAAAATCAAGCCAATCGCTTTCATGATATTTTTGAAAGTTTGGATGAAGAAAATCACGAAAACATTCGAAAACAATACAAAACCATTGTTTTTCCGCTTTTTCAAGGTTTTATTGACGAGGAAAATCAATTAGCTTGCTATACCGATCATCAGATTTTTGAACGCTATCATAAATTCAGCATCAAAAATGGTTATTCCAAAAAACAAACCATTACGCTAAAGGAATTAACCCAACTTTCGGTTGGCGATTATGTGACGCATATAGACCACGGGATAGGGAAATTTGGCGGTTTACAAAAAATTCAGGTGGAAGGCAAAATGCAAGAAGCCATCAAATTGGTTTATGCTGATAATGATATTGTGTATGTGAGCATTCATTCGCTACACAAAATTTCAAAATACAACGGCAAAGACGGAACACCGCCTAAAATTTACAAATTGGGCTCCAATGCTTGGAAAGCCTTAAAACAAAAGACCAAAGCCCGTGTTAAACATATTGCATTCAATTTGATTCAATTGTATGCCAAAAGACGTTTGGAAAAAGGTTTTGCTTGTGCACCGGACAGTTATTTGCAGAAAGAATTGGAAAGTTCGTTTATTTATGAAGATACACCAGACCAAATTACGGCCACCCAAGATGTAAAAAACGACATGGAACGCGACCGCCCTATGGATCGATTGGTGTGTGGTGATGTGGGATTTGGTAAAACCGAAGTCGCCATTCGTGCCGCATTTAAAGCCGTTGATAACGGAAAACAGGTTGCCGTTTTAGTTCCTACTACAATTTTGGCTTATCAGCATTTTCGAACGTTTTCGGAACGATTGAAAGACATGCCGGTTACAATTCACTATTTAAACCGATTTAGAACCGCAAAACAAAAAACCGAAACGATAAAAGGTTTAGCCGAAGGCAAAGTAGATATCATCATTGGAACCCATCAATTGGTTAACAAAGACGTAAAATTCAAAGATTTAGGTTTATTAATCATTGACGAAGAACAAAAATTTGGCGTGAATGTAAAAGATAAACTCAAAACGATTTCGGCTACGGTAGATACGTTGACCTTAACTGCCACTCCAATTCCGAGAACGTTGCAATTTTCGTTAATGGCAGCAAGAGATTTATCGGTCATTACAACACCACCGCCCAATCGTTATCCCATCGAAACGCAAGTGGTTGGATTTAATGAAGAATTAATTAGAGATGCTATTTCGTATGAAATTCAGCGTAACGGTCAAGTGTTTTTTATCAATAATAGAATCGAAAACATCAAAGAAGTAGCCGGAATGATTCAACGATTGGTTCCCGATGCTCGTGTTGGCATTGGACATGGACAATTGGATGGCAAAAAATTGGAAGAATTGATGCTGGCTTTTATGAATGGTGAATTTGATGTTTTAGTCGCCACCACCATTATTGAAAGCGGTTTGGATGTTCCAAATGCCAACACGATTTTTATCAATAACGCGAATAATTTTGGATTATCCGATTTGCATCAAATGCGAGGACGCGTGGGTCGAAGCAATAAAAAAGCATTTTGTTATTTCATCACGCCACCACAATCGGTAATGACGGAAGATGCACGAAAACGAATCAATGCCTTAACGCAATTTAGCGAGTTGGGAAGCGGTTTCAACATTGCCATGAAAGATTTAGAAATTCGGGGTGCCGGCGATTTATTAGGTGGTGAACAAAGCGGTTTTATCAACGAAATTGGTTTTGAAACCTACCAAAAAATCATGAACGAAGCCATTGAAGAACTAAAAGAAAACGAATTCAAAGAATTATATCAGGAGGAGAATGATCTTGAAACCAAAGAATTTGTAAAAGATCTTCAAATTGATACCGATTTTGAATTGTTGTTTCCGGATGATTACATCAATAGCGTTAATGAACGTTTGAATCTATACAACGAACTCGGAAATGTAAAAGATGAAGAAGGTTTATTGGCTTATGAACAAAAACTAATTGACCGTTTTGGTCCTTTACCCAAAGAAGCTCAAGCATTATTAAACAGTATCCGTATCAAATGGATTGCTACCCGATTAGGTATTGAAAAACTCATTATGAAACAAGACAAGATGATTGGTTATTTTGTGGGCGACCAACAAAGTGATTATTACCAATCCTCTCGTTTTCATAAAGTACTTCAATTTGTGCAACAAAACGTTAATCTCTGCAAAATGAAAGAAAAAGAAACCAAAAGCGGTTTGCGTTTATTGTTGACTTTTGAAAATGTAAAATCGATTAGAAAAGCGTTGGAATTGATGGAGATGATGGGAAGATAATTTTCACTATAACTATTTTTAAACTTATATGACTTATATGATTAATTAATTTTTTACCATATAAGTTTTATAAGCTTTTCAAATCTTTAATCACTTTAAAAGCTACATCTACTTCTTCTTCGCTTACTAAAATGGTAAATTCGTTGGAGGTTGAAATGACTTCATTAATGATAATTCCTTCCCAAGCCAAACGTTGAAAAATAAAGTAGTAAATTCCTGGAATACTGATGTTTTCTTTTGGTAATTTTACGGTAATAGAGGCTAAATTATCCAATTTTTGAATCAGTTTTTCACCTGAAAAATGTTTGTCAACTAAATAACCAACACTATTGCTAACTACAATATTCGTTTCATTCACACCGCGAGAAGATGTGTAAAAAATACCATTTTCTTTGTTGATTTCTGAAATCAAAGCCGCTTGTTTGTCTAAAATGGTTTCTGAAACCGCAAACGTATAATCGATTAATGAGGAACGAACCGTGATTTCACCAATGTTTTTTAAGACTTTCAAAATTTTATGATTCACTCGAAAATCCAATTCTTCCGAAAGGCGTTTTAAAGCCATGACCACCGCTCCTTGTTTGACATCTTTACCCAATTCTTGCTCCAATTCGGGCATCATGTTTCGGGATAACGAAGTGAGATTGATGATGCCTTGCGACAAAGCACTCAATAAAAAAGGTTTGGTCTTGATGTAATGTTCTACAACAGAAGAAATAGTTTTCATATCATTTCGTTTAAAAAACGTCACAAAGATATAAATAAAAACAATTTGTTACAAATATAACATTTAGTGTTTTATTAATTTGACTGTTTTCTTTTGTTGATGTTGAATTACAGTCAGAAAATATATTCCACCGGAAAGAAAGGAAATTTCTAATTGAATTTCGTTTATGGCTTTTCCTTCCAAAATTTTATTGGCTTTCAAATCAAAAAGAATGTATTCAAAAGGCGTTTCAATGGAAGATTTTACTTTAATTAATTCCTTAAACGGATTGGGAGAAACCTTAAAAGGTATCGTTGAAGTTGAATTTGTAAGGGATAAATTTTCACATAATTGACAGTTACTATTTGTAACATTCGTATCATCATTCCCTTTTAAGGCTTCAAAAAGTTCGCCTGAAACACAATTTTCCTTTAAATAATAATCCAACCATAAATTGAGATAAGAATAGATAATTTGATGTTGTTGTGTTCTGGAAATCGTGGGCGAAGGCGAACATGTTCCTTCTCCAACTGAACAGAAAAAATTAGAATTGGCCATTTGACAATGACTGGCACCAGTAATGCCCAAATAATTTTTACAACTACTTTGCAATGCGTTATAAATCGGTAATTGATTGGTTGCCGGAGGCGTAACACAATCATTAATCCCCGCAATCGTAAATGATGGTATTTCTAAAGCCGAAGAAGCACCAATTGCAGAAGGATTCGTTTCCGCCGCTGCAAAAGTAACCACATGATTAATTTGAGTAGAATATTGTTTCGCCAATAAAGCACAACCACCACCCATGCTATGACCCATTACTGCATTTTTTAAAGAAATTCTTGAGAAAAAAAGCGAATTGGATTGATTGTTTAACCCATTCATCGCTTCAATAACAAAAGCTAAATCTTTAGCAAAATTGGTATGTGAAGGTGAAAAAGTACCCTCTGTTTTTGGAAATGCCATGATATAACCTTGTGGTACCAATTCTTCCCAAAAATTTTGATACGCTTCAAAAGTCATTACAAAGCCATGTCCAAAAGAAAGCAAAGGAAAAGTTTGACTGGAAGAGACCGTTATCGGAACATCTGTTCCATTTGTATCAGCCGGATAAAAAACCTCAGTCGCAATAGTTCTATTTCGAGAAGCGTCAAAAAGGTTTAAAGTAGTTCTACCTATTTGAAAAGGTTGAGCAAAAAGGGTGAAACAACCCAAAAACCAAACGACAAATGCTTTTTTCATTTCTTTCAAAACAATTAATGGATTAAAAGTAAGCTATTTAAATAAAATAAATACTAAAAATAATAAAAAGCATCCTCGATATGTTCAATAGAAGTTTCTTGGCTGTTAAGTACAATCCCAATGATGTCAAAACGCACTACCAAATCCAGGTCGTTTTCAATCATGTATTGATCAACGGCTTTGACTAAATTTTGAATTTTTTTCCCCTTTACAAAATCTTGCGGCAAACCAAAATCGGCAGAAGTTCGGGTTTTGACTTCCACAATGGCTAAAATGTTATCTTTTTGAGCCACGATATCCAACTCGGCTTTTTGAAAAACCCAGTTGCGTTCCAAGATTTCATAACCCGCTTTTTCTAAAAAATCAGCCGCTATTTCTTCTCCTTTTTGACCAAGTTCGTTGTGTTTTGCCATGACGATTTAAGATTGTTAATTAACGATTTTTGATTTATGAAGTGATTCCTAATAAATAATTATCATAATTATTAATCAAACTTCAAAACCGTTCCACTTTCACTAACTTCTAATGCAACCTGCCTCCCAAAAACCAAGGCTCGATTATCCGGAATATGTCCTGCCGGGAAATTGTAAACGATTGGAATATTATATTTTTGGGTGATATCTTGAATAATTTCCAAGGCATTTTTGCCCCACGGTATTTCGTTATCGTTCATTTTGGTCATGCTGCCCACTACAATTCCTTTTAAACTTTCCAAACATCCGTTGCGTTTGAGGTTCATCAGCATACGATCGATGTGGTATAAATATTCGTCTAAATCCTCTAAAAATAAAATTTTATCGGTGCAATCGATCGCAGATGCCGAACCAAACAAACTGTATAAAATAGAAAGATTGCCGCCCACCAATTCACCTTTGGCTTTGCCTAATTTGTTCATTTTATCATACGGAATCGAATACGATAGGCTTTCGCCAAATAAGGCTTTGCGTAAGCTTTCTTTGGCTTCGGGTGTGGCTCTTGGAATATTAACCGGCATCATTCCGTGAATGGATTGAAAACCCATCGTATTCAAATGACTATGCAAAACTGTAACATCACTAAACCCAATCACCCATTTCGGATTTTTCTTAAAGGTTGAAAAATCGATTAAATCGACCATTCGAACCGTTCCATAACCGCCTCGAACGCACCAAATGGCTTTTACATTAGGATTGTCTAACTGGGTTTGAAAATCCTTAGCTCGGTCTTCGTCTGTTCCCGCTAGTTGATGATTATCTAAACCAATTGACGAACCGATGGTGGTTTTTAAACCCCAATTTTCAAGAAATTCTTTGGCTAATTTTAAATCGTCATTGATATGTTTTCTAGCGGTGGCTACGATGGCAACCGTATCGCCTTTCTGTAAATAGGGAGGTATAATCATTTTTTTATCCATTTGAGCGTGGGCGGTGAAAAAAAGTGAAAGGAATAAAAGGGTTAAAACGTTTTTCATTTTCACCGGTTTTCTTTTAACAAATAAACAAATTATCCTTTGGTTTAGCAAGTTGATTTGTTTTGAAATGATTTGTTACTCGAATTTTTTAGCCCGGATAGTAGTGGAAACCCCGCAGGACTGAAAGCTAATTTTTCTTTGCTTTTTGGGGCGACCAACGGAAGCCACAGAAAAGCAGTAGAAAAATAGCTTGAAGGCCGTCCCGATAGCTATCGGGATGTAACGAATAGCCGGATTAGCTTCTAATAAAAATAAATTGTATTCTGTGTGAAATTGACATCGTGTCTCTGCGATAAAAAACTTATTTTTGCATACAATTTCGAAATTATGATAGAAAATCCGAAAAGACATACGATTACGGCTGCTTTGCCTTATACAAACGGCCCGATTCACATTGGACATTTGGCGGGCGTTTATGTTCCGTCTGATATTTATGCTCGTTACCTTCGATTGCAAGGGAAAGATGTGGCGTTTATTTGCGGAAGTGATGAACACGGCGTGGCGATTTCGATGAAAGCTAAAAAAGAAGGTATTACGCCCCAGCAAGTGATTGATAAATACGACGGAATTATTCGGAAATCGTTTGAAGATTTTGGTATTTCGTTTGATAATTATTCGCGGACTTCGGCTAAAATTCACCACGAAACAGCATCGGCTTTTTTTAGAAAATTATATGAAAACGGCGATTTTATTGAAGAAGTCACCGAACAATTGTTTGACGAGCAAGCTCAGCAGTTTTTGGCCGATCGATTTGTTATGGGAACGTGTCCTAAATGCGGCAACGAAGAAGCGTATGGAGACCAATGTGAAAAATGTGGTTCAACGTTGAATGCGACGGATTTGATTAACCCAAAATCGACCATAACCGGCACAACTCCGGTGAAAAAAGAAACTAAACACTGGTTTTTGCCTTTGAATCGCTACGAAGCTTTTTTGCGGGAATGGATTTTGGAAGGCCATAAAAACGACTGGAAACCCAATGTTTACGGACAAGTAAAATCATGGGTGGATGGTGGTTTGGAGCCAAGAGCCGTAACGCGAGACTTGGATTGGGGAATTGATGTTCCGGTGGAAGGTGCCGAAGGCAAAAAGTTATACGTATGGTTTGATGCTCCGATTGGATATATTTCTTCTACCAAAGAATGGGCAGCCAGAGAAGGCAAGGATTGGGAGCCGTATTGGAAAGATGCTGACACGAAATTGGTTCATTTTATTGGAAAAGATAACATTGTTTTTCATTGTATCATTTTTCCGGCGATGTTAAAAGCCGAAGGAAGCTATATTTTGCCTGATAATGTTCCGGCGAATGAATTTTTGAATTTGGAGGGCAATAAATTATCAACGTCTAAAAATTGGGCGGTTTGGTTGCACGAATATTTGATTGATTTTCAGGATAAACAAGATGTGTTGCGATATGCTTTGACGGCAAATGCTCCGGAAACCAAAGACAATGATTTTACTTGGAAGGATTTTCAAGCGAGAAACAATAATGAATTGGCCGCTATTTATGGGAATTTTATCAACCGAGTGGTGGTGTTGACGAATAAATATTATGATGGAATTGTACCTCAACCGAATGAATTTACGGAAGTGGATGAGCAAACTTTGTCGGAATTAAAAGCTTATCCGGCAGTGATTGCCTCATCTATTGAACGTTACCGATTTAGAGAAGCCTTGGGCGAATTGATGAATGTCGCTCGTTTAGGAAATAAATATTTGGCAGATGAAGAACCTTGGAAAATGGTGAAAACCGATCCGGAACGGGTGAAAACACAAATGTATGTAGCGTTGCAAATTGCTACGGCGTTGGGAATATTATCGGAACCGTTTTTACCGTTTACGGCGAAAAAGATGGTCAATATTTTAAAAAATGATTTGATTAGTTGGGAGAAAATTTCCAAAACATCCGCATTATTAATGCCTGGTCATAAAATCGGCCAGGGAGAAATATTATTTGCTCAAATTGACGATGCCGAGATTCAAAAACAAATAGACAAATTAGAAGCCACCAAAACCGCTAATAAAATGGAAAACAAAACCGTTGAACCCCAAAAAGAAACTGCCACGTTTGAAGATTTTTCAAAATTGGATTTGCGTGTCGGCACGATTTTGGAAGCTGAAAAAATGCCAAAAGCCAATAAATTGTTGGTGTTGAAAGTAGATACAGGAATGGATGTGCGAACCATTGTATCAGGTATTGCGGAACATTTTTCACCGGAAGAAGTGGTTGGAAAACGGGTGACCGTTTTAGTAAATTTAGCCCCAAGAGCATTACGTGGTGTAGAAAGCCAAGGTATGATTTTAATGACCAATAATGCGGAAGGGAAATTGGTTTTTGTGAATCCGGATGCGGATGGGGTGGATAATGGGGCAATGATATCGTAATAATGAAAAAACAACCCACCATCATCGCCTTTGACGCAGACGACACTTTATGGCACAACGAACCTTACTTTGACGAGGCTCAAGAACGGTTTTGCGAATTGTTTCAAGATTTTGCTTCCAAACAAGAAATATTGGGTTTGATTTTAAACCATCAGGTAAAGAATTTATCGTTGTATGGTTTTGGAATTAAAGCGTTTACGTTGTCTATGATTGAATCGGCTTTGGAATTAACCAACCGTTCTATCTCAGGACAAAACATTGAAAAAGTCATTCATATTGGAAAAGATTTGTTACAAAAACCGGTTGAATTATTACCGGAAGTAGAACCTGTTTTGCAACAATTACAGGGTAAATACAAGCTAATTGTAGCTACAAAAGGCGATTTAAAAGACCAACATCGGAAATTACATGACTCCGGAATTGGGCATTATTTTCACCACATTGAAGTAATGAGTGACAAGACCGAAATTGATTATCAAAAAATGTTAGGTCGTTTGGATTGTAAAGCTGAAGATTTATTGATGATTGGTAATTCTTTAAAATCAGATGTGTTACCGGTTTTGAATATTGGTGGTCATGCGGTTCACATTCCGTATCACACTACGTGGGAATACGAGAAAATTGATTTTGAAATCAATCATCCGAATTTTAAAGCCTTTTCATCTGTACAAGAAGTGCTTACACTTTTGTAATATGAAACTCCCGATTGCTTTTCATCCCATTTATAAACATCCGTTACCGGAAGGTCATCGATTTCCGATGATTAAATATGAATTGTTACCTCAACAATTACTTCACGAAGGAACGGCAGAACAAGATGATTTTTTTGAACCGAATGTGGCTGATTTAGAAACCGTTTTAAATGTTCACAAACGTTCTTATGTGAATGAGTTGTTGGAATTAACATTAGATCCTAGAGCAGCTCGAAAAATTGGGTTTCCGTTATCGGCTGAGTTGGTTGAACGAGAATTTCGTATTGCGAACGGAACCATTATTGGAACACAAAAAGCTTTTGAAACCGGAATTGCGTTCAATATTGCAGGAGGAACACATCATGCTTATTCTGACAGAGGTGAAGCCTTTTGTTTGTTGAATGATCAAGCCATTGCGGCTCAATTTCTTTTGAATCAAAACCTCGCAAAAAAAATTTTAATAGTCGATTTAGATGTACATCAAGGAAATGGAACGGCAGAAATTTTTCAAGACAATCCTTCCGTTTTTACTTTTTCCATGCATGGAAAATCAAATTATCCGTTTAAAAAAGAAGTTTCTGATTTAGATATTTCTTTGCCAGACGGTACTAATGATGAAACCTACTTAAAAATTTTAGCAGAAACTTTACCTCAATTAATCCAAAAAGTAAACCCGGATTTTATCTTTTATCTTGCCGGTGTTGATATTTTAGCAACTGACAAACTAGGTAAATTATCTTGTTCGATAGAAGGGTGCAAAAAAAGAGATGAAATGGTTTTTGAACAGTGTTTAAAACATCAAATTCCCGTTCAAGTAAGTATGGGTGGCGGTTATTCCCCGGAAATCAAAACGATTGTTGAGGCTCATGCTAATACGTTTCGAATCGCAAAAGATTTATTTAGTTGAAAAAAGTCCAATTGGCACCATCACTTATGATAATTATCGATTTTCCAACAGCATTCGGAGGTAAAATTAAAGGTGCAGCGGTATTTGTATTTGAACTTTTTGAAAAAAACATTCCTCCAAATGTGTAAAGCTGTGCTTGAATAGTGTTCGAAATATTTCTTAAAACATATATTCGCCCCGGCACATTTACTGCATTTGGTAAAATAAATTCTTCATTTCCTGTGGTTGGAGTTAGTGAAATGTAAACCCCGTCATTGATTGGAGTAGCAGAACCTCCTGGACCACCATTGAGTACGGCAGAACCGGGCACGTTTGGATTAACAATGCCAATTTCTTTTACATTTAAATTACCATTAATATCTAGGGTACTTAAAGGCGTAGTGGTGTTGATTCCAACTTGTCCAAAAGAACAAAAAGAAACCAAAAACAGGGGTAAGACAACTAAAAATGACCTTAATCTATTCACAGTTTTACTAAATTGAATAATAAATTTAAACAAAAGTTCAATAGTTTTAACACAATACCTATACATTACCACAACGAAAACGATTTCGTGTTGAAAAGTTTTGTTTTTCAGAGAGTTCTAAGGATTTAAAAAAACAAAAAAAGCGGAAGAATTCTCCTCCGCTTTTAACTTTTAAAAAAACTAAAATTATCCTACTTGCAGTAACGATAAAATATCATTACCGTATCGATTGATTTTGTGTTGACCAAAACCTTTGATTTTCTTTAAATCATCAATTGAATCCGGACGCATTTTTGCAATGGTCATCAACTCAGAATTATGACAAATCATATATTGTGGCAGACCAAGTTTACTTGAGGTTTCACTTCTCCAATGTTTAAGTGAATTCAATGTGTTTTTTTCCTCTTGCGTTAACTCTTCATAATTCAACACGGCTACTTTTTCTGTTTCATTGGACTCTTTAGTTTTCTCAGTTTTTGGCGAATAAAAAACCAAAACCGACCAATAATCAATCATACCTGTTATAAAATTTGTGGCTGTTTTTTCAACTGTTACTTCAGTTAAAAATTGATTAATAGCGTCCTGATCGTTCTGTAAATGTTCCCCACTTACTCGAACTCTAAAATGTTTTACTTTCATAGTGAAAATTGAATTTTAGTTTTTACCCAAAACCATTACATCGCTCACCACTACTTCTGTGATATAACGTTTGTTTCCTTCTTTGTCGTCATAACTTCTGGTTGAAAGTTTGCCCTCAATGGCAATTTCTTTTCCTTTGGTTACAAACTTTTCGATGATTTCAGCATTTTTATCCCACGCAACGATGCGGTGCCATTCGGTTTGCTCTACTTTTTCACCTTTTTTGTTGGTGTAGGTTTCATTAGTGGCAATATTTACATTAGCTACTTTTCCTCCTTCAAAGGTTTTTACTTCCGGGTCATTTCCAACGTGACCGATTAACTGTACTCTGTTTTTCATTGTGTTCATGGCGTATAAAATTTAATAATTATTATTGATTTTTGAAATTTGATATTGAAAATGAAATTGATGCTTAGTTCATCAAAAGTAGCTCGTTAATTACTACTTCGGTTACATAGCGTTTGTTACCTTCTTTGTCGTCATAACTTCTGGAAGTCAATTTCCCTGTTAAACCGATTTTTTTTCCTTTATCGACAAATTTTTCGATGATTTCGGCTGTTTTGCCCCAAGCAACTACATTATGCCATTGGGTTTGCTCTTTTTCATCTCCACTTTTGTTAACATAAACATCTTTAGTGGCTAGTGATAAGGAAGCTACTTTTTTCCCTCCTTCTAAATCTCTGATAATTGGATCTTTTCCTACGTGTCCGATTAATTGTACTTTGTTTTTTAATGCATTCATGGCGTGTAAAATTTTAAATGGTTTATAAATTATTTTTGTCGTTGTTTGTTTTCGACGATGCAAAGATTTGATGGTTTGCAAAATTTATTCGGTATAAAATCATTTACTTTCGACTGTAAATATTTGTAAACGTTTGCAAACGGAAAATAATTTTGTATATTTGATTGATTTTTAAAGTTTTAATACGATGAAAAACTGTTTAGAATGTGGTGAAAAAATCATTGGTCGCGAAGACAAAAAGTTTTGCAGCGACGGTTGTAGAAATGCCTATAATAACAAAATGAACAAAGACAGCAACAATTTGATGCGAAACATCAACAACAAGTTGCGAAAAAATTATCGCATTTTATGCGAGTTAAATGTGGAAGGAAAAAGCAAAACCACCAAATCAAAATTACTCAGTAAAGGTTTCGATTTTGAATTTTTTACTTCTATTTTGCATACCAAAACCGGAAATACCTATCATTTTTTATATGATCAAGGCTATATGGCATTGGAAAATGACTATTTCATGTTAGTCAAAAGAGACCACTAACCACAAACTTATCCAATCATGAAAAAAAATTACGTTTCTTTATTACTTTCTCTTTTGGTTGCAGGAATTATTTGGTTCATTTTTTACCGAATGATGCCCTCTGATTATTCAAAAGGAAATGTACCACTTTCAGAATTTTCTACTGAAAGAGCTTTAAAACATATTGAAGAAATTTCAAAAGAACCGCATTATGTGGGTTCGCCATACCATCAAAATGTTATTAATTATTTAGAAAGTGAGTTAAAAAAATTAGGGCTTGCACCACAAATTCAAAAAAGTACCATTCTAAGTAAATGGAATAATTTAGTGGAAACACAAAATATTGTAGCCAAAATTAAAGGTTTCGATTCTTCAAAATCACTTTTGTTACTCACTCACTTTGACAGTGCTCCTCATACCAAATCGTATGGTGCAAGTGATGACGCCAATGGTTTGGGTGTTATTTTAGAAGGAATCAGAACCTATTTACATACGAACAAAACACCAAAAAACGATATTGTCATAGTGTTTTCTGATGCGGAAGAATTGGGTTTAAATGGTGCGTATGCCTTTGCTTCCGAACATCCTTGGGCAAAAGAAGTGGGTTTAGTCATCAATTTTGAAGCTCGTGGAACAGCAGGACCATCTATGATGTTGGCCGAAACCAACGGCGGAAATGCCAATTTGATTAAAACATTTAGTGACGCCAATCCTAAATATCCGGTTTCTAATTCCTTGATGTACAGCATTTATAAAATGCTTCCCAACGATACCGATTTAACCGCTTTTCGCGAAAAAGCTAATATTCCAGGTTTTAATTTTGCCTTTATTGATGACCATTTTGATTATCATACGGTTCAAGATAATTTTGAAAACATTACACCGGAATCTATTGAGCATCAAGCAACCTATTTAATGCCTTTGCTGAATTATTATTCAAATGCTGATTTGAGTAATATTAAAACAGAAGAAGAACACGTTTATTTCAGCTCACCAATTGGATTTTTTCATTATCCGTTTTCATGGAATTTTCCACTTTTAATTGTTGCTTTTGTACTTTTTCTTGGTGTTGTAATCATTGGATTAGGCAAACATTTATTAGATTTCAAAGAAGTGATCCGCGGATTTGCTCCTTTGTTTTTATCCCTAATTATCGTAGGACTGGTTTCTTTTTTCGGTTGGGAAATGATTTTATCACTCTATCCGCAATACCAAGATATGCTTCATAAATTCACCTACAACGGACATAGTTATATTGCTGCGTTTGTTTTACTGTCGCTGGCCATTTGTTTTTGGGTGTATGCGAAATTCACTAAAAGTAAATTGGTGCCAAGTCATTTTGTAGCTCCGGTATTTTTGTGGTTCATCATTAATTTATTGGTGTGTATTTATTTAAAAGGAGCTGCTTTCTTTGTATTTCCCCCCTATTTCGGTGTATTTACGCTAATGTATTTTGTGTTTAAAGAAAAATCAAATCCTTTTATAAATTTAGCTTTTAGCATTCCGGCTCTTGTAATTTTTGCTCCTTTTATTCAATTGTTACCTATCGGTTTGGGCTTAAAAATGCTTGCCGGAAGTGCCGTTTTAGTGGTATTAACTTTTGCACTTTTATTGCCTGTTTTTGGCAATTATTCAAAAAAAGCCAATTGGGGAACACTATTATTTATCATTTCTATTGGATTTTTTATCAAAGCTCATTTTGATGGCAAATTTGAAAAAGGAAAAGGAAAACCTAACAGTTTACTTTATGTATATGATGCCGATAAAGAGCAAGCCAATTGGGCAACCTATGATAAAGTTTTAGACCATTGGACCAAAAATTATTTAGGCGAAAATCCAAGTTTGGACAATAGTTTGAATCAATATGGTCTATCCAGCAAGTACAATTCAGGTTACAGCTATTCTGCAATAGCTCCAAAGAAAAATATAGCTAAGCCAACTTTTACTTTTCTAAGAGATACTATTGTAGGGAACCAACGAGCCATTACACTTCAAATTGATGCTAATAAAAACGTAAACCGCATGGATATTTTTGCTTCAGAAAAATTAAAAATCCACCATTTGAAAGCAAATGGTGTGCAAAATATCAATCAGGAAGGAAGCTTTTTTAAACGTAAAAAATCCAATTTGTTGAATTATTATCCGATTAATAACAAACCATTACTATTGAGTTTTCAAATTCACAAAGACGAAAAACTCGACATGGCTGTGATGGTTTCTTCTTTTGATTTATTGGAAAATCCACAATTCAGTATTCCAAAACGTCCGGATTCGTTTATTCCGATGCCATTTGTGCTGACTGATGCAATTATTGTGAAGAAAAAACTTCAGAAATCAGCACCAAAAAAGGCTGAAATTATTGAAAAAGTTGAAACTGCCATCGATACATTAATCACTCAAAAAGACAGTCTTGAAACAAATTAGCATTTTAGGTTGCGGTTGGCTGGGATTTCCTTTGGCGAAACATTTGTTTCAAAATGGCTATTCGATAAACGGTTCAACAACAACAGAATCGAAATTAGAATTACTTCAAAATGAAGGGATTACACCATTTTTAATTTCGCTTCAAGCGAATGATATTTCGCATGAAATAGTCGATTTTTTAGAAAATTCGGAGATTTTGATTATTAATATTCCACCCGGATCAAGAGGAAGTTCCGGTGAAAGTTTCGTCTCAAAAATGGAGAATTTTATTCCGTTTGTCGAAAAATCGTCGGTTAAAAAAGTGCTTTTTGTGAGTTCTACTTCGGTTTATGCTGATGAAAATCAAATTGTAACCGAAGAAACTATTCCAAATCCGGAAACGGAAAGTGGAAAACAATTGCTTAAAGTTGAAAATTTACTTTTACAAAACACTTATTTTCAAACTACAATTCTCCGTTTTGGCGGATTAATTGGCGAAGACCGTCATCCTGTAAATTTTTTAGCAGGAAGAAATAATATTGAAAATCCGCAAGCACCAATCAACTTAATTCATCAACAGGATTGTATAGAAATTATTCAAAAAATCATAGAAAAAGAAGTTTGGAATACGGTTTTAAATGCTGTTGCTCCATTTCATCCCACCCGAAAAAAATATTATACAGAAAAAGCATTGGAACAAAATTTAGCTCTGCCACAATTTAATGAAAATGAGCATTCTGTAGGCAAAACGGTTTCATCAAACAAATTGATTCAACTTTTAAACTATCAATTTAAAAATTTAGGTTAAATTTACCTTTGCAAACTAATCAAACAAAATGAACAATTCTCCAAAATTTGCTGTAATTGGTGGCGGAAGTTGGGCTACAGCCATAGCAAAAATGCTTTGTGTCAATCAATCTCAAATTTGTTGGTACATGCGAAATCAAAACGCTATTGACCATATAAAAACAGAAAAGCATAACCCAAATTACTTAAGTTCTGTTGAATTTGACACCAAAAAATTACACTTAACTACGGATATAAACGAAGCGATAAATTATGCCGACATTCTTATTTTTGCTATTCCCTCTGCTTTTTTGAGTGCCGAATTAGCAAAGTTAACAGCATCATTAAGTGATAAAATTATTTTTTCTGCCATCAAAGGAATCGTCCCTGAAACGTTTTTGATTGTTGGCGAACATTTTCATAAAAAATATGACATTCCGTATGAAAATATTGGTGTAATTACCGGTCCGTGTCACGCAGAAGAAGTAGCATTGGAACGTCTTTCCTACTTAACGATTGCGTGTGCTGATGCATCAAAAGCTAAAATTGTGGCGAAGAATTTAAACAGCAATTACATCAAAACAAAAATTTCCGATGACATTATTGGAACTGAATATGCCGCAATGCTAAAAAACATTTACGCTATTGCTGCCGGAATGGCTCATGGTTTAGGTTATGGTGATAATTTTCAAGCCTTGTTGATGAGTAATGCGATTCGAGAAATGAAAAAATTCATCCGAAAAGTACATAAAATGAAACGCAATATCAATAATTCAGCTTATTTGGGCGATTTATTAGTAACCGGTTATTCTGTTTTTTCACGCAACCGAATGTTTGGAAATATGATTGGAAAAGGCTACACCGTAAAAAGTGCCATGATGGAAATGAGTATGGTTGCCGAAGGATATTATGCCGTCAAAAGTGCTTACAAACTCAACCAAGATTACAAAGCCAAAACCCCAATTATTGATGCGGTTTATGAAATTTTATACGAAAGTAAAGACCCGAAAAGTGTGTTTAAAAAATTGACGGATAAGTTGGATTAATTTATTAAGAAAATAGAGAAAAGAAAAAAGATAATAGATTTCATACGCATAGTTTTGGTCTATTTTCTATACTCTTTGTTCTATATTCTTTCACTTCACTACCACCCCATTTTTAAACAAAACCGGTACTTCTTCCGTTGCTCGTTCGTTGATGGTATTTGTTCTGAAAGTAAATTTTTTGTCGTATAAGGTATTTCCAATGAAATAGGTTACCATGAACTCGTTGTTCAAAGCCAAAACACTAGCTTCAATCATTTCAATTTTCACAGCAGAAACAGAAGGAATTTCCACAAAGGCATGTCGCAAAAGCGATGTTTTTTTCATTTCTCCATTAACGGTACCAAACGCTTTTGAAACGACCATCACGCTGTCTAATGTAAAGTCGCTGTCGTTGATGAGATAAACATTCCAAACGTTATCCATAAAGTCATCGTTCCATTCTTGGATGGCGGCTAAAAAGACGTTTTCTACTTTTGGGATGATAATATCGGATTTCATGGGATTAACGATTGAAGAATGACGAATTTTGATTGTGGAATTAAATCTGCAATCAAAAATCGTTAATCATATAATTCTAAATTCTTATATACTCGTTTTAAATTGTTCTAAAAAGCGAACATCATTTTCATAAAACATACGAATATCGCCAATTTGGTATAAAAGCATCGCAATACGTTCGATTCCCATACCAAAAGCAAAACCATTGTATTCATCAGGATTGATACCGCAGTTTTTCAACACATTTGGATCTACCATTCCGCAACCCATAATTTCCAACCATCCGGTTCCTTTAGTGATTCGGTAATCGGTTTCGGTTTTTAAACCCCAATAAATATCCACCTCAGCACTTGGTTCGGTAAAAGGGAAATAAGAAGGTCGCAAACGAATTTTGGACTTTCCGAACATTTCTTTGGTAAAATATAAAAGTGTTTGCTTTAAGTCGGCAAACGAAACATCTTTGTCAATATATAAACCTTCTACTTGATGAAAAATACAGTGTGAACGCGAAGAAACGGCTTCATTTCGGAAAACTCGTCCCGGAGAAATCGTTCTGATGGGAGGTTTATTGTTTTCCATATATCGCACTTGAACAGACGAAGTGTGCGTTCGCAACAAAACATCCGGATTGGTTTGAATGAAAAACGTGTCTTGCATATCTCTTGCCGGATGATATTCCGGAAGGTTTAACGCTGTAAAATTGTGCCAATCATCTTCAATTTCCGGACCTTCGGAAACGTTGAAACCGATATTGGAAAAGATATCAATAATTTGATTTTTTACCAACGAAATCGGATGACGAGAACCAATTGGGAAAGGCTCACCCGGACGAGTTAAATCGCCAAATACACCAACCGATTCTTCTTTGCTTTCCAACAATTCCTGAATGGATTTTACTTTTTCCTCAGCCGTGTTTTTCAAGGTATTAATAACCTGACCAAATTCTTTTTTTTGTTCGTTTGGAACATTTTTAAATTCGGCAAACAAGTCTTTCAATAAACCTTTGCTTCCTAAAAATTTAATTCTGAATTGTTCAAGAGTTTCCTTGTTATCCGTTTGAAAAGCTTGTGCTTCGCCAATGTATTCTTTAATCTTATCTATCATCGTTCGTGCTGTAAAGATGCAAATTTAGTTTTTTTTTAGTGATTAGTGAAAAAGTAATTAGTGATTAGCACAAATAATGTCATTTAAAAGCTAATTACTTGTCACTAATTACCAATCACTGTATCAACTCTCTTTCCAAAAAATAATTCACAATCGCTTCCTTCATCAAAACCGTTTGTTCACCTGCTTTGAGTGGCGGAAGTTCTTCTTTTACTTTGTAGTGCGGCCAACCGTCGTTATCAATAAACTCAAACTCATAATAGCCATACGGCTCGAGTAGACGACAAATGGCAATATGCATCAAATTGATTTTTTCGTCTTTTTTGAAGGTTTGTTTTACTTTACCCAGTTCTTGCACACCAATAAGATAAATGATGGCATCGAGGTCGAGTTCATCACCATCGGCAAATTGGTTGGATAGTATGTTTACAACGTTATCCCAACGTTCTTTTAATTGTGTATCTCTTGACATGATGGAGGATGGATGTGGGATGACGGAAGAGTTATTTCATCAATCATCCACAATTTTTGGCAAAGATAAGTTTTTAGATTAAAACCATTAAAATTAAGACATTTTAGAAAACAGATTTAAGAAATAAGAATAATTTAAAAAATAAAAACTTAAATTATTTAAACCATTAAGGTATTAAGATGCATTAAGACATAATGTAACTTAATACCTTAATGGTTCACAAAAAAGTTATTTTTGTTTAAAAAAAAGAAAGCTTTTTTATGAACTCATTTTAGAATCAATATCTTTTTTGATGCCAACGGTTACAAATTGGATTGATGATGTGAAAAAAGTGTACGAAGAAACTACTTCAACTCCTTAATAGCTTCACTTAAAATCCATCCTTCAGTTTCATCTGTAAGTTGAATTTTTTTCCAATTCTCAACTGTTTCAATAACAAAAACTTTCGTTCCTTCGTGAAGAATGAATGCATCTGTAGCGTTTTCTCGAGGTTCGTTTTTTACCGAAATTACATCCGCAAAAACAATTGCCGGTTTTATACTGATGTAAAGATTTCTTTCAAAAATAGCCGCACCAACAGCCATCAAAATCAAAATCGGAACAATGAACATTCCCACAAAAAAGATGCGTTTTGCCAAGGTTGTTTGTGAGAAATAGTATCCTATGAAAAACAATAGAAACAAAACAGCTAATCCCACTGAAATATAGGCCCAAGAATTATAATGAAAAAGGCCTGTGAAATTACCAAGAATTTTTTCAAAACCAACTTTTTCAATACTTTTTATATCATCAATCGTACTGTTTTTGGCGAATTTTAAATTGTTTTGAATGTCTTTATCATTCGGACTTATCAAAAGTGCTTTTTCATAGTAATAAATCGCTGGAGCAATTTGATTTAATTTATAATAACTATTGGCCAAATTAAAATACAAATCGCACGATTCCTTTTTACCTTTAATTATACTTTCGTAAGCATTAATCGCTTCTTGATAATTCCCTTTTCTATAATGTTCATTTCCTTTATCAAAAACACTCTGAGCCCAAAATGTTTGGGTGAGCAAGAGTAAAATATAGATGATATTTTTCATGGTTTTGATGTTAAGAAATTTGTTTTTCCAATTCCGAGATAACTTCTGCTGCTTTATCAAAATCGTTTTGCATAGCCACATCTGAAAAAGGAGCATAACGAGCCAACTCACAATTTTCAGTAATTTGAATGAATTTTCCAATCGTTTCCGGTTGGGCTTTTTTATCGGCTAAAAATTCTTTGATTAATTCTTTGCTCATTTCCGAGGTTTCAATTTTCAATTTGGCTTTCAAAAAGTTATGTAACGATTTTTCTAACGCAACATAAAACGGTTCTTTGTTACCTAATTGTTTTTTGGCTTCTGATAAATACTTCTTAGCCAATTTATTGTTCATTTTCAACTTATTACCAATCACATCACCGTCAATTGCTTCTTTTTTCTTTTTGAACAAAATAATAAAAGGAATCAGTAAAAACGGAATCCCCATCAAAACATAATAAGTTGTAGAGCCAAAGAAATCTTTTTTATTGATTTGAGATAATTTGGTTTTTAAATGAATGAATTTGAATTGATCTTGAGCCGAAACTGTTTTTTTATCGACCGAAGCATTGTCTTGATTAATATTTCCTGCATTAGAAGAAGTTGGTCCATCCATTACATTAATCATAATCTCATTGGATGTGATGGTTTTGTAACTTCCTGACCCTAAATCGAAATACGAAAATTGCATCGGTTTGATAGTATAATTTCCCTTAAATTGTGGAATGATAGTGTATTTATCTGAAATTTTACCGTTCATCCCACTCAATGGCGTATTTACATTTTCGGAATGAACCGGATCATACATTTCTAAAGCAGTAGGAACAACCGGTTTTGGTAGGCTAAATAATTTTAAATTTCCAACACCGGAAACACTCACTTCTAGATCCATACTTTCCCCATTTTTTAAGGTGGTTTTGGATGGCGTAACTTTAAAATTAAACTTACCAACAGCACCCGAAAAATCAATAGGTTTTCCATTTTCCGGCAGTGGTTTTACATTAATGATTTTGCTTCCTGCAGAAACCCGTTTGTGATCTTTAGTCAACATTACTTGACCAAAAATATTGCGTCGATTAGTTGGTAATTCTACATCTATATCTAACGAAAGTGGTTCGATTTCTAACTTTCCTGATTTTTGGGGATATAAAACAGTTTTGCGAAGTACTACATAACGAAACCGTTCCCCTTTGTATGTCCCTTCTTCAGCCACTAATTGTTTAATGTCGATATTTTGACTCCAAAAATCATTGTACTTTGGTTTATCTAATTCCCGCCAATTCGTTATTCCGATATTATGGCTGAAATACAATTTGTAAACTACAGTGATGGGTTCGTTAACATATGGATTGGTTTTACTGACTTCTGCCACTAAATGCAAAGCATCATTGATTGAAACAGAATTATCATTAGGGTCGCGAGGTTGTTCAACTGCATCGGTTACTTTTATAGCAATTGGTGTGGTTTTATAGATTTGACCGTTGTATTCGATTGAAGCTTGTTTTATACTTAAATTTCCTTTCTGCAAAGGCAATAAAAAATAGGAGTAAGTTTTGTTAAACGAACTTTTACCATTTACCCATGATTGACTCACTTGTTGACTCGGCCCGGCCAACAATCGAAAACCTTCAAATGACGGGGGAACAAAATTATCGCCATCCACATTCATTGTGAAATCAATTCGCAATCGTTCGTTTAATCCCAAAGAAGTTTTACTTGCTTTGGCATCAAATTGAACTTGTGCAAAAAAGGTTTGACACGTTAATAATAGTATGAATACTAGTTTTTTCATTTTCAATTACCAATCTTTTTCCGTTTGAACAGGTTTAGCTTTCACTTTTTGAAGATTCACTTTTTCCTGCACTTTCTTTTCTTCGTTATTTACAGCGTCTAAAAGATTTTGAACACTTTCTTTAGAAATTCCTGAAGGTTGTGGCTTGGGTTGACCACCTTGATTTTGATCTTTCTTTTGATTACCTTCGTTCTTATCTTCTTTATTATCTCCTTTCCCTTTATCTTTATCTCCTTCTTTTTTATCGTCTTTTTTGTCTTTATCGCCGTCGCCTTTGTCTTGCTTTTGGTCGTCTTTCTTATCGTCCTTTTTATCGTCTTTTTTGTCTTGGTTTTGATTTTCCGGATTGTTCTTCAAATACTCTTTTGCCAAAGCATAATTGTATCGGGTTTGTTCATCTGAAGGATTATTTCGCAACGCATTTTTATAGGCTTCAACTGCTTTGCTATATTGCTTTTCTTTCATAAACACATTGCCTAGATTATGCCAAGCTTTATGTTTTTCTTTTTTAGTGGTTGCTTTTTCAAGTGCTTTTCCATAAGCAAACTTGGATTCGCTAAACTGATTTTGTTTATAAATCGCATTTCCTAAGTTATAAGCCGGTTTTGCACCCGATAATCCTTTTGAATTGGAAATTCTATATTGTGCCTCGGCATCAGTATAATTTTTCTCCGCAAAAGCTTCATTTGCTTTGGGTAAAATTTTATCTTTTTCCTGCTTCTCTTTTTCTTGCCCCTGCAAAAGAAAGGAAAAAAGTAAACATACTAAAATAGCTAGCTTTTTCATGATTCCTTTTCGTTAAATAAGTTCAACTTACTTATCCATTTTGTTTTTCTTTCCAACAAGAAAATATCCAAAAACAAAAGTAGAAACGCAATTCCTAAAAACCATTGGAATTGCGATTGAAAATCGGCTACTTGTGTGGTTTCAAATTCGGTTTTTTCAATATTATCCAAAGCATTTTTAACATAATCCAAAACTTCTTTGGTGTTTCCGCCATACACATATCCACCTTTGGTTCCTTTTCCAATTTCTTTAAGAATTTCGGGGTTGAGTTTTGTTACTACTACCTCATCGTTTTGATCCCGTTTAAAACTCTCTACTACTCCGTTTCTTTTTAATGGAATTGGTCCACCTTTTTCAGTTCCTACACCAATCGTTATAATCTTCGCTTTTACTTTTACGGCTTTTTCTATAGCACCTTCATACCCTTCTGAATGATCTTCGCCATCGGAAACTAAAATGATTAACTTATTGGTTGCATTTCCTTTATCAAAAAAATTAGCCGATAATTTGATGGCATCTTCCAGCGAAGTACCTTGAGAAGAAACCATATCGGTATTCATCCCCTGTAAATACATTTTAGCCACACCATAATCAGTAGTAATCGGTAAAACCGGAAAAGCACTTCCGGCATAGGCCACCATTCCAATACGGTCGCTACCCAATTGATTGATGATTTGCGAAACAATTTGTTTGGTTTTGTCCAATCGGTTGGGAGCCATGTCTTCGGCCAACATGCTTTTAGAAACGTCAATGGCAAAAACAATATCGATTCCTTCTCGTTTTACCGTTTCCATTTTGGTACCAATTTTCGGATTGGCTAAGGCAATGATTAAACTTGCCAAACCCAACAATAAAACGGAAACCTTCAAAACCGATTTAAAAACCGATTTTTCAGGGCTTAACTTTTTAACCAATTCAACATCGCCAAATTCGCGTTGCTTTTTGCGTTTCCAATATAAATTGAAAAGAAAAAGCAAAACTATCAGTGGGATAACCGCCAAAAAGTACAAATATATTTTTTCGTCAATTTGTGAATACATCTTATATAAAACCTCTAAAAATGGTTTGTCTTAATACAATTTCTATCAATAAAAGTAAACCTGCAATCCAAATCAAAGGGCGAAACTTCTCATCATAATTGTAGAATTTTTGTTCTTCAATTTCAGTGGTTTCCAATTGATTAATTTCGTCATAAATTTCTTTTAACTTGCTATTGCTTGTGGCTCTAAAATACTTTCCGTCTGTTTTTTTGGCAATGTTTTTCATTAATGCTTCATCAATTTCTACCGGCATCATACGGAATAAAAATCCACCATTGGGTGCATACGCATATGGAAATTCTGCCATTCCGTTGGTTCCTATTCCAATGGTATATACTTTTATACCATATTCTCTGGCAATATCGGCAGCCGTTTCCGGTTCGATAAATCCGGCATTGTTGACTCCATCAGTTAACAAAATGACAACTTTGCTTTTTGCTTTACTGTCTTTTAATCGATTTACGGCAGTAGCCAATCCCATCCCGATTCCGGTTCCGTCTTTCAAGACATTATCATACTTAATGCTTTTGATGGCATCAATCACAATCGATTTATCACTTGTTACGGGTGTTTTGGTGTAGCTTTCGGCGGCATACACTACAATTCCGAAACGGTCATTGGGTCGATCATTCACAAAATTGGCCGCTACCTTTTTTAGTGATTCTAATCGATTTGGCTTTAAATCTTTGGCCAACATACTTCCTGAAACGTCTGTAGCCATCACAATGTCAATTCCGCGAGTGGTTTTAGTTTTGTTGCTAACATCCACCGTTCTTGGGCGAGCCAAAGCAACTATTATGGAACTTAAAGCCAACATTCGCATTACAAAAAGTATCGGCTTTAATTTGGGAAGAATGGAACCTTTTACTTTAAAACCTTTCAATGAACTCACTTTTAACGTAGCAGTTTGTTTATTTCTTTTCCAAACATACCAAGCTATTGCAACCGGTAAAAGGGTAAACAACCAAAAAAACTGCGGATGTAAAAACGTTATCTTTTCCATCATTGTTTTAATTTGGCTAATTCAACTGAATTCATAATTCGCTCTGTAATTTGGTTGGCCACTTCATCGCCTTCCTCGTGCATCACAACTATTTGTTGCAAACCACCTTCTTGAGCAAAATAAATAGCTTCATAAAACGCCTTACGACTTTTTTTAGTAAGCTTATCCAAAATACTCATTGTTCCATACGCCCGTAAACCGTTCACTCCCTCTGGAGTTGAAAACTCATTTTGTTTCACTAAAATATTTTGGGCTCCGTTTGCTTCCATCATTTTCAATGAACCTTCAAACGCTTGATTCAAATCAACTTTTATTTCTTTTTTAAAGTTGGTTGTCATGATGGCAATATAATAATCATCCATCATCGAACCATAACCAAACATTTGCATGTTGGCTAATTCCCCTAACTCTTTGCCCATCATTTTTGATACATCCATTCGTTTAAGCACTTTAGGTGTTTCAATAATAATAGCAGGATTTCCATATTCACTCGAAACCCATTCACCTTCCAATAATTCTTTGGTTGGATGTCCAATGATGTTGTCTTTTAAGAAATCAAATCCTTTAACCGCAACCAAAATTCCCAATGAAAGTAATATAACACCAACCGTAGAAAGTATAATAATGTTGCGTTGTCTAGCTTTTTTGCGTTTTAAAATTTTGGCTTTTATTGCTTCATTATCGATTAAATCTTCCTCTTCTTCTACAACTTCCGGAATGGATTGGTGAATTTTATAAATGGTTTTTTCTATTTTGATTTTATCATCTGCAATCTCAAATTCCAATGGTTTTGATTTAGCAAATTTTACCAAATCGGCTTGTTTCAAAACCT
>LFEF01004110.1_pt1 | contig 29462 bp, 32 predicted proteins | sample 619371 | NCBI WGS metagenome assembly LFEF01 (sample SAMN03014291, study PRJNA259931) | freshwater metagenome | biome: lake; feature: waterbloom | place: China: Taihu Lake | collected 2006-08 | depth 0 m m
CCAAGTGATCTTTTTATTATCAATCACTTGCATCTAGTCATCTCTTTACAACTTTAATCAAACAGACGCAAATCCCACACTGTCTCCTGTTTCTTATTCTGAATCCGCAAGCTCCTCTCCTCGGTATTATCAAATAATAACCACAATCAGGCTCCACCCATGCAGTTGCGTTTCGTCATTCAGAGCAGTCTGCTCGTTCTGCTCGCTATGTTCTCGTCCGTGTCATGGTCAGCCGACCGCTGGGTAATCCAGTTCAAGGATAGCTCTGAGCGGGGCCAAGTTGATGTTCGTCAATTCACGGTTGAATCTCGCAAGAATGAGTTACGCGCAGCACTTTCCGAGTTGTCGAGGATTCACAAACGCACCTTTCACTTGGTAAGGCCTTTCGGTGAGCGTGGTGCCGTGGTCACCAGCCCCGATGGTACCGATGCCGAGCAAACTCGTCTTCGTTTGTTGTCCGATCCAATGGTTGAATCGGTTGAACTTGACCGTCGCATTCAGCTTCGTGCCCAGTCTCCTTTAATCGGCTTGTTGAATGCACTTGATTTGTCGCGTCGGAGTCGCTCCTGGTTCCATCAGGATGTGAATGCGCAACCTGCTTCAATCAACACTGGCGCCATGTGGGCGAATTTCCATGGTACGGCGCCCACCGTAGTGGCTGTGCTGGATACTGGTGTATTGCCCAGTCACCCAATGCTTCAAGGTCATTTGCTGTCAGGTTACGATTTTGTAGCCGATCCTTTAATAGGCGCTGATGGTCAAAGTTCGGGTGGCTCAGATCGCGATTCGGATCCTACAGACCCCGGTGATGGTGTAGGCCCTGCCGACCTCCTTGCCGACCCGGTTTGTGGCGGTCTTAGTCAGTCAAGCTGGCATGGTACCTTTGTTTCAGCCCTTCTTGCAGGGAACCCCGCGCCCAGTGAGGGGGTGTTCTCGGTGAACTGGAATGCGGTGGTGTTGCCAGTTCGAGTATTGGGCAAATGTGGTGGTTTTTCGAGTGACCTTGCTGACGGTATTCGCTGGGCTGCGGGTTTGAGCGTTCCCGGGGTGCCCAATAATCCCTTCCCTGCCAAGGTAATTAACCTGAGTTTGGGTGCCGAGGGCGCCTGTGTACCCTCTATTGAAGGTGCTGCCATTTCTGCGGCCCGCCAGGCGGGTTCTTTGGTGGTTGTTGCTGCAGGCAACGATGGGAGCACTGTCGATTCCCCGGCCAATTGCCCTGGTGCTTTTGGTGTAGCGGCCATCGATCAAGAAGGGCTGAAAGCCAATTACAGCAATTTTGGGCCGAGTATTCAGCTTTCTGCACCGGGTGGCGATGCTGCTTTTCCAATTTGGAGTGCCAGTAATACTGGCTTTGCGGGTCCGTTGACCAATACGTACAACACCAAGATCGGTACCAGTTTTTCTTCTCCTATGGTGGCTGGCGCTGCCTCTTTGTATTGGTCATTGAATCCCTCCGCTTCCGTAGCCACCGTCGAGAATTTGTTGAAGACCACTGCCCGCCCCTTTCTTTCGCTGGGTGGCAGGCCCACTTGCACCGCGGATTCTTTGGGGACCGAATGTAATTGCACACGGGCTTTGTGTGGTGCGGGGATGCTCGACGTGGCCAATTTGATTAATACGCAAGCCGCAGGTGGCCTTACCAATTTGTTCTCAAACACTGGCAATGTTATTCCACCGGGTGAAACCCGCACATTCTCTTCTAGCGGAACCTTGAACTCTTCAGGGCAAGAAGTGAGTTCAGTCAGTTTTGATGTAATTAATGTGTTGAAATCATCGCCGGATACGCCTAATCCCATTTTGTCGGTTAGTGGGCTGGATGTGGACGTAACTGCCCTTGCCGGTGTATCCGGGTTCGATCTGCGTGCTCAGGCAGCAAATGGCAGAACTGCCATCGCTTCGGTGATTGTGGCCAATCAAGGCGCAACATCCCCTACTTTGCTCGCCAGTCTTCTTTCCCCATTAATCAATGGTGCCTCTGCTGGTGTAGGTGTGCCCTCCTCGGCTGTTGGTGGTGCGGTGGTGGATGATTCCAGCAGTGGTTCAACAGGTGGCGGTTCTGGCGGCAGCGGGGGCGGCGGTGCTTTAAATTTGCTTGGCCTGCTGGCTTGTTTGTTCTTAGTTCATTGTTTTAAAAAGAATAATTACAAATAGTGTGCGGTGGTTTGGTTAAATACAACGTTAGAAGTAGCGCTCCAATCTATGACATTACTCAATGGTAAAGTGCACTTGTTGACTCGTTGGTCAGCAATTGATGCAGTAAATTTTGAGAGGTGTCGTATGAAAGCTCTTCGTTCTTACCCAGGTGTATTGGTGTTGTTGTTGATCGCTTCAGCCATGTTGGTTCATGGTTTGGTGGATTACATCAATTATGAAGTAGCAAGTCCGAGTATTTTGGCAGCTCTAGGCTGTGTGTTCTCCGCAATTTTGCTGGTCGCTGTGTATGAGTTCAAGTCATTCAAAGCCAACCGCAAACTGGTGCGAAACACCAAGATTTAATTGCGTTTGACACTTTCAGAAAGGCCAGTTTTCGCTGCATTTTGTGCGGCGATTACTGCCTGCAAGTTCTTTTGAGTACTCAGTGTCAAAGGATCTTCTCCACCCAAGGAATCCGCCCGAATGATGTAGGCGCGGCTAAGGGCCACTTCGGCTCGCTTCAAATCCCCTGCCCTGTAAAGCACAACCCCAAGGTTGTTTAAAGACTGACTGGTTCGGATGTCGTTGGGACCGAACGCTGCCTGGCGTACTTCAAATGCAGTCTGATAATTTCTGGCGGCTTCCTGTAGCTGATCGTTGCGCATTTGCAGTGTGCCCAAGAATGTCAATATTTCAGCACGAATGGGTTCATTTTTGTAGCTGGGTGAAGCGTTGATTATTTCTGCAAGAATCTGGAAACTTTCCAGTGCCTCTTGCTCTTTCTCCATATCCAGCAAGCCCACTGCGTGGTTCATTCGGGTTTCAAGCGTTCGTGCGTTGGTTTTTCCCAAACGAATTTCGTAAACAATACGCGACCGTTTAAATGCGGCCTCAGACTCGCCTGGTTTGTTCTGCAAGGCATAGTAGGTGCCCAATGCATCCTGAACCATACCCGCTGGCAAGGAATAACGCCCAATCGATTGCTCAACTGTGTTCAGGGTTTTTTGAAAGTGAGCCTCTGCACGTTCCATCTGATCAGCTTGTGCATAGGTTTGGCCAATCAGTACTTGCAAGCGTGTCCAGGATTCCGCGGCCACTTGGTCCTCTCGGCTTAGTGGACTGTATTGACTCGCTTCATTCCAGGTTGAAATGGCCAGGTCTGCCTCGTTTTGAGCCAGGTAGGCTTTACCCAATGTTTCAAGAATTTTGACGCGTTTGGCCTGGGTAATTGGCCCTGTCAGCTCTAGCCTGCAAGTCTCAACTGTGGCGTTTACAGGTTCTTTGCCAAAGCTGTTTTCACAACGGGTTAAATTTGAACTTGCTTCCTGGGCCAAGGCTGCTGGTACAAACCCACATGCAAACAAACCCAGAAAAAAGGAAAAAGTCCAAGCGCTTTTCATAAACACCATTGTTGTTGTCAGTTGATTGTTGTTACTGAAGAGTATTACTAAAACCAATTGCTGTGTTTGGCAGTACAAAGGTTAATAGCAACATTACAAGTCATCATGGGCCATCATTCAAGCGTTGAAGTAAACCGGGTAGAAAGTTTGGGAAAGAAATTTGAAACTCTCGCACTGGTTGACAGACTCATGGAAGAGAACGAAGCTCTTAGACGTGAGCTTAACCTAAAAACAGCCCGGTTAAGGACTCTGCAAAAAGCAGTGCATGCGTTTTTGATGGGAACCGACGATCAGGACAGCAACAAAGCCAAGCTCATTGAGCAAAGCAAGGAGCAGCCATGACACACTTTGATTTCAAAGAATGGGCCGATCTGTACCAGGTAGACCCTGCGGCCTTTGAACAACGCCGCGAAGCAGTTCTCGAGGGTTATGTAGCCAGTGTTGACCCCGAACACCGCTTGGCGCTTGAGCAAACGCTGTTTAAAATCCGCATGATTCGCCAGCGATCAAAAAGCCCCTTGCAGTCGGCCATGGAATCGTCAAAGCTGATGTGGGAATCGTTTGGTAAACTGCGTGAGCAGGTTCAAAAACTGGAGCAGGAACTTAGCCCTGCCCCTTTGAAACAAAATGGCCTGCGCCTGATCGATTCAAATTTCACAACAGATGTGGAAACATCTGTTGAACAATCCGAGCCAGCTGCCAACCTGGCGCGTATTATTCCTTTTACGGCTTCAGGCAAACGCGCCCATTAACTGAAACACTCACCTTGCTTGAACCGGCCGCTGGCGCTACCTCCATGCCTTTGCTCATCATGTCCGCCGATGCGGCGTACATTCGGGGGTAAGAAGGCGGGCCTTGGTTCTCGTCGTTAATTGACACTTCACCCAAGGTATAGCCGGTTTTTCCAAACCCTTTCGCAGCAATGTTTGCCTTGTTTTGAAACTCTTTCATGGCACTTTGTAGCAATTTTTCTCGGCTTTGCTCGATGCGGTTTTCGCTGGGAAAGTATTCCAAGTTGCTCAAGGTAAGCCCTTCGGCAACATTCAGGTTTTTCTGGGTTTTCAATGCTTGCACCGGCATTTCAAAGGTGAGTGAGCCCACGCCTTGCCAGGATTGAATCACATTGTTCTTGCCGTACTGCGGATAAGTTTGAATGTTGTTTTTCAGTTTGCTGATGTCTTTGTTTTTTGACAAATTGTTGATTGATTTTTCCAGCACGGTGTTAATGGCATTCATGGCCTCGTTGGCCGTGCCGGCTTGAATCTGCACCTGCCAATTCAAGCGCACCATGTCGTTGTCCACCTCTTCACTGCTGATCGCACTAAGGTTCACGGCGGGGGTTTTCTCGCACAGGTCGGCGAATGCAACAGATGGTGCCAGCAAACCGACCGAGGTACTGAACAAAGCGATTCGCAAGGTGTTGGATAATTTCATGTGTGTTCTCGTGAAAGTGAAATAACAGTCAATTTGCAATTCAGGCATTGCTACAATGATTGAACCACAAACAAGCATTCAAATAACGCGTAATCCGCACGACTGGCTGACATGGCAGAACACCTGAGACAACCGAAGTCACTGATCAGCACGCTTTTTACAGTGTTGATTCTGGTGGGCGCTGCCATTGTATTGTCGCCATTCCTGTTGGCAATTTTGTGGGCAGGAATTATTGCGACCGCGTTTTGGCCACTGCACTGCCGCATTCGCGGGCGCTTTCCCGGAAAGCCGAATGGCGCGGCATTCCTAACCACGCTGGTTGTTGCATTTTTGTTGGTGGGGCCCATGATCGGTTTAATCGTGTTCATGGTTCAAGACATTCTTGAAATTACTACCTTCTTGCGACAGGCCGATGACTCCGGTGTTGCAGTACCCGACTGGTTGCCTCAAATTCCCGTGCTTGGCGAAATGCTTGTGGCCAGCTGGCAAGAATATTTGAGTGTGCCCAAACAAATTTCAGGACTGCTGCGTGAAACCCTGACCCAACGTTTGGGCGATGTTCAAGGTACAGCATCGGCCATTCTGCTTGAATTGCTGGGCCGGGTTGCCACCTTGTTTTTTGCGTTGTGGGTGTTGTTCTTTTTTTATCGCGATGGCTCAAGCATCAGCATACGAATGAACCGAATTGGAACTGACTGGCTGGGCCAACGCTGGAAGCCCTATGTTTCACACATGCCCCCTGCCCTTCGTGCAGCGGTCAACGGACTAGTGATTGTCAGCTTTGCAGAGGCGGTCATCCTCTCTGTGCTGTTTGCTGCCTGCGGCGTTTACGCACCGGTTTTGCTGGGGACCATCACGGCATTGATCGCCTTTATCCCCATGGCTGCGCCGGGCTTGCTCGCTATTTTGGGTATGATCCTTTTCTTAAGTGGCCACGGTGCAGAAGCAATTGTGTTGATTACCGTGGGCATGTTGGTGGTGTTGATTGCCGATTACCTGGTGAGACCTTTGTTGATACAGGGTGGAACCCACTTGCCGTTTTTGGCCGTGTTGTTCGGTGTGTTTGGTGGCGTAATTACCATGGGTATTGTGGGCCTGATTATTGGCCCGGTGCTGTTGGTTTTATTGGTGGTGTTCTTCGATGAAGCATCACACGCGCATCATCACGACACCCCAGAATCCATCAATTAAACAATAATTTGATCAAGCGAGTTTTACCATGACAACAGCGATTCAATTTCCAACGCAAATCGGAACACCTTTGGCGTCAAACGCCTTGAAAGTAATGTTGTTGGGCAGTGGTGAACTGGGCAAAGAAGTAATCATCGCCTTTCAGCGCCTGGGTGTAGAGGTCATTGCAGTTGACCGCTACCCCAATGCACCAGGGCACCAGGTTGCACACCGCTTCCATGTGATTGATATGACCAATGCAAACGCATTAAAATCCTTGATTGCACAGGAGCGCCCTCACATTGTTGTGCCTGAAATTGAAGCGATTGCCACACCGGCTCTTAAAGAGCTTGAGGCTGAAGGCGTGGTGCGTGTGGTGCCCACAGCCAATGCGGCGTGGCTAACAATGAACCGCGAAGGAATTCGCCGCTTGGCTGCTGAGGAATTGAATTTAAGTTGCTCGCATTATGCCTTTGCCGATGATTTTGAAACCCTGAAGCGGGCGGTAGAAAAAGGCATAGACAGCAAGAAGCCGGTGGGTTATCCCTGCATCATCAAGCCTGTGATGTCATCGTCTGGCAAAGGGCAATCCAAGGTTGATGATGCCAGTGAGCTGGAAGCTGCATGGGATTACGCGGGCAGCGCCGGGCGTGTCAATTCGGGGCGTGTAATTGCTGAATCACTGATCGAATTCGAATACGAAATAACCTTGCTGACTGTGCGCAGTCGCAACCCTAAAAGCGGTGCAATTGAAACCAGCTATTGCGAGCCCGTGGGTCATGTACAGGTAAGTGGTGATTATGTTGAGAGCTGGCAGCCTCAAGCCATGAGCGTAAAAGCCTTGGACGAGGCCCGTAAAATGGCGGATCTTGTCACCACTGCGCTGGGTGGCACGGGCTTGTTCGGTGTGGAAATGTTTGTGAAAGGTGACCAGGTTTGGTTTTCTGAAGTAAGCCCACGCCCTCACGACACGGGTATGGTCACCATGATTACGCAGTGGCAAAACGAGTTTGAATTGCATGCACGCGCAATTCTGGGTTTGCCTGTGGACACCAGCCTGAAAACACCAGGTGCCAGTGCCGTTATTTATGGGGGTGTAGACAAGGTTGGTATTGCATTTGAAGGCGTAGCTGATGCATTGGCTGAACCCGGCACGGATGTGCGTTTATTTGGCAAACCAGAGTCGTTTGTGAAGAGACGTATGGGTGTGGCCCTTGCACGCGATCCAAATGTGGATGAAGCGCGTGCAAAAGCCAAACGGGTTGCTGCGAAAGTAAAGCCAGTTGGGTAAAGTGGTTTTGCTTTAAGCCAAGCCCAAACTCTCGCGGTATTCCTCGTAGGTGCCGCGATAATCTGTGATGCCATCTTCACGCATTTCGAAAATTCGAGTGGCAATGCCAGAAACAAACTGGCGGTCATGTGACACCACAAACACCGTGCCCTCGTATTTCTCGAGTGCGTATTGCAGTGATTCAATTGATTCCATGTCCAGGTGGTTGGTGGGTTCATCCAGCAGCAGCACATTGTGACGGCCCAACATTAAGCGACCGAACACAAGGCGGTTTTTCTCGCCACCGGAACATACCTTCACTTGCTTGGATATTTCATCGTTGGAGAACAGCAAGCGTCCCAAAATACCGCGAATGGCTTGGTCGTCGTCGCCCTCTTGTGCGAAGCGCTCAGTCCATTCACGCAAATTCAAAGGCACATTGAATTCGTCGCTGACGTCCTGAGCCATATAACCCAAGTCCGCATTTTCCGACCACTTCACATCACCATACGTGGGTTCCAAAGCCCTGGCCAGAAGCTTGAGCAACGTGGTTTTGCCCATGCCGTTGGCACCCACAATACCCACTTTGTCGCCAGCCTCCACCATGATTGAAAAGTCGCGAATCACTTTGTTTTCACCGTATGCCAAGCTGATGTTGTCCAGCTCTACGGCCAAGCGGTGCATTTTCTTTTTCTGTTCAAAACGAATGAACGGATTCTGGCGTGAAGAGGGTTTCAGGATGACTGTGTCTTGTTTGATTTTTTCAATCTGCTTTTGACGCGATGTGGCCTGACGTGCCTTCGATTTGTTGGCTGCAAAACGACGAACGAAGTCTTGCAAATCTGAAATGCGTTCTTTGGCACGGGCATTTGATGCTTGCGCGCGTTCGCGTGCTTGTGCCGCTGCCAGCATGTAATCGTCATAGTTGCCGGGAACCACTTGCAATGTGCCGTAATCCAGGTCAGCCATGTGGGTACACACTTCGTTCAGGAAGTGGCGGTCGTGGCTGATGATGATCATGGTGCTCTCGTACTGGTTCAGTACGTTTTCAAGCCAAGCAATGGTATTGATGTCGAGGTTGTTGGTCGGCTCATCCAGTAGCAGAACATCGGGTTTGGAGAACAGGGCCTGTGCAAGCAACACTCGCAGTTTCCAGCCGGGGGCGATTTCACTCATGGGACCATTGTGACTTTCAAGCGGAATGCCAGCACCCAACAACAGCTCGCCAGCACGGGCCTCGGCTTCATAGCCACCAAACTCAGCGTACACCGCCTCAAGGTCAGCGGCACGCATGTAGTCGTCGTCGGTGGCTTCAGGGTTGGCATACAAAGCATCTCGTTCGGTCATCGCCGCCCACATTTCCCTGTGACCCATCATGACCACATCGAGCACACGGTAATCTTCAAATGCAAATTGATCCTGACTTAGTTTGCCAAGGCGCACATTGGGCTCAATAACCACTGTGCCGCTGCTGGGTTCCAGGTCGCCCCCAAGAATTTTCATGAACGTTGATTTGCCGCAACCGTTTGCACCAATTAAGCCATAGCGGTTGCCATCGCCGAATTTCGCGTTGATGTTTTCAAAAAGCGGCTTGGCGCCGAACTGCATGGTGATATTGGCTGCGGTGAGCATAAGTATTGGAAAATTCAGTGATTTTTAACGAAGGGGGCATTATACATGCCCAGGCTTGGGGTGGGCTGAATGCGGACTCGGAGAGTTGCTACTAGCGAAGGGTTTGAACCAAACGCGCATGGGAGCCGGCAGGTTCACAGCCTAGCGTCAATGTGCCCTGCCCGCCCTGAAACCAACATGCCTTGGGGGTGCAATGACCAAACGGAAAATTCAGCAAAACAGGTACATGCTTTTGTTGGCAGCCAAGTTGAGCATGAACAAATTCAGCGGCGCTGCGCAGGCTGTAACCATTGTCATGAGCACCAGGTTTGGGTTCACAAAAATTACCCAACACAACGGCCTTTTGCTGGGCCAACACACCAGCCTGTAGCAATTGCAGCAGCATGCGCTCAATTTTGTAGGCGGGCTCGTTCACATCTTCAAGCACCAAAATACCGCCAGGTACACTGGGCAACCAAGGCGTTCCCAAAAGGCTGCACAGCAAGGTGAGGTTGCCACCCCACACCGGGCCTTCAATTGCAATGGTGTGTTTTTGTGCGTCCAGTCCGAAACATTCAACAGGCCATTCAATATTTACTGCCTGTTTTTCTACGGCACGCAAAAAGTGTTCAAGGGTGAGTGGGTCTGCACCCTGCTCTGCCCCAAAATCGAAACAAGCCATGGGCCCGTGCAACAATGTGGCAGGTTGTGCCCCCGCGTTCAGCAATGCCAATTGCAGGCTGGTAATGTCGCTGTGTCCGCACAACAAGTGCTCATTCGCATTCAGCAATGCGGCAAGTTCCGGAAAATTCAACAGCGGAAGCAAGCGGCTTAGGCCGTAACCCCCGCGGGTGGCCATTAGCAGGCTGGGCGTATTCATGGCAAACGCATTTTCAATACTGGCCATGCGCGTGGCTTCATCGCCTGCAAAGCGTTGTATGCGCAGGCGTGCTTCAGGCATTTCAATCACATTGAAGCCATGTTGATTGCTCAAATGGTTGCAGGCCCGGTCAAGCAAGGTTTCATCAACCAGTGCACCACTGGGCGAAAACATGACTAGCTGATTCACTGCCTGACTCGTTGCGATGGGCGGTTTACTGTTCAAATCAATTCCGGTTTCAAAAGTGATCTCACAAATACTGTTTCCAGGAACGCACAGGTTCACCATTGAAATAATCGCACAAACTGGCCAGTATGGCGGCTTGCTGAGTGTGTCGGCCTGCTTTCAATATATTGCTTCGTTCAGCCAAGACTTGGCTGGCCTGCTCAAGTCCAAGCTGCAAAAAGTCGTGTGGGGTGTTAAATCCGAGTTGCGAAAGTTCCTCAATGGTTTGCTTGTTGGCATTGGGAAGGTGCAGCAGGCTCGCCAAATCGGCAACAGCTTGTTCTCTTTGCTTGCGGCGCGCTTTAAAAAAACTGCCCAGTAATTCTTCGCTTTCTTGCGCCATACAACCTGTTTCGAACGCACAAGGGTGCCAGGCTTGCGCTTGCTCGAATACTGACAAGGATTGTTTTAAGTCGCCGTTGTAGCGTGATTGTGCGCACCCCACTACCACTCGGCCTATGCGTGCATGCAAAATTGCACCAATGCACATAAGGCAAGGTTGGAGTGTGACGTACAAAGTGGCTTGTGCGCCCAAGCGGTAGTTGCCAATCGCTTGGCAGGCTTGTCGTATGGCTTGAACCTCGGCGTGCGCACAGGCATCGCTCAGTAAAACTGGCGCATTGTGGGCGTCGGCAACAGCTTTGCCATCAATCACCACCGCTGCGCCAATGGGCACTTCGCCAGCTTGTGCGGCGAGCCTTGCTTGCTGTAACGCAAGTTCCATCCAGGGCATGTCTTGGGCTTGGCCTTGGTGCGCCAAGATCGGAAATTTTTCAGACAGCTTGCCGGTTTGCATATTCTTCGAAATAAGCCGTGTTAGGTGTGATCAGTTTGACATAAAAAAAACCCGGCACTGGGCCGGGTTTTCGTTTCGCAGAGCGCTTCTAGTTCATTGACCGGTCTTGAGTAACCTGCGTTGGTTCCACGCAATAATTTCCCCAACAATTCCACGTCGGAAGGCCAGCACCACCACAATGAAAATGAAGCCGGTCACAATTGTGACTTGCTCCCCCAGTGAGCGGAACCAGGCAATGTCGGTGGTTACGGCCATCCAGGTACCAAACTCACCAATACGGTTCTCAAGTGCAATAATGACAATAGCGCCCACAATTGGGCCTGCAAGTGTGCCCAAGCCGCCCACCAAGGTCATGAGTACCACCAGGCCAGACATGGTCCAGTGCACGTCGGTCAATGTTTCAAACCCAAGCACCGAGGCTTTTGTAGCCCCCGCCAAACCCGACAATGCGGCTGACAGAACAAACACCAAAAGTTTGTATTTGTCCACGTCGTAGCCCAATGAAATAGCGCGGGGTTCATTTTCCTTGATCGCCTTGAGAACCTGCCCGAAGGGCGAATGCACTGTGCGAACAATCAAGGCATATCCTGCGATACAAATCGCCAACACCACGAAGTAAAGTGTCAAGTCGTCGCTGAGGTCGACAACACCCAACAAGGTGCCACGGGGTATGCCCTGAAGACCATCTTCTCCACCAGTAAACGGCGCTTGTAAAAAGATGAAGTACAGCATTTGTGCCAGGGCCAACGTGATCATCGTGAAGTAAATGCCCTGTCGGCGTATGGCCAAGGCACCCATGACCAAACCCAGGAATGCTGCAAAGGCAACGCCTGCCAGTAAACCCAGTTCGAAAGGCAAGCCCAGGTCTCGGATAACATACCCTGCAATATAGCCAGCGCCGCCCAGAAATGCCGCATGTCCAAAAGACAGCAAACCGGTGTAACCGATTAATAGATTGAATGCACAGGCAAACAGCGCAAAACACAGCAGTTTCATCAGCAGCACCGGGTACATGAAGAACGGTGCAGCCACGGCGAGAATGATTGCCGCAATGGCGATAATTGTATTTTTGTTCATCATATCAAACCCTTTATTTCTCGCGACCGAACAAACCTGCCGGGCGGATCATGAGCACAATGGCCATGATGATGAATACCACAGTGGCTGATAATTCTGGATAAAACACACGGGTTAATCCTTCAACGATACCCAAGGTAAGCCCGGTGATGATCGAACCCAGAATGGAACCCATGCCGCCAATAACCACTACGGCAAACACGGTGATGATGAGGTTCGAACCCATCAAAGGTGAAATCTGAATGACCGGTGCAGCCAGCACGCCGGCAAATGCAGCCAAGGCCACCCCGAAACCATAGGTAAGCGTCACCATCAAGGGCACGTTGATGCCAAAGGCCTCCACCAGCCGAGGATTCTCGGTGCCCGCACGCAGCAGGGCCCCCAGCTTTGTTTTTTCAATCATGATCCAGGTGGCAAAACAAACCACCAACGATGCGACTACAACCCAGGCGCGATAGTTGGGCAAAATCATAAAGCCAAGGTTGGTTGCACCCTGCAAGGCCTCTGGCACTGAATAAGGTTGACCGGAAACACCATAAATCGAGCGAAATATCCCTTCCAGCATCAAAGTGATGCCAAAGGTAAGAAGCAGGCCATAGAGGTGATCCAGCTTGTAAAGCCAGCGCAACATTGTTTTTTCAATCAGTATCCCGAACGCGCCCACCAACAAAGGGGCAAGCAACAGCATCACCCAATAGTTCAGGTTGAAATAGGCCATGCCCATCCAGGCGAAAAACGCACCCATCATGTACAGCGCACCATGGGCAAAATTAATCACATTGAGCAAGCCAAAAATAACGGCCAGGCCCAGCGACAGCATGGCGTAAAACGAGCCATTCACAAGGCCGAGCAGCAGTTGCCCCAGAAAGGCCTGCAAGGGAATTCCAAAAATTTCCATGGGTACGTGTCCAGCAAAGCCCCCGGAGCTTTCTCAACTCCAGGGGCATTGGTCTTGTTATGGTTTTATTGCGTTACTTCCACAACGCGCACTTGGTCTCTGCTTTGGTGGTGAAAGCCTGTTCACCTGGAATGGCTTGAACAACTTTCAAGTAATCCCAGGGCTTTTTGGATTCCTTGGGGTCTTTTACCTGCATCAGGAACATGTCGTGAATCATGCTGCCGTCGGCGCGGTAGTAGCCATTTTTGGCGTACATGTCATTCACTTTCTGTTTGCGCAAGGCCTCCATCACCTTGGCTCCATCGTCGGTGCCTGCTGCTTTCACGGCATTCAGGTACTGCAACGTGGCGGAGTAATCGGCGGCTTGTAAGCTGCTGGGCATTTTTTTCATCTTGTCGAAGAAGCGCTTGGACCACTTGCGGGTCTCATCGTTTTGATCCCAATACCAGCTGTCGGTCAGGTACATACCCTTGGTTTGGCCCAAGCCCAATGCGTGTACGTCATTAATAAACATCAGCAGACCAGCAAGCTTCATGCTGCCTGTCACACCGAATTCATTGGCTGCCTTGATGGAGTTCACAGTGTCTCCGCCAGCATTGGCCAGGCCCAGAATTTGCGCGCCCGAAGCTTGTGCCTGCAGCATGAAGCTGGAGAAATCAGACGCGGACAGGGGGTGACGAATCGCACCTTTGACTGTGCCTCCGTTGGCTTTCACCACCGCAGTCGTGTCGGTCTCAAGTGAGGTGCCAAAGGCGTAGTCAGCTGTAAGGAAGTACCATGTTTTGCCCCCCTGTTTGGTTACAGCCGAGCCAGTGCCCTTGGCAAGAGCCACAGTGTCGTAGGCATAGTGAATGCTGTATGGGTTGCATTCTTCATTGGTAATTCGTGCAGTGCCCGCACCAATTACGAAGTTGGGTTTTTGTTTTTCCTCAGCAACTTTAGCCATGGCCAAAGCCGTACCGGAGTTGGTTCCTGAAATCAGCATATCGACACCTTCGGTGTCAAACCACTCGCGAGCCTTGCTGGCTGCAATGTCCGCTTTGTTTTGGTGGTCGGCAAACACCAGCTCAATCTTTTTGCCGTTCAAGGTACCGCCAAAATCAGCAATTGCCATTTTTACGGCTTCTACACCACCAGGCCCGTCAATGTCGGCGTACAGGCCAGACATGTCGGTGATTACACCAATCTTGATTGTGTCGTTGGAAATTTGCGCTTGGGCTGAGCCTGCAACCACTGCAAAAAGCGCGGCCAGTCCGGTTGCGATTGGTTTTAATTTCATCATCATCTCCTTTGGTTTAAGTCCAATCCCTTGAAAGGTTGGTTTTTATACGCCCAGCAACGAATGCAGAACGGGCATTTTTTCATCGAGTTCCGAGGAAGCAAAAGCCTCCACAATTTGGCCATGTTCCACCACGTAGAATCGGTCAGCCAAGGGTGCGGCAAAGCGGAAATTCTGTTCCACCATCACAATCGTGTATCCCTTCGATTTTAGTGTGGTGATCATTTTGGCCAAAGCCTGAACAATCACTGGGGCTAGCCCTTCCGAGATTTCGTCAAGCAATAGCAGTTTTGCGCCAGTTCTCAGGATGCGCGCTACAGCCAACATTTGCTGTTCTCCACCTGACAAGCGGGTGCCTTGGCTTTTTTTACGTTCGGCCAAGTTGGGAAACATTTCGTAAATTTCTGCAACGCTCATACCTTTGTCTGTTTTCGAGACAAATGGAGGCAGCATCAGGTTCTCTTCTGCCGAGAGTGACGAGAATATGCCGCGCTCTTCCGGGCAATAACCCACGCCCAGGTGCGCGATTTTGTGGGTGGGCATGCCGATGGCCTCGGTACCGTTGATTTTGATCGACCCCTTTCGCGCTCCGGTCAAACCCATAATGGCACGCAGTGTGCTGGTGCGCCCTGCTCCGTTTCTTCCAAGAAGCGTGACTACCTCGCCAGTTTTAACAGTCAGATTCAGGTTGTGCAAAATGTGTGATTCGCCATACCAAGCGTTGAGTCCGGTAATTTCCAGCGCAGTACTCATCAGTGTGCACCCTCCAAAACGCCAGTGCTCGAACCCATGTAGGCCTCCATCACTTCAGGATTGCGTGATACCTCTGCGTAGCTTCCTTCGGCCAATACCGCACCGCGCTGAAGAACAGAGATACGGTCGCTAATACCCGCCACCACATTCATATTGTGCTCAACCATCAAAATGGTTCGACCAACGGACACTTTCTTGATCAATTGGGTAACGCGGTCCACGTCTTCGTGGCCCATGCCCTGGGTGGGTTCGTCCAGCAGCATTAACTCAGGTTCCATACCCAATGTGGTGGCAATTTCAAGTGCACGTTTTCTGCCGTACGGAAGGTCTACCGTGAGAGTGTCTGCAAAGCTTTCCAGGTCAACCAGTGCGAGCAAAGCCATGGCTTTGTCATTCAGCACCGAGAGTTTTTTCTCGCTTCTCCAAAAATGGAATGAATTACCCAGAGGGCGTTGCAAGCCGATGCGTACATTCTCAAGCACGGTAAGGTGCGGGAATACCGCAGAAATTTGAAACGATCGGATGATGCCCTGCCTGGCTATTTGGGCAGGCTTGGCACTGGTGATGTCTTTACCGTTAAACAAAATTTGGCCCGATGTGGGTGTCAGGAATTTCGTCAACAGGTTGAAACAGGTTGTTTTACCAGCCCCGTTGGGGCCGATCAACGCGTGGATATGACCCCGCTGTACTTTTAAATTCACATCGCTGACCGCAGTGAATCCTTTGAATTCCTTGGTCAACGCCCTTGTCTCCAACACTACTTCTGCCATGGGTTCTCCATGTTGTCATTGTCGTTTTGCCAACCGGTGCCGGGCTGCACCGATGGTGAAATATCGTCAACGATGGTGGCATGTGTATTTTCATTCGTGAATTAGGGCAAACCTCACCCCTTAAAAGCAAGAAAGCCCGCATTGGCGGGCTTTTTTGTAAGGCTGGGGTAAGTGACCGGGTTCGCCTACTGGCTTATTCCCATTCTATTGTAAACAAGACATTTTTATCTTTTATATTCAATGGCTTATTTTCCTGCTAATTGGTAATACCATGAAAAATACCATGCTCAGAAAAGGCTTAACAATATTTTGAAAAATTGCCTACTGAGCGCTGCCGCACAGCTCCATAGGCCGCTTTCCTGGCTTTGCTTCCAGATGTATACTCTTCTGCTCCTGCAGCTAATGGATCACCGCAAACAGGTTACTCGCCTGGGGATTCCCTTTCGACCCGAGCATCCGTATGAGACTCATGCTCGATTATTATTATTATAGAAGCCCCCATGAATAAATCGCTCATCATTTTCGGCATCGTCAACATAACCTCGGACAGTTTCTCCGATGGAGGCCGGTATCTGGCGCCAGACGCAGCCATTGCGCAGGCGCGTAAGCTGATGGCCGAGGGGGCAGATGTGATCGACCTCGGTCCGGCATCCAGCAATCCCGACGCCGCGCCTGTTTCGTCCGACACAGAAATCGCGCGTATCGCGCCGGTGCTGGACGCGCTCAAGGCAGATGGCATTCCCGTCTCGCTCGACAGTTATCAACCCGCGACGCAAGCCTATGCCTTGTCGCGTGGTGTGGCCTATCTCAATGATATTCGCGGTTTTCCAGACGCTGCGTTCTATCCGCAATTGGCGAAATCATCTGCCAAACTCGTCGTTATGCATTCGGTGCAAGACGGGCAGGCAGATCGGCGCGAGGCACCCGCTGGCGACATCATGGATCACATTGCGGCGTTCTTTGACGCGCGCATCGCGGCGCTGACGGGTGCCGGTATCAAACGCAACCGCCTTGTCCTTGATCCCGGCATGGGGTTTTTTCTGGGGGCTGCTCCCGAAACCTCGCTCTCGGTGCTGGCGCGGTTCGATGAATTGCGGCTGCGCTTCGATTTGCCGGTGCTTCTGTCTGTTTCGCGCAAATCCTTTCTGCGCGCGCTCACAGGCCGTGGTCCGGGGGATGTCGGGGCCGCGACACTCGCTGCAGAGCTTGCCGCCGCCGCAGGTGGAGCTGACTTCATCCGCACACACGAGCCGCGCCCCTTGCGCGACGGGCTGGCGGTATTGGCGGCGCTGAAAGAAACCGCAAGAATTCGTTAACTGCACATTCGGGATATTTCTCTATATTCGCGGTTCAGCAGGCATGTCCCCTTTGAGGGCGACCCGACGACAGGATAATCGACCTTATGGTGCGCAAATATTTCGGCACAGACGGTATTCGTGGCAAAGCCAACGAAGGCGCGATGACGGCGGAAACCGCCTTGCGCGTCGGCATGGCGGCTGGCCGTGTCTTTCGTCGCGGTGACCACCGCCATCGTGTCGTGATCGGCAAGGATACGCGCCTGTCGGGCTATATGCTTGAACCCGCGCTCACAGCCGGTTTCACCTCGATGGGCATGGACGTATTCCTTTTTGGCCCGCTGCCGACAACGTATAGGAAGAATAAACGCCCTTTTCACCCAAGTCCAACAGCTTTGGACCGCAGTTGACTCTTTCGACACCCCTGCGATGCAACCCAATCCGGCTGACGGGGAGCCAGCAACGCTGAAAATTTACCCTCCTCTTTCCCACTAGCGGCTCCTTTTCCGACAACCAGCACGGCGGATCCCTGCCGCGGCGCTGTGAACGCAGCATTTTGATTGGTATCGTTGGCCTTCAGGCTCGTCAGTCAAACAGACCCAGGAGCAGCTCAGCCGGTGGCGCCCGGCTTTCGGGTAACGCCCTGGTCCCGCTGGTTTCGGCTTTGTGCTTCAGGTGATCAAGGATCTGCTTGATCACTATAGGGTCTTCAATGCAGGCGATGACTTTCATGGCGCCGCCGCAGCCGCTGCAGGTCTCGATGTCGATATTGAAAACACGCTTGAGCCGTTGCGCCCATGTCATCGACGCTCGCCGTTGTGCTGGTGTTGCCGGTTCATCAGCCACCCTGACCTTGTTGCCCCTGCCCCGTTTTGCCGGCGTGACCAACGCCCGGTGCCGACTGTTGGGTGCGAACACCCCGTGGAAGCGGGTTAGGTTGACTCTGGGCTTCGGTACCAGGGCGGCCAGCCTTGCAATGAAATCCAATGGTTCGAAAATGACGTGCGTGGTGCCGTCCCGGTACGGCGTCTTGAGCTGGTAGCGCACGTTGCCGCCTCGTGTTAACGACAGCCGCTTCTCGGATACCGCCGGGCGGCTGATGTACCGGCACAGCCGTTCGAGCTTCTTGCGTTCATCGGCCCTGGCCGCCACGCCGGCGTGCAGGCTGGACCCGGCTACCTTGCCAATCCCGTCACCGAACGGATCACCACTGGTCGGCAGAGTTTGCAAAGTGAACACCTTTCGCCCCGCCTGTGAACCGACAGCGATACGGTAAGTGATCGAGTGCCCCAGCAGGGGTGTCATCGGGTCGTCATCCACCGCATCCGAGGCCAGATAGCTGTTTTCGACATCCCGTTCCAGCAGGCCTTGCCGTTCCAGATAGCGACCCACCCGGTGGGCGATGGTGTGCGTCAGCTGGGTGAGCTCTGGGCTGGTCGGCGCCTTGACCCAGCGGAAACGCGCTGAGCCGTGGGATTGCTCGACATACACACCGTCGAGAAACAGCATGTGGAAGTGAACATTCAGATTGAGCGCCGATCCAAAACGCTGGATCAGGGTGACCGCGCCCGTCTTGGCCACTTGGTGGGTATGGCCCGCTTTCTTGACCAGGTGCGTGGCAATGACGCGGTAAACGATGCCCAGCACCCACCCCATGATCTCGGGCCGGCTGGCAAACAGGAAACGCAGCTGAAACGGGAAGCTCAACACCCACTGACGCATGGGTTGTTCAGGCAGTACTTCATCAACCAGCAAGGCGGCACTTTCGGCCATCCGCCGCGCCCCACAGCTCGGGCAGAAACCGCGACGCTTACAGCTGAAAGCGACCAGGTGCTCGGCGTGGCAAGACTCGCAGCGAACCCGTAGAAAGCCATGCTCCAGCCGCCCGCATTGGAGAAATTCTTCAAATTCCCGTTGCACATAGCCCGGCAATTCCTTTCCCTGCTCTGCCATAAGCGCAGCGAATGCCGGGTAATACTCGTCAACGATCTGATAGAGAAGGGTTTGCTCGGGTCGGTGGCTCTGGTAACGACCAGTATCCCGATCCCGGCTGGCCGTCCTGGCCGCCACATGAGGCATGTTCCGCGTCCTTGCAATACTGTGTTTACATACAGTCTATCGCTTAGCGGAAAGTTCTTTTACCCTCAGCCGAAATGCCTGCCGTTGCTAGACATTGCCAGCCAGTGCCCGTCACTCCCACTCGATTGTAAACAAGCACACAAAACCCTTTAGTGACAACAATTTGCAAGAACTATCAGGCTCAGTGCCATGAAAAATACCATGACCAGATCATGAGGTTGAACACGGCTTGCGCCGGCAGCGTTCACGCTCCTGGTCGGCGATCTCGCCCGGCTGCAATGCTAGCTCAGCATCGGTCATGCGCTCCAGCACGTCGCGTAGGCGGATGGTGCAAGGAATGGGCGGCAGCTCGAACTCATAGCCGCCGGCGATCATTTCGGCCGCAATCTCCTCGGTGATGAAAAACGGCTCGTCGTCTTGGTTCGGCTTCTTCATGCCCTTTCCTCCTGGCGCTCATCCTGGCCGACAGCGGCCAGGGCATCGGCTTCCGTCAATGCGTCCTCCACGAACGCGCCGTGCTGCTTCGCTTCGGCCTGGCTGACCTCGGCCCATATCCGTTTCACCTGGGCCGCACTGTACCCGGCCAGCTCGGCGGTCTTGTTGATGCTGTAGCCGGACTTGCGCAGCGCGACAACTTGGGCGCGGCGCTTCGGATCAGCACGGCGGCCCTTGTACCGCCCGGCCTGGCGGGCCAACTCAATGCCTTGGCGCTGGCGTTCGCGCCTGTCCTCGTAGTCGTCGCGGGCCATCTGCAAGGCCAGGCGAAAAAGCATGATCTGCACGGCTTCCAGCACGATCTTGGCGACGCCCTGGGCCTCGGCCGCCAGGTCGGATAGATCGACCACGCCAGGGACGGCCAGGCGTGCGCCTTTGGCCTGTATCGAGGCCACCAGGCGCTCGGCCTCGGGCAAAGGTAGGCGGCTGATGCGGTCGATCTTCTCGGCAATGACCACCTCGCCGGGCTGTAGGTCGCCGATCATGCGCAGCAGCTCAGGCCGGTCGGCGCGTGCGCCGGATGCCTTCTCACGGTAGATGCCGGCGACGTAGTAGCCGGCGGCCTTCGCGGCCGTAGTGATCGCCTCTTGGCGTTCCAAGTCCTGCGCGTCGGTGCTGACGCGCAGATAGACCCGCGCCACCATCGGCGCGGCTACTGGCTTCGTCCTGCGCATACTTGCGGGCTCCTTTGGGCATACTCAAATGCACCCATCTTAAACTGGCAGGCCAATTTATCACATATCGATCTAAATGCGCCTAGCTCATTTTTACAGCTTAAATGAGCTATTGAGCACACTCCATATTTCGACTATTATTGAAACATGGAAACGATAAATGCTGTAGCCGCCCTGGCGGCCATCGCTCAAGAATCGCGCCTCGCGGTGTTCCGGCTTCTCGTCCAGGCCGGCCCCGCCGGCATGGCCGCCGGAAAAATCAGCGAAGCGGCCGGCATCCCGCCGTCTTCGCTATCCTTCCACCTGAAAGAGCTGGCACACGCCGGCATGGTCACGTCGCGGCAAGAAGGCCGATTTGTGATCTACGAGGCGAACTTTTCGACGGCCACTAACCTGGTGGCCTTTCTCACGGAAAACTGCTGCGGCGGCCAGGTGTGCAACCTGTCTTGCACCACGGAAGCCGGGAAGGTGTTGGCATGAGACTTCGCCATCTTTCCGACCCCGATTCTTTGCCCGCTTTGGACAAATCCTTTGCCATCGAGCGCCCGGCGCTCGGGCTGGCACCCGACGCCCCGCCGGTGCGTATCCTGCTGCTGTATGGCTCGCTGCGCGCCCGCTCGTTCTCACGGCTGGCCGTCGAGGAAGCGGCCCGGCTGCTGCAATTCTTTGGCGCAGAAACACGCATCTTCGACCCGTCCGATTTGCCGTTGCCCGATCAAGTGCAAAGCGACGATCACCCGGCCGTCAAGGAGCTGCGCGCCCTGTCCGAGTGGTCAGAGGGACAAGTCTGGTGCAGCCCGGAACGCCACGGTCAGATTACCAGTGTCATGAAGGCGCAGATTGACCATCTGCCGCTTGAAATGGCCGGCATCCGGCCGACCCAAGGCCGCACCCTGGCCGTGATGCAGGTATCCGGCGGCTCGCAGAGCTTCAACGCCGTGAACACCTTGCGTCTGCTCGGCCGCTGGATGCGAATGTTCACCATTCCGAACCAGTCGAGTATCGCCAAAGCGTTCCAAGAGTTCGACGCGGCGGGCCGCATGAAGCCCTCGCCGTACTACGACCGAATAGCCGATGTGATGGAAGAACTGGTGCGCTTCACGGCGCTGGTACGGCCGCACCGTGAAGCACTGACAGACCGCTATTCCGAACGGAAAGCGGCCGGCCACGTCATCGACGAGGCCACCGATCTTTCATCCATCGCCATTGCTCCCCAGCCACTACCAGAAAGCGAAACATCATGACCGAAAGAATCTATAACGTCCTCATCCTCTGCACCGGCAATTCGGCGCGCAGCATCATGGCCGAAGCTCTCATCAACACGATGGGGCAAGGGCGCTTCCGCGCCTACAGCGCCGGCAGTCACCCAACCGGCAAGGTCAATCCCTTCGCCGTCGAAAAGGTGGAGTCGGTGAATTACCCGACCGAGAATCTGCGCAGCAAGAGCTGGGACGAGTACGCCACGCCCGACGCACCGAAGATGGACTTCATCATCACCGTCTGCGACAACGCCGCCGGCGAAATGTGTCCGGTGTGGCCTGGTCAGCCGATCTCGGCGCATTGGGGATTTGAAGACCCGGCCGCCGTCGAAGGCACTGACGCCGAGAAGCGCCGGGCCTTCGAACAAACCTTCCGGCACATGATGAACCGCGTCCGCCTGTTCGTGAATCTGCCTCTCAAAATGCTTGACCAGACGGCCATCAAGCGCGAGCTGGCGAACATCGGCAAGACCGAGCAGGAAGCATGAGCGCCGGCGCACAGGCCATCGCCGCGAAGCCGCGCCAGGCCCCGATGAGCGGCTTCGAGCGTTACCTGACGCTGTGGGTGGCCCTGTGCATCGTCGCCGGTGTTGCGCTCGGCCAGGGCCTTCCTGACGTGTTCCAGGCCATAGGCCGCATGGAAGTGGCCCAGGTCAATTTGCCGGTGGGCCTGCTGATTTGGGTAATGATCGTCCCGATGCTGGTCAAGATCGACTTCGGGGCGCTGCACCAGGTCAAAGAGCATTGGCGCGGCATCGGCGTCACGCTGTTCGTGAATTGGGCCGTCAAGCCATTCTCGATGGCCCTGCTGGGGTGGCTGTTCATCCGACAAGTGTTCGCTCCGTTCCTGCCGGCCGATCAACTGGACAGCTACATCGCGGGCTTGATCTTGCTGGCCGCCGCGCCCTGCACGGCAATGGTGTTCGTGTGGAGCCGCCTTACCAACGGCGACCCGCTTTTCACGCTCTCGCAAGTGGCTCTGAACGACGCCATCATGATCGTGGCCTTCGCGCCCATCGTCGGCCTGCTGCTGGGCATGTCCTCGATCTCGGTGCCTTGGGACACGCTGCTGATTTCGGTCGTGCTCTACATCATCGTGCCGGTGATCCTGGCGCAGCTCTTGCGGCGGCATCTGCTCAAGCAAGGACAGGCCGCCTTTGAACGGGCCATGCAGAAGATCGGGCCGTGGTCGATGGCCGCGCTGCTGCTGACGTTGGTTCTACTGTTCGCCTTCCAGGGCGAGGCCATCATCCGGCAGCCGTTAGTGATCGCCATGCTAGCCGTGCCGATCTTGATTCAAGTGTTCTTCAATTCCGGGTTAGCCTACTGGCTGAACAAGCGGGCGGGGGAAAAGCACTCTGTCGCCTGTCCTTCGGCCCTGATCGGTGCCAGCAACTTCTTCGAGCTGGCCGTGGCGGCCGCCATCAGCTTGTTCGGTCTGCACTCCGGCGCTGCATTGGCAACCGTGGTCGGCGTCCTGGTCGAAGTGCCGGTGATGCTGCTGGTCGTGCGCGTGGTGAATCGCTCGAAGAGCTGGTACGAACGAGGTTGAACATGAGTAGGAAAAAACTGAGGAAATGATTGCAGATTGCCGCGCCGGCCGCTTCCTGGCGCATTCGATCACTGACCTGGAACACCTAGTATCCATGCTTGCTGAGGTCGCCCGATGACAGACCCAAAGAACCTAGAGAACAGGCTGCATGAGAAGGCCGACCCGGCCCGCGCCGTTTCCACTGGTCGGGTGCGCTACACACTGGCCGAACTACTGGCCGACGCGGAAGCATCCGGGGCTTACCCGCTGCCGCCGGAGGAACGCGAATGGATGGATGCGCCGTCTGTGGGTCGGGAATGGCCAAACAGTGAAGATTGAAAAAGGCGGCCAGTTCGAGTGGCCGCCCTTTCGTCATTAGCTGCACGCTTGGCGCAAGGCGTTCATTGCTTCTTGAAAATCAGCCTGTGTCGCCCGGCCCGTTTCAGCTTGGTAGTACACCACCATAAAAGCATTAGCGACGGCTTCGGCCAATGGCCCAAGGCTCCGCGCTTCCGCTTGGTTGATGTACTCCAAAGAAGAAAGAATAGCCGCTGCTTGATGCACTGCTTGCCCTGGTTCGATAATATGTTGTGTTGTCATAATTCACCTCTCCAGTAGGTGTTGATTGAAAGTGCCGGGCTGGTTGTGGCCAGCCCGGTGCGCCTACAGGTACAGCCCCGCCGCCTCCGCGAATGCTGACCGCTCATTCCTGCCGCCATTAACCTCAATACTTATCGGCTTAGTTTCGCTCTCTCTCATAGGGTCTGGCCGTGATACAAAAGCGGCTGTTTCTGTCTCTGCATCGACCTCGGTCGATTGATCACCCAGCGGCGAAATAAATACCTGGCTGACTTCTTCCCTTGGCGCTTCATCCAGGGCCGCCAATGCGGCCATGTATGTTGATGTCGTCATCGTGCTAACTCCTGACTTCGTTACTATCTGGGCCAGAATCGGCGCCCAAGCTATTGCCCTCGAACTGGCCAGATTGGCTTGCTTCTTTCGGCTCCATGCTTTCGCGTATCGAAGCAGCCAGTTTTCCGCCTGTGGTTTCGCTCACTCGCTCCTGGAATCCCTGCTTCACTTGAGAGCCGACACCCTTGGCTAACTCGGAGGCCGTGCCTGTGGCCAGCTTCGCGGCCTTGGCAAAGCCGCCACCGCTTGAGCTACTGCCGCTGTCACCAAAGCCAGCCGCTTGGGCGAATGGGCTACTGCCAGCAGTACCCGCTTCACCACCACCGTTTCCGCCACTGCTGACAACTGACCCCATGCTGGACATGTCACCGCCGGTTTCCATACTCGCTGATGCTTTCTGAAAAGCCGCTTGGAGTGCACTTGCACCTCCGGCTGCACCGGCTGCGGCACCCATAACCGCTTTACCTGCCAGGGCAGCGCCGCCAGTTGCCATACTGGCCGCCGTCACCGCCGCCCCAACTGCCGCACCCGCACCGAAGTTTCCAATTCCACCGGCTGCGCCAATACCACCACCAGACACAAGACCAGAAATCATCGGCGGAACTTTGTTGACCAAGAAAAGCAAGATGACCGATATAACCAACATCACGGCCAGTTCCTGGGATGCCATGTTCTCGCTGATTTGCGTGTAGTAGTGATTGATGAACTCTTTGCCAATCGCAACCAGAAGCACCATTGCCATAAGCTGTGCGGCCAGGCCCAGCACGGTCTTGTAGTAATTGATCGCCATGTCGGAAGTCCAACGACTTCCACCAAAGCCAAGGAAGAACACACCGGCATACAACAGAATCCAGGCTGATGCGAGCAACAGCAACAGGTTGACCGCAATCAACGCCAGGACAAACAAAACAGCCAGGGCCATTAGCTCCATGACCAGAGCAGTTGCCATCTGCCGCCATCCCAGCTCCGAGGTGGCCTGTACTGTGCGGTTGTATAACTCGAAACCAAGATCAAGGATGCTGGAGGGCCCAAGATTGCTATTGGAAAGTCCCCCCGCCTGCGCGCCCAGAGTTTGCAATGACTGAACAATCGTACCGGCGATATTCATGCCCTGGTTCGCATTCGTCAGCAACCACCAGAAAAAGCCGGTGAAGATCGTGAAGCGAACGAACTCCGCGAAGAACTCGCCAATGTCGGCCTTGCGCAAAGCCATCATGCCGAATGTCCAGACCATCGAAATCACAACCAGCGTCCAGAACAAACGCGATGCAGCGGACTCAATAGCTGGCCCCCATGTTGCGGCAGCATCATGAAAACGCTTGAGCACATCATTCATAACACCGCTGCTACTTAGCTCCTGCGCCATTGCAGGTTCAGCCAGCACCATTGTGGCGACCATCATCAAGCCACCTAGAGCAATTTTCTTTCTCATGGCGACCACCTCAATAATCATCTTTAGGGCTGGGCTTGAACTCCCACTGACGCATCTGCTTGGCCTTCTGGAATGCTCTGCATTCCTCGGTAAAGGCCTCTCGGTTCGCTTCGCTGCGCATTTCATTCAGTGCTGCCTGGAACGCATCGGGGGCACACGTCGCCGCATTTGGTTCGGGCATCCTTTCCTGTTCACATCCAGCCAACAACAGCAACGTAGCCGCGGTAGTAAAAAAGATTTTTTTCATCTCACCGCCTCCCTAGTAGTTGTCTGCCGGACTCGGGCGAAACGTCCAGGTACGCATTTGCTCGGCCCTGGCATCACCTCGCGCCTCGGCATCGAGTTCTGCTGCAATCCGGGCTGCCTCCGCGTTGTGTTGGGCGGTCAACATGGTGCGAATCTGCAAGAGCTGATTGGCCTGCTGGCTGGCGAGCTGGTTGGCGTAGCCGATGGCCTGTAGCTGGCCAGTTGCACCCTGGGCCGCGCCTTGCAGCCGCTCCAGGGTACGGGCGTCATCCTTCAAAGCCTTTTGCTGGTCGGCAACGGTCTGGAACAGGGCATCGTTGGCCTTCTTTTGCGACTCTGACGCCAGGCGGCGGTTCTCTTCCATCGCTGCCTTTTCGGCCGGCGTGCATCCGCCGCTGCCGTTGAAGCATGGCGAGCTGCGGTAATAGGCCACGTCCTGAAACTTGGCCAGGTAACGATCCAGGCTGCCTAGCTGGTTCTCGTAATAGGCCAGCGTGTTTTGCGCGGCAATCAGCCGGTTGATCGTAGTCTGCGCCTGATCCCAGATATACGCGGCTGGGGCCATCGTGTTCTGGAGCTGATTTTCGTACTGCTGCAACTGGGTCTGGTACTGCTCAATCTGCTTGAGCGTCTGCGCCACCGACTCGATGGCCGTCATGATGTTCTGGGCCAGGTTGCCGCCGTCGATGACGGGGATACCAGCTTGCACAGGGGCGGTGGTAGTGGTGATAAAGCCGGTTGCGAGTGCAACGGCTAGAGCGGTTTTTTTAGCCGCTAAAATTTTGGACTTCATGGTCGTACTCCGTCGATGAAAAGAAGGCATTGCCTTGACCAAGCGTTGTGCTTGTTCTCGGCAACGTTTCATCGAAGAGCTACGCCACTAGCTGATCGGTATTGCCCTTGGCGCTGAGGCCCGGACTTACAAACGTAAAACTACTCTGTTTTTTTATCGCTTTCGGACAAGCCAACTTCCCGGCCAATCTCTTCAAGCTCTAGCGGCTGTACTGCCGCCGTCAGTATTTCGCGTATTTCCGCGTCGGTGCTCCTATCGTTGAGCGCTGCTCGAACTTTCAACGCACGGTGCACCTCGGCGGGTAAATTCCTGATAAGCACATTTGCCATATCAATACCCTTTTGGTGTACCCGACAACCATGCTATCAAAGATATTAAAAATAGCAAGACCTATACTCTTGCAACCGGCGGTAGCCGATCAGCCCCGCAGGGCAGGATTCCCGTTGAGTGCCCCCGGCGCGAATAAGGGACAGTGAAGATAGATAACCGGCTTGCCGGTTAGCTAACTTCACCCATCCTGCCCGCATTTCACCCACTATTGAAAATCTAGCGCATATCGAACGTAAAGCGTTTTATCTGTTGATTTGCACCCAAATTTGACCCGGGATTTGCATTGAATTTTGACCCACCCCTTGTTGTCAGAATTATGTCTCGATTTTCAGTTTGCGGGTCTGTTTTTCCTCCTGCTTATTCTGAGTTGAACTGTGTTTGAAGCGGTAACTTTCATTGCCGGTTTCCAGGATGTGGCAGTGGTGGGTTAGTCGGTCCAACAACGCTGTTGTCATCTTTTCATCGCCAAACACTCGGCTCCATTCCGAGAAGCTCAAGTTGGTGGTCAGTATCACGCTGGTTTTTTCGTACAGCTTTGAGAGCAGGTGAAACAGCAGTGCCCCACCGGTTTGGCTAAAAGGCAAATATCCCAGCTCATCCAGAATCACCAAATCGGCATACAACAGACGGTTTGCGATTTGTCCCTGACGCCCAGATGATTTCTCTTGCTCCAGTGCATTGACCAAATCCACGGTGGAGAAGAAACGCACCCGTCGGTTCAAGTGCATCACTGCTTGTGTACCAATGGCTGTGGCCAGGTGAGTCTTGCCTGTGCCTGGCCCACCAATCAGCACCACGTTCTGGGCTTGTTCCATGAAGTCGCACCGGTGCAATTGTTTGACCGTGGCCTCATTAACCAGGCTTTGACTGAAGTCAAAGCCCACCAAGTCCCGATACACGGGGAACTTGGCCACCCGCAATTGATAGTTCACCGAACGTACTTCACGCTCTGCCACTTCAGCTTTAATCAAGCTGTCCAGCATGGGCAAGGCTTGATTAAATGCTGGTGAATTCTGATTGCCCAACTCCTCAATGGCGTGTGCCATGCCAAAGAGTTTCAAGGATTTGAGGATTCTCACATGGCCTTCATGCTGCATCATGGGCTCTCCTTAAACTGTCATAGCGGTTCACGTTGGCCTGTGGTTCCAATGTCAGCCTTAACCCCTTGGGAATTGGAATCGGTTTGGGTGGAGGTTCTTCGGTCAAACGTCCCAACAGATTAAGCACATGCTCCTTCGATGGCTTGCCACACTCCAATGCCAATTCCACAGCACTGAGTACCGCACCTTCATCGTGGTGCAATACAAGGGCCAGAATTTCCACCATGTCACGGTCACCGCCGGGGCGTTGCAGCAAGATGGATTGAAGCTTCTTGAACGCGGGTGGCAATTCAGCAAATGGCGCACCATTGCGCAACGCCCCAGGTTTCTTCTGAAGCACAGACAAGTAATGGTGCCAGTCGTATTGTGTGTGGCCACGCCGAGCGTGGCCACTGCCAAACAATCTTGGATGCTCGGCAATGTGTTGACCTTCGGCAGCCATCACCAGTTTGTCTGCATAAATCCGAAGGCTGATGGCCCTGTTGGCGTAACTGGCAGGAACGCTGTAGCGATTGCCCTCGTGGTGAACAAGGCAGGTTGAAGTGACTCGCTTGGTTTGCTCCACGAACGCATCAAAAGCGTTGGGCAGTGCCATCAGCTCGCCTTGCTCATCGGCAAAGGCCTCTTGCACGGTTTGGTCCAATTCGGGATGGCGCAGCTCGGACCACAGCGCTTTGCAGCGATGCTCAAGCCACACATTCAAATCGGCAAGGCTTTGGAAGTCTGGTGCGCCTTGCCACAGGCGTTGGCGGGAATCCTGCACATTCTTCTCAATCTGGCCTTTCTCCCAACCCGATGCCGGATTGCAGAACTGCGCATCAAACAGGTAATGACTGACCATGGCGGTGAACCGCTGATTGACCCTGCGCTCTTTGCCTCGCCCAACCGAATCCACAGCGGTCTTCATGTTGTCGTAGATGCCGCGCTTGGGAATGCCACCGAAGATTCGAAAGGCATGCCAGTGGGCGTCAAACAGCATTTCGTGCTTTTGCTGGTAATAGGCCCGAAGCACAAAGGCCCGGCTGTGGGCCAACTTAAACTGGGCAATCTGAAGTTTGACCTGTTTGCCCGCTATGCGGGCAAAGTCCTCACTCCAATCGAATTGGAAGGCTTCGCCACAAGCAAAGCGCAAGGGGATGAAACAACCCTTGCCCGAGGTTTGCGCCTTGAACTGTTCGGAATCTTTCCACTGTCGGGCAAAGGCACACACTCGGTCATAAGACCCGGTAAAGCCCAAAGCGACCAAATCCCGGTACATGCTGCGCAGGTTTCTGCGCAGCTTCTTTGTCTTTTTGTGCTCGGTGGAGAGCCACTGCCTTAACTTGGGCTCAAAAGGACTTAACTTGCCAACGCTGTCTCGCGCTGGGTACTGCGGTTCAACCACCTTGCTTTGCAAATACTTGCGAACGGTGTTCCTGGACAGGCCGCTTCGTCGGGCTATTTCCCGAATCGACGCACCATCGCGAAAATGCCAGCGTCGAATTGCGCTCAATATCGCCACGTTTATCACTCCTTGATTTCTCCCGCCATATCCAGACGGGAAACAGTGTCATACGTGGGTCAAATTTCGACGCAAATCTTTACCCTAAGTGGGTCAATTTTAGATGCAACTCAATG
>LFEF01009043.1_pt1 | contig 29115 bp, 20 predicted proteins | sample 619371 | NCBI WGS metagenome assembly LFEF01 (sample SAMN03014291, study PRJNA259931) | freshwater metagenome | biome: lake; feature: waterbloom | place: China: Taihu Lake | collected 2006-08 | depth 0 m m
GGACATCCTGTGCAATAGGAAATTAAAGCAATATCGAGAATTTATTCTAACCTGCCTATGCAGTGGGGAAAAAGTTGTTCGATGCGGCTTGGCCGCAACGGCATTTGAATGCTTTGTCGGGTTTGCCACAGGGGAATTTGGTCGGTCAACAATTGGCTTCCCACCCAACCGTCTTGCCCACCCAACAACACAAAATGATTTTCATCGGGGTCGGACAAGTCTGAGAGATGTCGGCTTTGAGAGCCGTAGCTGGTTTCATCAAAACCCCGAATCAAATTGTGTGCATTTTTCATCAAGGTTTCCCGGGAGCCCGCAGCAGGAAACGATTTCGAAGAAAAAAGCTTGCCCAGCAAGGGCACATGCCCAAGTACATGGCGCAAGCGGATCTTGTGCAAATTGCCCCAAAGTTGCCAATGTTGCGCCTTGCGATTTGCCTCATCCACGCACAGCGGTACCACCCTGTCCCGTTCGGCATCGGTAAGATTTTCAAGGTCTTCCATCAAACAGGCTGACAGATAAGACCATTGATCCATCAGGCTTGGCGTTCGACCCGCGTGGCGCAAAACCGACAGTTGTTTGACCAAGGCGGCCAACAAAAACTCGAATTGAAGGGCTGCAAAACTGTCGGCGGTGTAAGCACCGCTCCACAAATCAATTGAATTACACAACACGGTCTGCTCACTGTTGAGCAAGTGAGGGCGGCAAAACTCAGCCAATTGACTCGACAACTGATCGGCCAACGGAGAAGTGACATCCAGCTGCAGTGCCAGCAAGGCCTGTGGACTTAATCGCTTTTGAGAATTGAACAAAGCGCGCGCCCGCATGACACGATCGTCACCGTTGAACAGAAATCCCAAGCCGGTTACTTCTGAAGGCCTGTTGTTGGCAGACACAATAAAACCAGCAGCTGGGTTAATCACGCTGGGAAAGTCGCGGGCACACACTCGCACCGACCAGTGTTCACTGGCCATGGACTCGGCCAATACCCAATCGTTTTCGGGGAAACCAGGCCGCTTGGGCAAAGTAGCGGCCAGCACATGGCCAATATTTCCCGAGGTGTCAGCCCCAAGCACATTGAGTGGCGTAACGCCCACGCCATGCATGGCCTGCTGCAATTGCTCCACATTTTCAGCCTGCATGCCCAACAAAAAACTGGTGATTTCGTCGGTAGGCCAGTGCCCGGCCCAACGCAAGGAAAGATGGTCTTTGCCACACAGACGGCCCAAGGCTGCGCAATCGGTGAGCACAGGACCATGAGGGGAGAACCTGAGTTTTCTGCTTCGGGACCAGGAAAACCGAACCCGGATTTTTACGAGTTGCTCAGCGGTATTGTGCAAGGTGCTGTCATCGAGACGCACGAGGTCGGAGGATGCCGCACGCAAATTGGTACCGCCCCAGGCCAGGCTTGGGTTTCTTCCAAGACCGAGTATAGGCACACCAGGAAACATCAAGCCAACACATTGGTAAGTTGGCGTGCGCAGCCCCACCATCATCCACACATTGGGCAGGTGCTGACCCAGGTGCGGGTCGTTTACCATCAGCGGCTTACCGCTTTGGGTACGTGTGCCATGCACCACGATTGAATTGCTGCCGGAACGAGAGAGACTATTCAGAAATTCGCCGATTTGTTGAGCCGTGCTGGGCTTGCCAGAAACTGGACTGTCGAAACTGGTGGACACACCCGCCCCCACTCGGCGAAGCCGGTTCCACCATTCAATGAAGTCACCGGACAGGCGATGCTCGATGAGTGAGAAGTAAATGGGCCAGTTCACATCGGCACCAGCAAGTCGGCCAAACAGCAGAATGTCCAGAGGGGTGTAAGGCTCGGGTTGAATGCCCAAAAATTTTTCATCCACTCCACGCTTGCGCTGGGCTTGAACACGGTTCAGCCCTGCCACAAAGCCTTCAACCCATTCTTGACTGCTTTTTGGCATGTTGGCCCATATCTCCGGGGCAGCACGGCCAAAATCGAGCAAACGAATGAGATGGTCCATGTCAACGAAGCCACGGCCACCCATTTCAGAAAGCCGACCTTGGGCCAAACGTTTCAGAAACTGCAACTGCGGACCACGCTGAAACTCGGTGATTGCGCCCAACGCGAAAGCACCATCGCGGTCTGAATTTGAAAAAATGTAGGGTACAAAAAATTCGTTGAACCGGATGAAAGTACCCGCCGGAAACGGCAAGTTCAGAGCTTTGAATTGCTGTAACCGGTCTTCGAGCGTGTAAGTGGGATAGCGGACGGACAACCAGCCCATGGAACTGGACAAGCGGGCGATTCCCCGTGCAAGTTTACGCAATACGGGGTTTTGGGAAGGACCGAGGGATTTGAGCAAAGCTGGTCGGTAAGGGGTTCGCCCTTAAGAAAGACCGTAGGAGACCAGTTTGCCCAAGCGCTTCTGGAATTTTTTTTGCTGGCGCTGCTGGCGGGCTGCTTTAAACTGACCACCCAGCTTGTTGACCCAAACCATGGCTTGGCGCATTGAACACACTCACATTGAAATGATTTCGAAATGTGAGTGTGGGGCCTTCAGGTTTCAGGGATGTGACAGAACTGACTTAAATACTCAGGCCACTTTCTTTTTGCGTTTTGCCGCGGCCGCCTCTATCTCGGTGTGCATGGCCACGAATTCCTGACTGAGCTTGTGCGCAGGCATGAAATGGATCATTGGCTTGGCCGCCTCATGGCTTTCACGAATTTTGACGGATGAAGAAAGACAGGTATTCAACACTGGGTGCCCCTCTTCCAGTAATTCAGCCACCAATTTTTGCGGCAGGCTTGCGCGCGGCTGAAACTGGTTCACCACAATGCCTTCCACTTCAAGCGCAGGGTTGTGGTCGGCACGGATTTCATTGAGTGCATCCATGAGGTTGTACAAAGCACGGCGTGAAAATTCATCGCAATCGAAAGGAATGAGCACTGAGTCGGCTGCGATCAATGCCGATCGTGAAAAGAAGTTCAAGGCGGGGGGCGTGTCGATGTAAACGCGGTCGTATTGACCTTTCAGTTCATCGAGCGCTTCACGCAACTTGAAAATTTTATAACGCGATTCAAGTTTGACTTGAAGCTCTTCAAGTGCGGGGTGACTGCCTAGCAAATCCAGATTTTCATAAGGTGTTTCAACCACAAATTCAGCACTTTTCTTGGGGCGAATTTTGAAGTTCAAAGCCTGATCGAAGAAATCGGCAAGGGAATATTCAAGTGGGGCCGAGCCTCGGCCCATGATGTATTGGGTGCTGTTGCCTTGGGGATCTAGATCGATCAGCAGGGTTTTCAGGCCACTATTGGCCGAGATGGCCGCCAGGTTGCTGGTGATGGTGGATTTGCCAACCCCACCTTTTTGGTTGAAGACCACCCGACGCATGTAAACACTCCCTTTAGACGATTTTTTTCAATACTGTAACAACTTTTTCGAACACTGTGCCATAGGGAGCGCGCAGCAGAGGCGCGGCGTTGAATCTGGATTGCTCCAGGACGGGTTTGAGTTGGGACATTGCATTGAACCCCACTAAGCCGTGATAGGCACCCATGCCACTTGCACCGACGCCACCAAAGGGCATGTGGTCGTTCAGCACATGCCACATTGCATCGTTCACAGTAACACCGCCGGACACGGTTTGGCTCAATACCAGTTCTTTTTCGGCCTGCTTGCTGACAAACAAATAAAGAGCGATTGCCCTTTCTTTGGATTGAACCTGCGCGACAGCTTCTTCAAGGGTTCGATAAGCAAGAATTGGCAAAATAGAGCCGAAGACCTCCTCCTGCATGACTCGCATATCGGCGCTGGGGTTGACCACGAGCGTGAGAGGAAACTTCTTGGCTGAAGGCTCGAATACCTCATGGGCAGGATTGATCTCGATGATTTCTGCCCCCTTTTTTCGGGCGTCTTCGACCAGATCACGCAAACGAGCCATGTGCTTTGAATTGATGACACATGACACATCGGGGTTGTTTCGAATGGTGGGGTACTGCTTGTGGGAGGCCCGCTTTACCTCCGAAATAAAACGCCTGAGCTGACTTTCATGCACCATGGCGTAATCGGGTGCGACGCACACCTGCCCCGCATTGATCATTTTGCCGTGGGCGGCACATGCAGCCGCCTGCGCTACATTGCCACTGGGTGCAACAATCAAGGGAGACTTGCCACCCATTTCAAGGGTGACGGGTGTAAGGTTTTCCGCCGCGGCCTTGGCCACCAAACGCCCTACCCTTTGCGAACCAGTGAATAACAAATGATCGAATGGCAAACGGGAAAACGCATCGGCCACGGTTTCATCGCCTTCAATGACCGCCACATGTTCTTCCCCGAAATTGTTTTCAAGCAAACGCGCCAACAACGCCGAAGTTCTTGGGCTGTACTCGCTGGGTTTGAGCATGCAGCAGTTGCCTGCCGCCAAGGCAGAGGCCAGGCCAGCAAAGCTGAGATACACCGGAAAGTTCCAGGGTGTAATGATGCCGATGATGCCCAGCGGCTGGGGTTTGATGTACGACACCGACGGGCGAAGTTGCAAAGGTGTGGGCACTTTGCGTACCTTCATCCACATGCCAACATGTTTGCGGCTGTGCCTGACCGCAGACAGGCTGCTGACGATGTCGAGCATGGTGGATTCATGGCGTGAACGATGGCCGAAATCCTCCGACATCGCATCCAGCAATTCCCCTTCATTGCGAAGAATGATTTCTTCAAGCAATTCAAGGTTGCTGATGCGTTCTTGTTTGCTGGGGTGAGGATTGGCCCGGTAGGTTCGCTGTTGGCAATCGAACACATCCTGCAATCGTCCACTGACCAGTTGTAGGTTATCGACTCGATCCAACAATCCATTCTCCGTGTGACTGAGATTCGATTGTGGGGGCGCTAACAGTTGTACACAACCCCCTCAAATGAACTGTGTGGAAATGAAAAAACGGGCCGATAAAGCCCGTTTTTTCAATAACTTACAGCTTTCTTACAAAAATTACGCTTTCTCGCCCCGACGATCGAGGAAGTAAGCCAACGCAGGCAGGAATACCACAGCACCCACCATGTTCCACAAGAACATGAAGGTGAGCAGCAAGCCCATGTCGGCCTGGAACTTGATGGGCGAGAATGCCCAGGTTGCTACACCGATACCCAAGGTTAGGCCAGTAAACACAACCGCCTTGCCGGTGGACTTCAGGGTTTCAAAGTAAGCATCGGCAAACGGCATGCCTTCTTTCAAATACTCTTCAAGCTTGCCGTAAATGTAAATGCCGTAGTCCACGCCAATACCCACACCCAGTGCGATCACCGGCAAGGTAGCCACTTTCACGCCAATGCCCAGTGCAACCATGAGTGCTGAACACAAGAGGGAGGTAAGGGCCAAAGGCGCAATAATACAGATGACAGTGCGAACGGAACGGAATGCCAACCAAACCAGAATGGCCACTACACCGTAAACCCAGATCAGCATCTCGGTTTGAGCGCGTTCCACCACTTCATTGGTGGCTGCTTCAATACCGGCGTTGCCCGCAGCCAGTTTGAACACAGCGTCACCCGTATCGTTTTTGGCGATGAAGTCTTCGGCCGCTGCGACCACGCGCTTTAGCGTGTCAGCCTTGTGATCTTCGAGGAACACAATGATTGGCATGAAAGAACAATCAGAACTGAACAGACCGTCGGACAGGTTCATGCCGCTGATGGTGCCGTTCAACACGAACTGGTTGCGGTTCAATGCATTCCATTTCAAGTCGCCTTCGCTGTAAGCGCTGATGACGAACTTGGAACGGTCGGCCAGAGAAATACTGCTTTGCACCCCGGGTACCTGTTCAATGGTCCACTGGAACAAATCCACAGCCGCCAGCGTGTTGTACTTGATACAACCGTCCATCTCGGTTTCAACCATGACCACAAATACATCGGTACTTGTCGAGTAGTTGTCAGTGACGTAGGCGTTGTCCAGGTTGTAGCGCGAATCGGCGCGCAACTCGGGGGCACCCTTGTCAAGGTCACCAATTTGTACGTTGGCATTGCCCCACAGGCCCACCGCCAACAAGGCCAAAGCAACCGCCAATGCACCTTTGGCCATTTTGGCCTGTGCAAAACCAGCCAGAAAGTGCCACAACTTGTTGCTGCCAGATTCCTCTTGCTGCAACTTCGCCACCGCCTTTTCGTCGACACCGACGTAGCTCATGATCAAGGGCAGCAAGACCAGGTTGGTGAGAATGATGACCGCAACACCCACTGACGCTGCAATCGCCAAATCGCGAATCACGGGAATGTCGATTACCATCAAGGTGGCGAAGCCGAAACCATCGGACACCAACGCAGTTAGACCGGCAATGTACAAGCCACGGAAGGCCAAACGGGCTGAGTCTAGCCTGTTGTGCCCCTCACCTTGCTTGTGGGCGATAGCACCCACAATTTGCACACCATGGCTTACACCGATCGCGAACACCAGAAAAGGCACCAACATGGAATACGGGTCAAGCCCCATGCCCATGGCATTGAGCAAGCCCAACTGCCAAATCACGGCAGTGATTGAACAGGCCAGTGTGGCCAAAGTGCTTTTTATACTGCGGGAATAGAAAAACAACATGACCAAGGTGATGAGCACCGCGATGCCAAAAAACATCACCACCTGTGTTGCACCTTCAATGAGGTCACCTACAATTTTCGCGAAACCAGTGACGCGGATTTCAATTTTGTCGGAATTAAACTCATTGCGAAGTTCGGTTTCGATTCGCTCGGAGAACTCTTTATAGTCCAGCCGATTGCCTGTTTCAGGATTAATTTCCAGCAAAGGCAGATACACAATCGTGCTTTTGAAGTCGTTGCCAACCAAGCGACCAATTTGCCCGGAAAGCTCTACGTTTTGGCGCACCAGTGCAATGCTTTCAGCGTCACCGTTGTAGGTGGCGGGAATCACCTGCCCGCCTTCAAGACCTTCCTCTGTGACTGAAGTCCAGCGTACGTTGGCTGTCCAAAGCGATGCCATTTCCGGACGATTCACACCAGGAATGTAAAAGGCTTTGTCGGTCACCTGCTTCAGTGTTTCAAGGTATTCGGCATTGAAAATATCACCTTCCTTGGCTTGTACAGTGACACGTACCACGTTACCGAGACTGGTGAGATCAGCACGGTTTTCAAGAAAGTTGACCACGTACTCGTGGTTGGTGGGGATCATTTTTTCAAAGCTTGCCGCCACTTTCAGCTGCGTGGCCTGCCAGGCCAGCACAATTGTTGCGATCAACATGAGCAGCATCACCACAGGGCGCTTGCTGAAAATCAATCGCTCGGCCAAAGGGGCTTTGGTTTTAGTTGAGTCTGGAGAAGTCATTGTTGTATTGCGTCCGTGTGTTGGGTCCGTTTATTTGAATTCAGACAGGGGCAAGGTTTTAAAACCACGCAGACCCGCCAACAGAATTTCTTGATCGTTCAGTTGCACCACACTTGCGGAAGGCAGCTTGTCGGCACGACGTGCCACCTGAATAGTGCGGAAGTCGTCGGTGCTGCGCGCCAGAATACCGCGCGAACCCACCACCACCATGGAGCCATCGGCCAGCACAGTGGCGCCGCTGAATGTTTCTCGCAAATTGGTGCTTACCTCTTCCCATTGCTCACCACCAAACGGCAAACGGAAAGCGTTGCCTCGCAAACCAACTGCGACCATGGTGCGGGTGTCAGGCGCTTCCAGCAATGCAAACACCGAACCGTCATAATCAATTTTCTTGTTGGTCCAGGTTTCGCCTTCATCAGCGCTCACCAACACTGTACCCTGCTCACCAGCCACCCAAATTTCGCCGGTTTTAGACAGCAGCATGGTGTTCAAGTGATAATTGTTGGGGTTGTTGGTGCGGTCACCCAGATAAGTCCAGCTTGCGCCTTGATCGGTACTTTTCAGCAACTGGCCGTAAGCACCCGCCACAAATACATTGCCGTTGCTATTCACGATCACATCCAGCAACGGTTTGGAGGGGCCTACTTCAAGATCGCCCTGTGCGGTATCGACCACAAATGCAGCTTCTTCGGCTGCCACCTCGAGTGCTTCACGCACATCGGCAGGTGCATTTTCAGGCAGGTTATCCACTTGTTCTTGCAGTGCATCGGCCTTGGCCTGAACAATGTCGAGCACGAACTGATTGATGGTTCCACCGTCGATCAATTTGACCCAGTTCACACCACCATCTTCGGTTTTCAACACCACACCGTCATGGCCCACCGCATAGCCCACGGCCTCGTTGGCAAAAGCCACCGAAGTCAAGGTAACAGACACAGGCACTTTGCCCGCAGTCCAGGTTTGTCCGTTGTCTTCGCTTTTCAGAATTTGACCAAACTCGCCCGCTGCAAACAGGTTTTTACCGACACGCTCGACATCAATCAGCAATGAGCGGGTTGCATTCACGCTTGGAATTGCGGGTATTTGAAGCAAGTCAACCTTGGCCGTAGACAGACTGCCGTAGGTAATCAAACCCGCGCACAGCATGGCACCCAATAGCAGCGTGGAGGCCGCTTTGTTGGAAAAACGATTCCGGAGAAACATTGAAGATCCTTTGAAATTAAAAAAGGCTACAAAGGGCCAATGCCCCCTGTAGCCTGAATTTACCTAGCGATTACTGAACGCCGAGTCGACGCAGGCCGGCCGGTGTGTAATTGGCGCGATCTGGTGTGAAGTCAAATACGAAGGGCTGTTCTGCTTCATTGGTCAAACCAATGGTGAGGTAACGGCCCGCTTGCAAGTCGTACAAGGCTTCAGCAGCGTAGAAAGGAACCATTTCGTTGTAATACTGAATGTTGTGGGCTTCAGCAACGCGCCACAATGCACCCTTGCCATCGTAGTGATCGATGATGGAGGCTTGCCAGTTGTCTTCGTTCACAAAGAATACGCGCTTGGCGTAAATATGGCGTGCATCGCTCTTCAAGGTTGCTTCCACTTCCCACACGCGGTGCAACTCATAGCGCAGGTGCTCTGGGTTCATGTGCAGTGGCTGGTGGATTTCCTTGTAAGTCAGCTTGTTGCTGGCCAAACGATAGGAGTTGTACGGAATGTACATTTCCTTCTTGCCTTTCAACTTCCACTCATAACGGTCTGGCGCGCCATTGAACAAATCATAGTTGTCGGTTGTACGCAGGCCGTCAGCCGCTGTACCTGGTGAGTCGTAAGCCACTTGAGGTGCACGACGAACACGACGCTGACCCGCGTTGTACTGCCATGCACGGCGACCTTCAGTAACTTGGTCGAGTGTGTCGTGCACCAGCAGTACGTTGCCAGACACAGAAACAGGGCTCTTCAGGATTTGATAGAAGTAGAAGTTGATGTTTTCATCTTCGCCAGCCTTGTAGAAGTTGGGCAGGTTGCGAGGGAACACCAGGGTGTCTTCAATGCGGTTGATAATGAAGGTGCCATCGCGCTCCACTGGTACCTGAACGAAATCGCGCTTGGCTGCGCCGCCACGATAACGGGTCAAGTGATTCCAAATCACCTCAACACCATTTTGTGGAATCGGGAAAGGAATGGCCTGCTCAAAACCAACCACGGAGTTACCGTTGTTTTCAGTTTTGGCATTGGTTGCGTTTTTCTTGGCGGCGTCCAACACTTTCTTGGGGTATGCGGTTGTGCGGTGCGTTTTGTACACATTCATTTTGAACGTGGGGTACTTTTTCAGCATTTCCAGCTGACCTGGTGACAGGTTGGCTTTGTATTGCTCAGCGTTTGCACCGGTGATGGTGAACAATGGCTTTTCATTGGCGAACGGATCGACCAAGTGTTGCCCTGGCTTGTAGCCAGCAGGTGCCTTGGTGAGGCCACCGGTGTAGGCTGGAATGGTGCCAGCGGCGTTGCCCGCTTTTTCAGCACCAAATTCAGTCAGGGTTGTGCCCAGCTTTGCCGCTTCTTGCGCGCTGACAGCCGCTTGCGCGGAGCCAACAGCAAACAAGCTTGCCAGAGCCAGTGCTGTGAGTTTTGTTTGAAACTTCAACATAAAAATTCCTCCAGTGTGTCTCTGTTCTTAGAATGAGTAGGATGCGGTCATTGATACAAAGTCACGATCTCGCAAAACATCGTAATCCGCCCCGTTGGTAAATGTGGTGTAGCTAATCGACGCCTTGGTATTTGCATCAAATTCAAAGCCCAAGCCCAAGCCTACCGACTGACGGCCTTCATTGAAAGCTTGACCCGGTTCTGGCGACCAGCCATCAACGTCATGAGACCAGGATACCGTTGGAACTAAATCCACGCCCATGAAAACGTCTCGATATGTCGCCGCGGTGCGCAGACGATATCCCCACGAGAAATCTGTCACGAAGCCGTTGAAATCACCGGTGGCTGGAGCGAATCCAAACACCGCCGCTTTACCATAGCGATTTTGTCCGGGTCCAGCCTCGGGCAAACCTGACACGAACACCGCTGCGGCTTCCCCCACAAAGACAACCTGACTGGCACCAAGAGCACGATCAAAGGTCTTAATTACGGTATTTTGAATTTGGGTTACATCGAACCGATCAAAACCCTCGACGATAGATCCGGGAGGTGCTGCCTGCAATCTTTGGGTAAAGTTGGACTGCGGATTGAAGGCCAGAGATCCTTGCAACAAATCAAATGCATTCATCTGAATTGGCTGATCCATGGTGTAAGACAATTCACCTGACCAAGCCCAACCACCTACGTTGGTCGCAAAGCTGGCTCCCAAGACACTGATGTCTTCAGAGTAATCAATTAAGTACCGACCGTCTTTTCCCGTCGGTGCTCCGTACGGGGCGCCAGTGCTGGACGTCAGGATACTTACCAAAGGCAAACGACTGTGGTAATTGAGGTAGTAAGCTCCAAACTCGGTATCAAGCTCTGCTGCGTAAGTACGCAAAGCCAAACCATACTGCCCTCCGTCATCTGGCTGCCTGTCTAACGTTCTGGTTAACGAGGTAGCGTTTGTTGCTATGGACTGCTGATCAGGTAGTGGACCGAAAGTAACAAAGTTACAACCGTCTGCTGCAAAGTCAGAACTTGAGAAATAGGTACCACAGCCTTCAGGGACGGTCTTGCGCCACTTTAGTTGGTAGAAAGCTTCAATACTAGTGTTGTCCGTTACACCAAGGTTTGCGTACAGCATTTCAGAGGGAGTGAAACCCTCTTTTAGTTCAGCACCAGGGCGACGAAACGCCGAAACGTCGATGGTGTTCAAACCAGCGATTGGACTCAAGATAAAAGTGCTCTCGCCCCAGCTAATCACTTGCTTACCAAGGCGCAAGTCGAGCGGCATGCCGCCAACGTCGGTGTTGATGTAACCGAACGCATCTAGCAAGTCGATACCGTCAAATCGGGCGTAAGGGTGAAACCCGTTGTCGTCAAGACGAGCATCTTTAACGTATCCATTTGGCCCATTACCGTGCGGCACCCCAGCCTTGTTCAGGGTGTAATCGTAAAACCACTTCACCCGGCTGAAGAAGCCATAGTTATCTTTCTTTAACTCGAAGTCGTGGACGCCTTTGATAATAGTAGAAAAGGTATCACCCGAGTCATAGTTCAGATTACCGTCATCACCAGTACTTGATAAACCTGTTCCTCTGGTTCCTTGCTCGTCGGTGTTGCCGGTCGCATAAAGCGCTTTATCACGGCCCTCGACACGGAAACTTGTACCCGCACTCACCGTGGAGTTCACGCTGAGGTCGAAATCGCCAATCTGAAAATTGGCAGCCTGTACAGGCATCACCGCCGCGGCAAAAAGGCCCGCTGCAATCATGTTGCGAACTGCAACACTGGTTTTAGTTTTAGTAAAAGAATGTTTGTTCATGTAGCCCCCAAATAATTATCGAGTCCGCAGACGTAATACGCCCGCAATTGCCGAACAGCCCTCAGACCGAGGATGTCGGAAAATCAACTGAAAAATCGAATAGTTGTTCCGGCCTGCAACAGGCGCGAACCAACCTTATGGGGAACTTCGAGAACCTTGAGAAAAATAAGACATGTCACCTCCAGTAATTGCACCTTGATTGATGCTTTTTGCTAATTTTTTGCTTAGTGTAAAGCAGCTTTCCAAAAAATAAAACCGTAATTACAGTTTTGCTTATTTAGAGCGCCTTATCTAAAAATGTACCACCGGAGTAACATGAAATGTTGCGCGAATTGTCAATACACGCAATTTAGTAGTAATTTCACTACAGGGCTTGTCAGGACTTGATTCCGAGGTATCGGCTTACCACATTCTGAATTCGTGTTTCGAATTCCTGGGTGCGAAATTTAACAGGGCCCGCATCACGCAGGCGGGCATTGTGAAGCGCACCGTAGACGACCTGAATGGCGAAAGCCAAGGCCCGCAAGGGATCTGGGTGAACGGCGCTGTCGATGTGCGGCAGCAGAGGCTTTGAAACTGTGGTGATGAAACCGAAACCCACATCGCGCATGGGTGTGGATTCGATGAAACCTTTGGATTCCCGAATAAAAGCCTCAGTCAAAATTGAGCTGTACTCGCCCTGAAAAATACCTACAAGAAAGCTGACTACTTCGTCGCAAATCAGTTTACCTTCCACGCCGACCCAATTGCGATCGTCAAACTGACTGGCCGCACTCATGAGCAATTCCTGGCAGCTTTCGGCAATCAAGGCATCAAAAAAACTTTCTTTGTCCTCAAAACGGCTGTAGAACGAGCCCACGGTGCAACCTGCTTCGGTGCAAATGTCCTTGATCGATATTTCTTCAAGCACACGGGTGTGCAAAAGCTTGCGCCCTGCTTTCAGCAGGTCGTGGCGCTTTTGAAGGCTGCGCGCCTGCATGGCTGGGCGCACACCTTGGGTATTTTCTACAGCTTCAGCTTTGGCTTGGTTTTTCACTGGAAATAAGAGCGCCCACGTGGAGTGGGCGCTGCAAGTAATCGATTAATAGCCGGATTATGGCATTAAATTTTGCAATGTGGGTAAATTCAAAGTGCCGCGCAGTGCCACCAAAGGTGTGATTAAGTCGCGTGAGGCGGTTGCCAAATATTGCGGGTGATAACCATACACCAGCAAGCCCAAGGTTTCACCTTCGGCCAAACGTTCGGCCACGCCAGTCATTTCCACATGGCGCTTACCAAAGCCACGAATGGGCGTCACCTGATCATCGATCAAACGCCAGGCGCCGTTTCTGTTCACGCCCAGCCCAACGAACAACATGGGGTCGCAGCCAGGCTCCAAACCTGCCAACCCAATGGGTGACATGGCCGTGGCTGAATAAATTTGACCACACACAGGGTTCATCAACATATCCACAGGTGGTGCGATTTCGAAGGTCGCAGTTGGAATACCTGCCACCACATTCACACCCGCGGGCAAGTCAATGGGCATAACCGCGGGCGCAAACGGATAACGCAAAATGCCGGTCACCGCACTGGTGAGCACATTCAATGGGTCCGCACCAGGCGTGAAATCGATTGCAACCGGCTGAATGTTGCTGTTGGTCGCCTGGCCTTTGGCCTGTGGACCCAGATTACTGAAGAATGTGTTTTCGTTCACCCACAGTGCTGCATTTTCACTGGCCGAACCCTGGCCTACGTCGTCATTCAGACTAAGGCAAACTTTGCCTTTGTTGGCAGCCAAGGTTGTAAACGCATTGGATTCGCTGGCGTTTTTGATTGCAGCAGCTTCCTGGGGCGTAAACAACTTTTCAACCAAAAACGCAAACTGCGCTTCGGGAATACTGAGGGCACCACAAGCAAATGGACCACCTGGCTTCTGGAACTCAATTTCATTGAGACCGTTTTGTGCGCCCTGCTCGGTGAGGTCGGCCAAGCCCGGAACCATGGAAGGAGACAGGGGCAAAATATGACCGCTTTGGTGAGTTAACAAACGAACATCGGCTTTTTTGCCTTTGTCATCCTCAAGCGCGCGATAGCAGCTGAAGTTGTGGAAGGCATCGTTGAAGTTGAACAAAGTGTCCCGAAAGCCCTGGGTGAACAGAATATCAACCGGGTCTGGCGTTTTCTGGGCCAGGCCGGGCGTGACTTCGCTTTGAAGGAACGTTTGTGCGCCCGGCGCTTCAGGATCACACCAGTAACTGGGGCTGTGATAACGGAAAAACTCGAGCGCACCTTCCGGGAAACGGTTTGCGGTGGCGCCCCGCAACAAGGTTTCGCGGATCAAGTTGTCTTGCCCGCTGGCTTGCAAAGCCATGGGGTCGCCTGCCTGTAACTTGGGCTGCAGTGAACCGGCTTCGCCACCAGCCACCAACAACAAGGCCCAACCCGATTTGACTGTGCCTGTGGGCTTGATATTGCCCTCAGCGGGTTCGAAGTTTTCAACGCCGTACGCGCCGCCTGGGTTCAGGCTGTAGCGCAGGTCATTCCATGCGATATCGGGGGTGAGGGCATCCAGGCGTTTCAGTGGGTCAATGTTGTGGATCAACAATTGATAGCCACCGCCATAGCTGCCACCCGTGGCACCAGCCACCATATTGAATTCACGGTTGCCGGCTGGTTTGGGTGAACTTGCGTAGCGCAGCCAGTCCAGGTTGGCCTCGGCCCAATCAAGTATTTGAAGCAGATCTTGCCCTTCAAAGTCAGGGTCCATGACCCGGACCGAACCGCCGCTTTCCCCGAACCCGCGCTGGTCGATGCTGATCATGCCGGCACCAGCCGCGATCAAGTCGCCCATGATTCCCCGCGGGCTGCTGGCCCTAGAACCGCCATAACCGTGGCCTTCCAACACCAGTGGGTTGCCCAGGTCACAGTTGAACTCGGCAGGTTCAAACACGGTGAATGCAATGTTGTGGCCGCTGGCCGATTGCAAGTTGACGCTGTAAATTCCACCACCTTCACGGGGCTGTGTTGCGTTGTCGCTGCAAGCAGTCGAAGTGAACTGCCGTTGCACGGCTTCCGGGTCGGGGTTTTTAAAGTTGGCCACCAAAATAGTGGTTGGCTCGACTTCTTCATTGGGGTTCGTTGGGTTATTGGGGCCAGCCACACCCGCAGGGGTGTCGTCGCTGCCGCAGGCTGCAAGGCCCAATGTGGCGCCCAATAGGGCTACTAGCAACATTTTGTTGAAGGGTACTACGGTCATGGGTGTCTCCTGCCATCTCCGCCTTGTTGAACTCGGGCGTTGTGGATTTAAGTTTGTATCCCCTTGTTACCGGGAGATGACAGGAATTAGATGTGCCTGAAGTGTCGCTAAGCCGACACTACGGAAGCCTACACCTGATGGTACATGCGATACCAGGCGGCAAATTCGGCAATGCCTTGCGCCAGAGGGGTGGCTGGCCGGAATTGGGTGGCCATTTGCAAAGCGCTGACATCCGCACAACTTTGGCTTTTCTCGAGAATTGGACCGGTGATGTATTCCTTGATCGCGGTTTTTTCCAAAGCATGTTCCAGCGCTGCAATCAATTCTTCAATCGACACTGGCAAGCTGTTGCCCACATTCAAAAGTCGCCATGGTGCGTTGCTGGTGGCTTGGTCGGGGGCTTCAACCAACCACACCGGGTTGGGCTCAGCGGGGGTGTCGCTGGCACGCAATATGGCCTCAACCAAATCAGCCACGTAGGTGTAATCGCGAGTGTTGCGGCCGTCGTTGTAAATTTGAATGGGCTTGCCTTCCAGAATACGTTTGGTGAATGCAAACAGTACGGAATCGGGCCTGCCCCAGGGACCGTACACGGAGAAAAATCTTAGGCCCGTGGTGGGCAAATTAAACAGGTGGCTGTAGGAGTGGGCCATGAGTTCGCAGGCACGTTGGGTGGCTGCATCCAGGCGCTGCGGGTGGTTGGCACTGTCGCGCTCGCTCATGGGTTTTTGAAAACCGGCGCCATACACCGCATGGCTGCTGGCGTACGTTAGGTGGTGAATTTTGAAATGGCGGCATGCTTCCAACAGCGACACAAAACTGTTGATGTTGTTTTGCACGCATTCGGCGGGTTTGTCTTGCGACAAAAACTTGTCGGTTTGACCCGCCAAGTGAATGACCCGCTGAACCTTGTAAGTTTCCAGGCATTCATGCAGTTGTGTGCTGTCGCAAAGGTCGGCTCGCACAGTGTGGTATTTCGAACCGGTGGCTTTTGCGATTTCATCGAGCATGGTTAAGCGCTCACGCTTGAGCCGGGTGTCGTAATGGCTGTTCAGGGAATCAAAACCAATCACCTTGTCGCCGCGTTCCAGCAGTGCCTTGGCCGTGTGAAAGCCGATGAAGCCAGCATGGCCGGTGACCAGTACGGTTTGCTTCTGGCGCGCCTGCTTCACCAGGCCCGGATCGACTGCCTCAAGCTCGGCCAATTCCTCGGTTTGCAGTTCGTCTGTTTTGGGTGCTGCATTTTTGAGCTGATCCGGGGCCGGAAAGGCCTCCATTTTGATTCCCATATTGGTTCTGCATGCGCGGTAGAGGAACCTAACCTTACCCGAAACCGATTGATTGTCAATCCGGTTCCTGGTCCTCCCACACCCGCATTACTCACCCTGAAGAAAAGACCAGACTCAGCACCACCCGCATCAAAAAACGCATTTACTCCGTCTTGATTGTGAATACGTATGTGATCCGATAAGCAGCACCCACAATTGCAAGCAAACCAATGCCATACAGAATGTAGGAAGCGATGAACCCGCTTTGTTGCCGAAAAACTGTCCTGTTCACGATTGTTTTCACCCCATTTTCTTGCACGGAATTCGGTGCATACCGGGTTAACGGGTGAAAGCATGCACACCCATATCCCTTGCTTTGGTGAAACCGGGCGAAAAAAAAGCCCGCTACCGCAGGCTTGGCAAGGTATCTATGTTTTAGTTTTCCTGAATGACTTTGAAGTACACATACTTGGTGTCGCTGGTTGCAATGCATCCCTCGGGCCAACCTGCGGGATCTGGTGCGGTACTTATTGCAGAAATTCCAGCGTCTGTGGTGCCTGTGGTCCACACCGACAAAGCAGTGCTCGCGACTGGGATGGTTGAGGTTCCATACAACAGCGTATTGACGCGCCCACAAACGTCTTGCCTCAGCCCCGGCAGTATGACCATGGGGTCTACGGCGCCAGTTGCCAATCCTTTACCAGGCGTTACCTTGTTGATATACCAATGTCCAGCTGACAATGCCGAGGGGGCCTTGATAACCGTGTCTTCACCGTTGGCAAAAGCAGTAGTTGGCATGATTTGCGGTGACGCGTAACGGGCCGCCGGGTCAAACAAACCCTGGTTGGTGGTATTCGAAAAATCAAGCGCTGTTTGCACGGCAGACGAACCAAAATCGCTTGAGTATCTGGCCACGCCATCGCGCAAATCGCTGGCCTGTTTCAGAATAACCGAGGCATTTACTTTCGCCTGTTCCACATCAGTTTGCGAAGTTGGACTTCGGTTGGCCAATGCAAAACCACCCAGCACTGCTGTCATCAAGGCAATGCCGAACAGCAAGGCCGCCTGAATAAAACCCGTCTGTTTTTGCTTGCGCAAAAGGGTTGCGGGATTGGAAATAGACTTCATGATGTTCTCCTTGATTACCTGTGTTGCTCAAGCCTTGCTTGTTGAATCGAATTAACCCAACTCCACCTTGGCCTGCCTGCGGGCCTGTTCAAGTTCGGCGTTGAATTTCTCTAAAGCAAGGGCCTGAACAATGTCTTGCTTCAATTCTTCCACTGTGGGTTTTTTCAGTTGTTTGCTGTCTTCAATCTTCAAAACCAAAAGACCGTTGCGCAATCGAAGTACTTCACTGAACTCGCCCTTTTTCATTTTCGAAACTACCCGCCCCAGGTTATAGGGCAACGCCTGGGCAACCGCATAGCCATCACCTTGCTCCACCAGTGGCTTCAACTGATCGAGCGCATCCTTTTCGCCCTTCTTCAGTTTTTCCAGTGTTTGCTGAACATCTTTTTGATCGTTGCTCAGGTAGTAACTGACTTTCCATTGTTGAAAATTCTGGTCGAGTACATTGGCATCGTAGTAAGCCTTGACATCATCATCGCTGACAGCTTTGCGCAATTCTTCCATTCGTTTGGTGGTGTATAGAGTAGAAAGTACTTCGCGCTCGGCTGCGCGAAGGGCGGCTTTGGCCTCTTCCACGTACATCTCGCGACCCCGTTCTGCAGCCACCACTTTGTTGATATAGCGGTCAATCACAATGGCGCGGTCTACACCGGATTCAAGCACACTGGGTGCCTTGGGCTCAATTCGGCGTTTGATTTTGGCAGCGGGTTGTTCAAGTTCAGCCACCTCACCGAACAACAACAAGCGCGGGCGGATGGTGACCACCAATTCCGTTTGCTTGGTGCTCTCGGTGCGGCTGCGTGTGCCCAAGCCACTTTGAAAATCATCCTGCGCTCGCGACACCGTAATGCCACCCAGCAATATGGTGTCGCCAGGCCGGCAACGCACCTGGGTTTTCAATTCACGGTCAGCCACTTCGGGCAAATTCAAATCCACACCCAAGGCGGTAAAGCGCTTGAGCGCCAATAGCTCAGTGATTGAAATATTGATGCGGGTGTAAATGGTGGAATCGTGTGCTTCACCAGTTAGCGAAACCTCAAGGCCTGTGCGCAGGTTTTGGGTATCGGCAGTCGACTGCGCAACACCGTTCACAATTTGTGAACCCACACGCGAGACGAATGTGGTGGACTGACCCACGCGAATATTGCCGTTGGTGCCATTCATCAAACCAATTTTCGGTTGGCTCAATGTTTTGACATCGCCTTGCGACTTTAAAAAATCAATCAGAAAATTGGTTGAAAAGTTTTCCCCGAAAATGAGGGTTTCGATACCGGATGCAGTCCGTGTTAACTGGGTAATTCGATCAGCAGTGCTTGAAGCACCGGCTATGGATGAATCGGGCGCGGTGTTGATTCCCCCACCAGCTTTGTACAGCTCCCAACGAACACCCATATTGTTGGAATCATTCAAATCAACCTGCAACACATTCATGTCGTACACAATCAGCGAACGCGTAGCGCGTGCCCGTTCCAGATAATTTTGAATGTCACTCAATGCCCGTCGGTTGGCGCGAAACACCAGCGACCGGTTGATGCGGTCCAGGTACACATCGCGTGCACCCAGGTACTGCATGGTGTTGGTAATGCCAGCCATGCTGTCCTCGTTCAGCACTGGCGGCATGGTGACGACAAACTGTTGCTCAGGCATGATCCTCAACACACCTGACTCAGTCACAGTCCAGAAGAAACCCATGATCTCGCCCAACTTGTTCATCACCTGCGGCAAAGTGCCACTGAGATTGTTCAGCGTGACCACCCCATACCGGGACGCTGCATCCGCCCCACCCTCAAAACTCAATGGCATATTGGTGCTGGCGAAAATCAGCTGCAGCACATCGAACAAGCCGCGTTCGGTCACCGACAGGTTCTCGACCATGCGGTTTGGCAACTCGCCTTCGGAAATCTGTGGACGAACCCAAAAAGTATCGGAGGGCAAACGCTCAATCGGCAAAGTCACCTGAGGTGCGGCCTGACTGGCTCCGGTTATTTCAGGCGCTTTCAGCTTGGCGCGAAACTCGTCTTCCTGCCCAAATGGCCTTAACGATGAGCAAGCCATTGCACCCAAGGCAACGGCCGCGTAAACACCAATTTTGCTCACCGTGAAAGCGGTGTTTAATGCGGTGTTGGGTTTCATACTGTTGCTCATCCTTTTAAAGCGGTACTGTTGAGTATCCCGATGCAGGATGGGTTAAACATCCCTCTAAGGAGTCACCTCGCCGGCCCCACCTGTTCGCGGGATAAGGCAGGGTTAACCGACATTGAAGGAGCAATTCATGAATTGGCTGATGATCAGAAATACCTTGGTAGCCTGTGCAGCAGGCTTGTTGATGACTGGCACGGTGTATGCGCAGGAATCTGCCCCTGTGAAGCGAATGACTACACAGGACATTACCTCGAAGGTGGTGTATCACATTGACGGTGCTGAACAACCGCTAAAGGCTTTGCGCAACATTCGCAACCACCTGGATGTTTCACCGAGAACCACCATCATCGTGGTGACCCATGCCAATGGCGTGGACTTTTTAATGGAAGGCGCAAAACATGCTGAAACGGGAACTCAGTACGCTCCACTGGTAAGCGCACTGACTGCCCGCGGCGTGGTGTTTGAAATTTGTGAAATTACCCTGAAAAACCGCAAATTGACCAAAGACCAATTTGTACTGGATGCCACCTTTACCCCCTCAGGCGTGGTGCGTGTGGCCGACCTGCAAACCCAACAGGGCTTTGCTTACATCAAACCTTAATACCCACTTGCCATGCAATTGAACTCACACAAGGCAGTATCACCCCTCACCGTATTGTGGTGCGGGGCTTTCATCATGACCATTTCATTGGGCATACGCCATTCATTCGGGCTTTTTCTGCAGCCCATGAGTTTGAGCAATGAGTGGGGGCGTGAAGTGTTTGCCTTTTCAATTGCCATGCAAAACCTGGTGTGGGGTGTGGCACAACCTTTTGTGGGAAGAATGGCCGATCGCCTGGGGTCAGCCATCACCATGATTCTGGGCGGAGCACTGTACGCACTGGGTCTGTTTTTAATGGCGATGGTTGAAAGCCCGGGCATGCTGACTTTGAGTGCCGGTATTTTGATTGGCTTGGGTTTGAGCGGCACCACCTTCCCGGTGGTGTTTGGTGCAGTCAGCCGTGCAATGCCCCCTGAAAAACGCAGCATGGCCATGGGCATTTCCATGGCACTGGGCTCATTGGGGCAATTTGCCTTTTTGCCTGGAGGTTTGTTTTTGATCAACCAGGTGGGTTGGTCTTCTGCGCTCACCATTCTGGCCTGCTTTGCCGTCATTATTTTAGTGTTGGCCTGGCAATTGATTGAACCCAAAGCCAAACCCTTGAAAACCGACGATGCGCCCTGCAGTGCCGAGTGCCCAAATACCGCAGCCAGCCATCAGGAAGCACCTGCAGACAAAGAACTGGGCATGTGGGCCTCGCTGGGGCAGGCCATACAACACCGTGCGTTTCTCATGTTGAGCGTGGGTTATTTTGTGTGCGGCTTTCAAATTCTGTTCATCAGCGTGCACCTGCCCAGCTATCTTCAAGACAGCGGCATACCTGCCAGTGCGGGCAGCACTGCATTGGCCTTGATTGGTCTGTTCAATATTCTGGGCAGCTACCTGGCTGGGCTGTGGGGTGGAAAGTTCAGAAAACCCATGCTGCTGACCGGCATTTATGGCTTGCGCGGTGTGCTGATTGTGGCCTTTATCCTGGCACCGTTGACTACATGGAGTGTGTATTTGTTTGCAGCCGGCATGGGCGTGTTGTGGTTGTCCACCGTACCTTTAACCACGGGCACCGTGTCTGCGATGTTTGGGGTAAAAAACCTGTCGATGCTCGGCGGCTTGGTGTTTATGTTTCACCAAATTGGCGCCTTTGTCGGGGGTTGGCTGGGTGGCTTGTTGTTTGATGCCACGGGCAGCTACATATTGGTGTGGTGGATTTGCGTGGCTTTAAGTGCAATCGCAGCTGCGGTAAACTGGCCCATCAAGGAACAAAGTGCAACCCCGAATGAGCCCGCAGCCCAAGCCGCCTGAAAATACAGACACTAACCCACCAATGATGCCACGCTGGGCCAAGGTGGTGTTGGTGGCGTTTGCCCTATTGGTGATGCTGGGCTATGCCAGCCCCGACATGCGAGCAGTGTATGTGGCCGCCTGGGCCGCCTGTTTTTAATGCCTTGGCACTTAGCTGAAAAAACCAAACGCCCACGGAATTAGCAGCGCACCAAAAATGCCGTGTAAACCCATGCCCAAGCTTGCATAGCGACCCGCCTCGGGATGCACTGAAAAGGCGCGTGCCGTGCCAATGCCATGCGCAGCCAGACCCATGGTAAAACCGCGAACCCACCAACGCTTCATGCCCATTGAATTGAATAGCCAAGTGCCAACCGCCGCCCCCAAAATTCCGGTGACAATTGCGAACAAGGCAGTCAGCGTAGGCGAGGCACCAATGCGTTCACTCACCCCCATGGCGATGGGTGCTGTCACTGATTTGGACCACAAACTTTGAACAATGTCCAGGTTGGCACCCAACAAATGGGCTGTACCCAACGCGCTGCCGATCGACAAGGCACCACCCACCAACAAGGCTGCACTCAGCAACACCAAAGTACGAATGGTTTGCCCCTTCACCGCAGTAAGCCCCTGGTAAATAGGAACCGCCAAAGCCACAGTGGCAGTGCCCAATAAAAAGTGAACAAACTGGGCACCTTCAAAATACTGCTGATAACTTAAACCCGTGATTTGCAAGAATGCCGCGAGCAACAACACCGCAATCATGACCGGATTGGTGAATGGATGCTGACCACTTTTTTTGTAGCACCACAAGCCAATTTGGTAAGCCAACAAGGTAAGAAACAGGGCACTCAGCGGGTTACCGCTGAGATAAACCCAAATTTCAGGAAGCTCCAGCACGCGGCGAGCCGATTCACTCATGTTTGCTGCCCTCGCTGACCTCGCCTGGCATGAAACGAGCAGCCAGTTTGTCCAGTACCCACGCTGTACCCACCAATGTGACCACCACGCTGACCAGCAAAGTAATCAAAATCACCACGCCAAACTCGGCGAGAACTGGCCAGAACACCACCACACCCACTGCCGCGGGTACAAACAGCAAACCCAGGTTTGCAGTGAACACATTGGCAGTGGATTGAATATCGGCAGGCACGCCTCCCCGCATGAAGAAGAATGCCAACAAGGCGATCAAACCCAGCACGGGGCCAGGAATGGAAGGAAACAATGCAAAGCTGAGCAACTCGCCCAACGCTTGAAAAGCAAGAAGTATCGTCAATGATTTAAGCATGTGGCAGTGTAGCGCCATGAAATTTTTATAGTCAACCTGAAAAAGCGTGAGGCGTTAGAATGAAACAGACCGCAATTGAACTAGAACAAAACCCAAGGAATACACCATGAATAAATTCAAACTTTCAGCAATCGCCCTCACCTTGTTCGCTGCAGGCTGTGCCAGCAACGGTGGTGGCGTGTTTCAGCAACCACAGGCTCCTCAGCAAGCGGCCCCTGGATCACCCGTGGCTGTGGCTGGCTGCCCTATGGCACCCGAGCGCAAGGTAGACAACACCAAAACAGCCATTGGTACCGCCGTGGGTGCAATTGGTGGCGCGATCGTGGGTAACAGCATTGACGGCAAAGACACCGTACGCGGTGCAGCACTGGGCGGCCTGTTCGGTTACCTGGTGGGAAGCCAGATCGCTGTACGCGAACAGCGCGACGGCTCGGTGATGCTCGACATTCCAGGTGCCGCCCTGTTTGACACCAACAAAAGCGACGTGAAAGCACAATTTGCCGGCACGCTGGACCAAATCGCTGCGACTTTGCGCGACAACCCCAACACCATCGTGTGTGTAATCGGTTATACCGACAGCACTGGCAGCGACCAATATAACCAGGACCTGTCTGTACGCCGTGCACAGTCCGTCACGAACTTCCTGACAGCCAAAGGTATTTCAGGTGCACGTTTGACTGCCGCCGGTTTGGGCGAGGGCTTTCCAGTGGCCAGCAACGACACTGAATCTGGTCGTGCCCAGAACCGCCGTGTTGAGATGTATGTGCGCAATTAAGTTTGTTGTCGCATGAATAAAAAAAGCCACCTTCACAGGTGGCTTTTTTATTGGACTGAACTGCTTACGCTGTTTCTTTCGGCTTGTCGCGCAGTTCACGGCGCAGAATCTTGCCCACTGGGGTTTTGGGCAAGTCGTCGCGGAACTCAACAAATGAAGGAATCTTGTAACCGGTCAGGTTTTGGCGGCAGTGTGCAATCAAGTCTTCCTTGGTCACGCTCTGGTCTTTCTTCACCACAACCAGTTTCACTTTCTCACCACTCACTGGGTCGGGTACACCAACCACGCCACATTCCAGCACGCCTGGGTGCTGGGCAACCACGTCTTCAATTTCGTTGGGGAACACGTTAAAGCCGCTCACGATGATCATGTCTTTCTTGCGGTCCACGATCTTTACAAAGCCTTGCTCGTCCATCGTGCCGATGTCGCCAGTGGCCAACCAGCCGTCTTTGTCGATTGTTTTGGCTGTTTCTTCGGGACGATTCAGGTAACCCAACATCACTTGTGGGCCACGCACACAAATTTCACCGGGCTCATTCAAACCAGCCCACAGGCCATCGTCACGCTTCAAACGCACTTCGGTGCCAGGAATCGGCAAACCCACGTTGCCGCGGAACGCGGGGCGCTCGCCACCATGCAGAGGTGGCACTGTTACCACTGGGGAAGTTTCTGTCATGCCGAAGCCTTCAGAAATCGCGCAACCAGTGACTTTGTACCAGCGCTCGGCGATGGGCTGTTGCAAGGCCATGCCGCCGCTCATTGCAAACTTCATGTCGGAGAAATCGCGGTTGCAGAATTCTTCGTTATTCAGGAATGCATTGAACAGGGTGTTAACCGCAGTGATCACATGGAATTTTTCCTTGCGCAGCACTTTCATCACGGTGCCTACATCACGCGGGTTGGCAATCAGAATGTTGCGTGCGCCAAAGGTCATGAACAGCATACAGTTCACGGCCAGTGCATAGATGTGATACAGCGGCAGCATGGTGACCACGCAAATCGGGTCTTTGCCAATGGCTTCGCTCATCCAGGCCAGGCCCTGTTCCATATTGCTCATCAGGTTGCGCTGAGTCAGCATGGCGCCTTTGGACACGCCAGTGGTACCACCGGTGTATTGCAGCAAAGCCACGTCGTCCAGCTTGGGGCTGGGCTTGGGATAAGAAACACCTTTGCCAGCGGCCAACGCCTTTTTGATCGGCACTGCTTGCGGCAGGTTGTATGCTGGCACCATTTTCTTGACTTTGCGCATGACAAAGTTAACGATCAGGCCCTTCAAACCACCGAGCAAATCGCCCAACTGGGTAATGACGATGTTCTTGACCTTGGTGCCCTCGAGCGATTGCTGCAAGGTGTTGGCAAAGTTTTCAAACACCACAATGGTGGTTGCGCCAGAATCTTTCAACTGGTGATTCAATTCACGCACGGTGTACAGGGGGTTCACGTTGGTCAGCGTGCAACCCAGCTTCATGGCACCCACAAAGCACACAGGGAACTGCACACAGTTGGGCAACATAATGGCCACAACATCACCGGCTTTCACGCCAATCGATTTCAGGTAGCCCGCAAACTGGTCCGACATATCATCGACCTGCTTGTACGAGAACTCCGTACCTGCAGACACAAACGCGGGGCGGTCTGCATACTTTTTAAGGCATTCGGCCACCAGTTCCAGCATGCTGGTGTATCGCAATGGGGGCATATCGCCACTGACGCCCGGAGGGTAGCTTTTGGTCCAGTAACGGGACTCAAAAAGCTCCTGCGCTTCTTTGCTGACAAAACCATTGAATTGATCGGGCGACACCTTAGGGGCGGCCTCGTCGGGACGTGCTGACATGTACTGATCTCCTGTAAACCGAGCGAATGCGGCCAAGGAGGTGCCACTGTGGGTGGCTTTTTATGTCTCCCCGGCTGAGCCTGCGTGGGCTCGGTTTTTATAAGTGTTGTATAAGACTTCCGGCAAATTCAACAATACCATTCTTCCCGCGATTTTGGTAAGAATCGCGTAAGTTAACCCAAAGAATTCAGGATTTTAGACGCAGTACTCGATTTACCGGCGCAACTTTCCCGTCCGAAAAAGCATCAAATTTGCAGCAAATTCCTCTGCTTGATTTCAGCGCGGGTCAGGACAGGGGTAATGCAGGCATCCACATTGCCAAACACTTGCTCCCAATGTGCAAGGGGTTGGGATGCAATCAGCGCCTTCATGTCGGCCAGCATTTGAACCGCCGGGGGAGTACCGGGCATGGCACCTCGACTCCAGTGAATATTCACCCACTCGGGCTTGCCCATGGCTTCGCAAGCCACTTTCCAGAACTTGTGCTCCAGTGAACCCACCGCCAAATGGCGCTGGTCTGCGGTTTTGTACACGTTGTAACAGGCCAGGCCGCCGCTCAGCAAATCGTCTTGATGCTTGGCGGGCTTGCCGCTGAGCATGATCCACATTTGTTCCATGCTCTCGGGCATGATGTTTTGCTTCCACAGGTTGTGGGTCATGGACACATCCACAAAGGTGCCCTGCCCAGTGCGCTGCGCCTTCAACAGGGCGGCCAAAATACCTTGCACGGCGGCCGACGTACCACCGAACAAATCACCAAACTGCACGGCAGGAACAGGAATGTCACCGTCGGCTGTTTGCAAACCATCGAGTACACCGCTCAAGGCCATGTAATTGATGTCGTGCCCGGCCTTTTCAGCCAAGGCACCCTTCTGCCCGTAACCTGTGATGCAGCACATTACCAATTTCGGATTCAGTGCTTTCAAAGTGTCGTAGCCACAACCCATGTCGGCCATCACGCCGGGGCGGAAGCCATCGATCAGCACATCGGCTTTGGCTGCGTGATCTTTCAATGCCTGAATGCCCTCGGGTGTGCGGAAGTCGGCAGTGACAATTTTTTTGCTGCTGTTCAATGCTGCGTAAAGCATAGGCATGCTTTTGGCGTCATCCCCGTGTGGGGGTTCCATCTTGATGACCGTGGCACCCATTTGCTGCAAGATCAGTGACGTTGCTGGCCCAGGCAAATTGCGCGACAAATCGAGCACGGTGATGCCTTCGAGCAAGGTGGGGTCTTGAATGGGTGACATGAGTAATGGCCTCGGTGATTGGTTGGTAGTTGAGTGTAAAAACGGCAGCTCGCGAATGAGCAGGTTGAATGCCCATACGCGGGGTGATACTCGCTTTGCCCGATTTTGCAAGGTTTCCCGGCGGATTCGCAGCGCGGGGCGATTGCGCAGCAATCGATGCGAAGACGCCAAGGCGTTTCGCATGCCCCAAGCCAGAAGCATCAAGCCGGAAGAAGAAACCTTGCTTAGGGCGAAACGAGTAACACCCCAAGTAAATGGGGCATTACCCGCACGCAGCGTCTTAAGAGTTCACAACTCTCAAGCGCTCGCCTTGTACCGCTGCGCCATGGCTTACATTGGGCACATTGGCACATTCAAAACCTGGCGCGTAAGTTACCGAGTTGTCACCGAAGAATTCCTGCGGTGTGAACTCGTCAACCATGATGGCTTCCAGGCTGATGCGGTTGGCACGGTCCAGCAGTTTTTTGTCGGATGCTGTAATAATGCCTTTGGCCAATGCGGCTTCGGCCATTTCCTGCACAGAACCCTTGTCCACCAGCTTGGAACGGCGCGCCTGAATGACCTTCATTTGCACCACTTCGGCTTCCTGTACGGCCTGGAAGGCCGCCATCAAACGCTTCACGCCTGTGGTTTGTGCCAGCACTTCATCGCTGTCCATGTCGGCCAGGTTGAACTTGGGCATGTACAAATCACCTGTGATACGGCCCAGTTGGGCACCGCTCTTGGTGATTGTTTTGGCCACGGTCGGCACCAAACGATCCAGACCAGAACCAACAATCGGGTTCACGCGCAAGCTGAAATAGCCCACGGTGCGCAGCAAAAAGCCCACTGCGTTGTTGCCAAAGTTGGAATAGATGGATTCGAATGCTTTTTGCACTTTCGCCAAGGCGTATTCGCAAGCGTACTGCACCAGTGGCAAGTCTTCCTTGATTTCACCTTCAGCCACGTAGCGGCGAATGGTTGAAATGGCCAGCAGTTGCCAGCCCAAAGCATCGGCGAAATGGCCGGTCAGTTGCTGGCGGGCTTTCAACTTGCCACCCACGGTGATCAGTGCCATGTCGGTCAGGAATGAATAGCGTGAAGACGCCCAAGCCAGCTTGCGCAGGTAAGGTGTAACGCCATCAATCTTCGGTGTGCTGGCCAGGTAACCACGAGTCAAGGTCAAGCCCACCAGGCGACCCGTGTTGACTACCATGTGACCAATCCAGCCTTTCAATGCACTGCTGAATGTAGGCAGATCGTTGGCTTCCAGGGCATTTGCAATTTTGAATGCATAGGGGTGACAACGCACAGCACCTTGACCAAAGGTAATCAGCGAACGGGTCATGATGTTCGCGCCTTCAACAGTAATGGCAACCGGGGCTGAACAGTAGCCGCGGCCGATGACGTTGTTGGGGCCTTGCATTACACCGGCACCCGCCATCACGTCCATGGCATTCTTCGCCTGTTCACGTGAAAGCTCGGTGAGGTAGGCTTTCCACACAGCAGAAACAACCGGGGGCTGCTCATTGTTGTCCAGTGCGCTCACTGCATACACGCGTGCCGCTTCACTGAGGTAAGCCATGGCTGCAATTTCGGCCAACTTTTCCTGAATGCCTTCCATTTCAGCAATCGGCATGCCGAACTGTTGGCGAACACGGGCGTATGCGCCTGAAGCAGCCGCTGCTGCACGCACGCCACCCACCGCACCAGCAGGCAATGAAACTGCGCGACCACCGGCCAGCTGTTCCATCAACATGCGCCAGCCCTGGCCGGCACATTCAGTACCACCAATAATTTCGTCGGCGTCAATGACTACATCGCGGCCGATAATGGGGCCGTTGTAGAACGCATCACCAATCGGCTGGTGGTGCTTGCCCATTTCCAGACCAGGAATGCCACGGTGAACCAGGCCCACTGTAATGCCAGGCTCAGCGCCTTTGCCCAACAGGTTATCCGGGTCGTGCAGTTTGAAGGCCAAAGAAATGAGGTTGGCCACAGGTGCCAAAGTGATGTAGCGCTTGCGAAAGTTCAGTTTGATTTGAACCTTGCCTTCTGCGTTTTTAAACACCACACCACGCGCCAGAATTGAAGCAGCATCGGATCCTGCAGTGGGTTCGGTCAAACCGAAACAGGGCAGGTATTCACCAGTGGCCAGGCGTGGCAGGTAATGTTCTTTCTGCGCTTGTGTGCCGTAGTGCTTGATCAATTCGGCTGCGCCCAAGCTGTTGGGAATCACCACCAAGGTCGACAGCAATGGGCTGTGCGACGTGATCATCGCCATGATGGTGGAAATGGCGTTGGCAGAGAATTCCAGGCCACCAAACTTTTGCGGAATCAGGAAGGAATAAAAACCTGCTGATGCCAAAAAGTCCACTGCCTTTTTCGGAATAACACGCGTGGTCGCAATTTCATGCGCATCACACATTTCGCACAACTGCTGCACGGGGCCGTCGATGAACTCGCGCTCACGCTGGCTCAGTTTTGAATAGGGCTCGGCAAACATTTTTGCAAAGTCGGGCTTGCCGGAAAAAACCTGGCCGTCGATCCACACCGTGCCTGCTTCAAGCGCCTGGCGCTCGGTCGGCGAAATT